>Ga0208507_1000751_pt1 | contig 19768 bp, 6 predicted proteins | sample CryBogCBH12Aug01_FD_184626 | JGI IMG/M metagenome (GOLD analysis project Ga0208507, IMG submission 184626) | Freshwater microbial communities from Crystal Bog, Wisconsin, USA - CBH12Aug09.1 (SPAdes) (version 2) | ecosystem: Environmental > Aquatic > Freshwater > Lake | place: Crystal Bog... | reverse complement strand
GGCACGGCGGGCGGCACTTGGGCGGCCCCCACCATCGGCACGACGACGTCGGGTTGGAGCACTGATGCCACCGGCGCCACGACGGTCAATGGCAACAGTGTCACCACCGGCATCGGTGACACCGTCAACTTTGGCAGCGGGTCGGGAGGCGCGCTCGCAACCGGCAGCATTACGGTGTCCGGCACGGTGAATGCCGCCGGCATCACCTATGGCAATTTTTCCGGGCAGGGAGACATTACGCTCTCCGGAGGCACCATCAATCTGGGTTCGTCTGGCATCTATTCCTACGCGGGGAATGACACCATCAACTCCGCGCTGGCGCTCCAGGCCAGCACCACCATCATGTCACCAAACCTTAACAATGGGACCCTGACCTTGGGTGGTGCGATTTCGGGCAACTTTGGCGTTACATTTGGCGGTCTGAATACGGGCGGATCCAGCCAAAAGATTCTTCTGAACGCAGCGAGCACTTACACCGGATCGACGGCTATAAACACCGCAGCCAGTTCTGCCGGCAATAATATTGTCCAGTTGGGGATTGATAATGCGCTGCCGACGACCACGTCGGTCAATTTGGGTGGCAACAACGGCAGCAGCAGCAGCGTCCGCTGGACCCGGTTGGATCTCAATGGCCACAACCAGACCCTGACCGGCATCACCATCAGCACGATTCTCTACCGGCAGCAAGATATCATCAATAGCAGCGCCACCTTGGCGACGCTGATCGTGACCAACACCAGCGCCGACACGTTCGCGGGGCAAATTGGCTATTACGGCGGCCCCTTCACACCGGCGGCATTAGGAGCCGGCGGTTCGATATCCTACCTTGGCTTGACCAAGCAAGGTGCCGGCACTTTGACGCTCAACCCGAGCCGATACAACAATTACTACACCGGTCCGACCACGGTCAGCCAAGGCATCTTGGAATTCGCCGGCGGCGCGCAGTTGGCTTACGGCAACACCTACACTAACACCATTAGCATTGCCAGCGGCGCGACCTTGCTATTTAGTGGCACGGCAGCCAATCCCTTGGGCGGGGCCATTAGCGGGAGCGGAACGCTGACCAATTCGGGCACCGGCACGGTCACGCTCACCAATGCAAACTCTTCGTTCACCGGCACGATGTTTGTCGGCAACACCACCAGCGGCGGTGCGACGCTGGCGTTGGGCGCCAGCGGTGACATCGGCGGTGCGACGCTGGTCATCGGCCAGGGCGGTATTTTCGACGTGTCGGCGCAGACAACCTATACACCAGCGGGCAGTCCCACCTTTAGCGCCAGCGGCACTGGCACCACGGCCACGACACAAGCCGCCATCAAGGGTGGCACCACCGTCAGCCTCGGCGCGCGGCCAATCGCCTTGGCTTGGGGCGGGGCTACGTCGGGCACGGACACCACGCATCCCTGCCTGGTCGTCTCCCAAGGTGCGCTCACGCTGAACAACAATCCCTTCACCATCAATGGCGCCACACTGGGCGCGGGCACCTACCGGCTGATTCAGGTGGGCAACGGTGCCACCGGCACTCTTAATCAAAATGTTTCACCGGCCTATACTGTGACGGGCACGGCCATTGACGGGGGGAAGATTAACGTAATCACCAATGACGGCAGTGGTAACGTCATTTTGACCGTCAGCCTCCCGTTCGTGGCCAGCACCAATGCGTTTCTGAAGTCGTTAGTGTTGAACCCGGCTGGAACGTTGACGCCGGCCTTTGGCTCGAATGTGTTTTCTTATGTCTCCAGCGAGGCCATTGGCGCGACTCCAACGGTGACGGTCACCAATGCAGACCCGACGGCCACCGACAAGTTGATCTTGAATGGCGGCACGCCGGTTACGATTACATCCGGTGTGGCGAGCAGCCCGCTGGCGCTGGCCTCGGGAATAACGAACACCATCACGGTGCAAGTGACGGCGCAGGATACCGTAACGATTTACAACTACACTGTGAATGTGTGGGTGCCGAGCGCGAGTCCCTACTACTGGGACGCCAACGGCACCACCGGCGGCTTTGGCACGGCAGGTGGCACTTGGGCGGCGCCAACCACAGGGACGACGACTTCCGGTTGGAGCACCAGTTCGGCGGGCACGGTCACCGTCAACGGCAACAGCGTCACCACTGGGATCGGGGATGTGCTCAATTTCGGCAACGGAACTAGCGGACTTGCCTCGGGCACGATCACGGTGTCCGGGTCGGTCAATGCCGGCAGCCTTAACTACGGTTCAACGTCCGGCAACATCACTTTGGCTGGCGGGCAGATTACCTTGGGTCCGACCGCCGAAATTACCAACAATGGACCGACGCAAACTATCAATTCGCAACTCTCGGGCGCGGGCACCAGTCTTATCTTTGACGGCGGCAGCTTCAACTTTAAGTCCGGTGGTGCGGGTGCGAACAACACCAGTGGTGACTTGTATTTGGTCAGCGGTGGCCTGATGGAGTTTTACGCCAACAACACGGGATGGGGCGCAGGGAAGAACGCCTACATTGTGAACGGGACGACGGTTCAATTTTATTCTAGCGCCGGTGACGGACTGGGTGGCAGTGGGGGCTACACGCTCAATCTGGGAGATAGCAGCGGCACCGGGGGACATATAAGTATCGCCAATTCCGCCACCTGCGCCAACCCGATCGTGGTGCCGGCAGGCAGCGTTGGCAGTTCGATTTGGTTATACGATCTTGGTGGAACGCCATCGATTTCGGGCAATATCGCAGCGCACGAAGATTTTTCCATCACTTTTGGGTCGAGCGGGAACAATGGAAAAACTCCGTCTGTCAGCGGCTCGGCTTGTTCCATTGATGCCGGCAAGACCGTGACATTTACTTTGAATGGCGCCAACGGGGATCGGTTGACTGACAGCGCAATCTGGGGTGGTGCGGGAGCCATCACTTATACCTGCGGCACCGCGGCCAACACGCTCTTTTTCGTCTCCGGCCAGAAGACTTATTCAGGCGGTTGCACGATCAATGGTTTCCCGAGCAGCTGTTTTGTGGCCGTTAGCGGCAGTTCTACTGGGTCGCCCACCAATTTGACCAGCGGGCCGTTCGGAACCGGCACTCTGACATTGGACGACCAATGCGTTTTACGCGCGAGCACTTCGGCGGATTGCACCCTCGGCAATCCCATCACCCTGGCCGGCAATGTCACCTTCCCGACAGTGGCGGGCGAGACCTCGCTAATTTTTCAGGGCAATGTTGACTTGACCGACACCACGCCTGTCATCACCAACAACATCGGCAGCACCGTGGCATTCAAGGGCGTGTGGTTTCAAGGCGTGCTGAGCAGCAGTTATCCTGGCGTCGGGCTTACTCTGGCCGGCACCGGCCTGACGCTCATGAGCGGGGTCAACACTTACTCCGGCGACACGACCATCAGCAGTGGCACCTTGCGACTAGGTGCCAACAACGTCATCCCCAACGGGATTGGCGTGGGTGATGTCTATCTAAACGGCAGCTTCGATCTGAATGGTTACTCGGACGCCATCAACGGTTTGAATGGCGCGGGAGTTGTGGATAATTCACTGGCCAGTTCCAGTTCCATTTTGACGGTAGGTTACAATGATGCCTCAAGCTTTTTTAGTGGCATCCTTCAAAACAGTGGCAGCGGCGCGACGCTGGCCTTGGCCAAGACGGGCAACGGCGTGTTGACTCTTTCCGGCACGAATACTTACAGCGGTGCCACCACGGTGAATGGCGGAGCGTTGCTGGTTAACGGCTCGATTGGGTCTGGGAACGTCACGGTAAGCGGAACCAACACCACCCTCGGCGGAACGGGCACCATCGGCGGCGTTTTGACATTAAATGCCGGCGGCATCCTTCAGCCGACGCTGACCGGCGCCACCGGCGGCACGCTCACCTTGAGCAGCGTGATTTCTCCCAACATTTCGGCTGGTTGCACGCTGCAAATTCGCGCGCCATCCAGCGCGGCGGACCAAGTGGTGTTGACCGACCCGGGCGCGGTTTTTTCCTGCGGGAATATGAATCTGGTCATTGACACCACCGGATTGACCAGCAACTTGACCGGCGTGCCCGTAGTGTCGGTGGCGAACCCCTCGGGCGGCATCAGTGGCACCTTTGCCAGCGTGACGGCAAACAATGGCTGCGCGGTCACTGTGCATTACAACGCCCAGTCCATCACCGTGGATTTGCAGCCGCTGCCGATGGTGGCAACGAAATTGGTATTCACTTCGGCGCGCTTCACCAACACAGCTGGATTTGTTTCGGGCAACATCACGGTCCAACGGCAAAACGGCAGCGGCACACCGATCACTTCCGACCGGACGATTTTTGTGAATCTCGCCAGTTCTTCTATTGGCACAGTGACTTTTAATCCCGCTTTGCTGACGATTTCCAACGGCACAAGCAGCGCCACCTTTACTTACAGTGATTCCCAAGTAGGCACGCCGGTGATCACGGCGTTGTCGAGTCCGCTGACCAGTGCGACGCAGCAGGAAACCATCATCGCCCCGCCGCCGCCATCACCGCTGGATCCAGCCGCGTTGGCGGCCCGAAAACTGGCCGCATTGAACAATGAATTCAACAATCCCTGGCCTGATCCCAGCACCAGCATTATCGGCCAAGCCGAGTATTGTGTGGCCGCCTATACGCTGAATATGGGGTTGACCCGCGCGGATGGTTACGTTTTGGGCTGGAACAATTCCAATACCGGCTCCTTTGAAATGATCAATATTGACCGCATCTTTGCCGACCCGGTTCTGAACGGACGCATGGGATACTCGGCCCGAACCAATTTGCAGGCGATGTTATGGAACTACCTTTACGCCAATAGCAAGGTCTCCGATTCCACCAACACGTGGAGTATTGATGGCAGCGAAAATCTCAACCTGATCAAACGCAGCTCCTGTTACCTCATTGCCCAGGTCTTGCAGAATACGCCGGGTTACACCACCAAGGTGTTGAGCGATGGCAAAACCATTCAACAACATGTCGCCAGTTGGGCCGCTTACTTTAGGAATTACTTCTGGTCCCGCGCTCGCAAAGGTTTGGAGGTGGAAATGAACTCCAATACCTACACGAAATACACGCTATCCTGCCTCTATAATGTTTACGATCTGACCACGGATTCCGTAGTGAAGGCCAACGGTGTGAACTACCTGAACCTCTATTGGGCGGAAAAGGCGCAAAGTTTTCTGGCCACGGCGGGAACCGTCGGCGGGTCGCAAACCCGGAGTTACAAAAAATATATCAACGGTGATTCTTTCACATCGGCCACTTATTTTCTGGGATGGAACAACCTTTACTACAGCGGACATCCAGGCGACCAGATGGAGTTGGTGACGAGTTATAGTTGTCCTGACACCATTTCCGCCCTCGCGCTCTATTCCAAGGGACGCTACAAGGCGGCTCATTCATCTTGGGGCGAAGGCACCTCGGCTTCATCAATTTACTACATTACTTTTGAATCGGACGGTTCCGGAGGTGTGGTGCGCCTTAATTACTCCACCGAGGCGTATGTCATGAGTGCCACCTGTTACCGGCCGGATCGCGTGTTTGTGGCCGAAGCGACGCAAAACCGCATCATGGGAGTCAATTTCAACAACGCCAACGACAAAATCGTCATGAATGGCTTTGGCACATCCCAGTCGGGGGGCAATGAAACCGGCTATTGCGAAGTCAACGGAGTGGTCGGCACCAATTGCGTGATTCTCTGGCGCGACCCGCGTGTTACTTACAGCAGCGCCGAGCGCCTGTTTTTGTCCAACGGCAATGTCGTCAACAATCTGGTGACGAACGGGGTTTGGCAATTCACCCAAACCGCGAATTCCTACGCGGCCATCCGGATCGCCAATGGCGGCTGGACCACCGGGACGGACCCCGCGGTCGGCGGCGGCGTGATGGAAACCTTGAACGATCCGTGGTCGCCGGTCATCATCGAATGTGCCCCGGCGTCGGATTACGCCAACTTTGCGGCCTTCACGAACAAGATTCTGAGTAATCCATTTGCCTGCAGCACCAACTCAAGTGGGACGGCTACCTCGGTCACTTATACTTCCACGGCCGGCGAACAATTCGTGGTCTATGCCAATAGCACTACTTTTCCCAAATTGAACGGAGCCAACTTTTCCTACACGCTGCCGCAAACTTTTGTTTCGCCCTACTTAAACGGGCTGGGCACGAGCAACACCGCCACGGTCATCTATTCCAACTATCCGGTGGTGACCTTGAGTTTCCTCACCAATTCCGCGCCCACGCTGGCGGCGATCAGTAACTACACATTGATGGCCGGACAGACCTTGAAGTTCACTAACTCCGCCACCGATGCCAACGTTCCGGCTCTAACTCTGGCATATAGTTTGAGCGGCGCGCCGACGGGAGCTGTGGTAAATGTCAGTAGTGGAGTATTCACTTGGCGGCCGGCCATTACCCAGTCGCCATCCACCAATGCTATCGCCGTCGTCGTGACGGGCAATAACACACCGGCCTTGAGCGCCACGCAGAGTTTCACCGTCACCGTGACGCAACCGCCGTCGCCCACTTGCAGCGCCCCGGTCTTTACCAATGGCATCTTTTCGATGCAAGTCAGTGGCTCGGCCGGTCCAGATTACCTACTCCAGGCCTCGACGAATCTGGCGTCACCCCTCGCGTGGCAAACGCTCTTGACGACAAATGTTGCGCCGCCATTTTTATTCAGGGATAGCGCGGCCACAAACTATTCGAGCCGTTTTTATCGCGTGCTGCTCGGACCTTAAACCAAGCTAAATCCAATGGACTTTGTTCCCAAACCTCCTCACCGCCAGCGCTGGGTGCTATGCGACTTTTGCAAGTTATCCGCCGTGGTGGCCATTGGGTTGGCGTTCTTGAGCCTGCTGCTGGAGTCAGCGCCGGCATTGGTGGCTCAATCAGTAACGCAGTCCGAAGCCTTCAAGTTTGACATTCAAGAACCAAAAATTGGTGCTTCGAACCAGTCCTTGGTGTCTTGGCCGGGAGAAAAAATGGATCAGTGGCATGGTTTTACCCGGCATACATTCACCGTGGACGGATGCGCGGCGTGGGTCGTTGAACCGAAACGGCCGGCCGCCGGGAATCCGTGGACGTGGTGCATGGAGTTTCCCGATGCGTTCACCGAGCGCACCGGAGTGCTGCAATTGCTGGATCAGGGTTTTTTTCATTTGCACATTAAAGTCGGCAACACTTTCGGCTGCCCGGCGGCGCAGAAACATTTTGATGCGTTTTATCAAGCAATCACTGCGCAGGGATTGGCGAAGAAAGGCGCGCTCATTGGCGTTAGCCGTGGCGGACTGTATGCTTACAACTGGGCTGCGCGAAATCCCGACAAGGTGGCGTGCCTCTACGGTGACGCACCGGTCTGCGATTTCAAGAGCTGGCCCGGCGGCAAGGGCAAAGGCAAGGGCAGTCCCAAAGATTGGGCGGCTCTCATCAAAGATTACGGTTTCACCAACGAGGCCGAAGCGCTGGTTTACCGGCAGAATCCGGTGGATGAACTCGACCCGCTGGCGGCGGCGCACATTCCGCTGCTCCATGTGATTGGTGATGCGGACGATGTTGTGCCGGTGGCGGAAAATACGGCCATCGTTGAAAAGCGCTACCAGCAACTTGGGGGCGAAATCAAAGTGATACACAAGCCTGGCGTCAGCCATCATCCGCACGGTCTTGATGATCCAACCCCCTTGGTGAATTTCATCATCAGTCACAAGGCTAAAACATCCGCGCCATGATGATCCCCGCACAACGGCAAAATGAAAAATCTAGCATGATCACCTCGTCACGAATAAAATCATCGCGACTGATGGTTAAATTTAACCTCGGCTACATTTCGCTCATGATGTTGATGAGCACGGCCACGTTCGCTGCGGACAACTCAACGGAGAAATTACAGTCAGAGCCTTCGGTCATCCGCGCAGAACTGCATCTCCTTGCCAACGGGCCCTTCATCAAGGAATGGCAAAAGCAAGTCGGGGCCGTGACTCAGCCGGCTGGCACCAACCAATTCACCGTCAAGGCCAAGGGCGATGGCCAGACGGTTTGCACCAAGGAGATTCAAAGCGCGATTGATGCGTGCGCCGCTGCGGGTGGCGGAGTGGTCGAGTTTAAGCCGGGAACTTATGTGACTGGTTCGCTCTTCCTCAAAAGCAAGGTGAACTTTCACGTTGCCAAAGGTGTGACGTTGCTGGGAGCACTTGACGACGATTCCTGGCCCGTCATCCACACGCGCGTCGCCGGCATCGAGACGGATTGGCGTGCCGCCATGATCAACGTGCGCGGACAAGATAACGTGGCCATCACCGGGGAGGGCACGCTCAACGCCCGTGGCAAACGGTTTTGGGACAAGTTTCTGAATGCTCTGCCGGAATACGACCAGAAGAATCTCCGCTGGGCCATCGATTATGACATCATGCGCCCGCACATGGTGCAGATTTACGAATCGCGTAATGTGACCTTGCAGGGGCTGACGTTGGAAAATCCGCCGTTCTGGACGGTGCATGTGGTGTTTTGCAAAAACGTGACCGTCGAGGGCGTCACCGTCCGCGCGAATCTCGAAGGCAAAGGTCCGAGCACCGATGGCGTTAATCTTGATTCCTCCGCCTTTTGTCTGGTGCAGAACTGTGACGTGGACAACAACGATGATGATTACAGTTTTAAATCCGGCATGAATGCCGATGGGTTGCGCGTCAATCTACCCTGCCAATATTGTCTATTTCGCAACAATATCGCGCGGTCGGGCTTTGGCGTGATCACCCTCGGCAGTGATATGTCCGGAGGCATCCAGCACGTCGAGGCCTACGGTATGCGTGGCATCGGCACGCGGGAAGGCATCCGATTCAAATCCGCCAAAGTGCGCGGCGGCGTGGCGCAGGATGCATTCATCCATGACGTAACTTTGGAAAATGTTGGCACGGCCATCTCCATCAATTTAAATTGGTTTCCAACCTTCAGCTATCCGGTGATCCCCGCTGGGTATTCGAATGTTCCGCCCGTTTGGAAGATTCTGGCGACCAAGGTTCCAACAGAGCAAGGCATCCCGCATTACCACGATATCACCATCAGTGATGTCAAAGCCACCGGGTCCAAAATCGGCATCAAGGCGGAGGCGTATCCCGACGCGCCGATCGAACGCATCGCCCTCAAGCGCGTGAACATCGAGGCGCAAGCGGCCGGCAGCATTCAATACGCAAAGAATTGGACGTTTGAAGATGTGCGAGTTGTCGGGACCGGGATCAAAAACAAAACCGTCACGGTTACCAATTCTGTCGGGGTAACGATGCCTGCCGGTGCAGCCACTGGTATCACGGAAACAAATTGGGTTTCCGAGATGCCGCCGGCGGGGCATCCGCAGTTGGTCTATTGGTTTTGGCAGCCGAACACGCTGGTCAATGCCCAGTATCTTCTTGAAGTGGAGCGCATGGCCAAGGACAGTCCGTTCACCTTCACCTTTCTGACGGATCGCGGCGTGGACTTCTATGACTTTGCCAAAATGCACGACAGCTTTGCCAAAACCGTCGCGGCCGCGCACCAGAAACAGTTGAAAGTCGGCCTGCAACTTTGGGAAAAACCTGACTCCAAAACTTCCCACCTGACCACGGCTCAAGCGGTGGCGCTCGTGAGCGAGGGCAAAATAGTTTTAGACGCTCAAGGTCACGCCGAGTGCTCGCTCACCACCACGAACGGCCGTGGACGCACCCCGTTTCAGAGCGAACTGTTGAAGGCTTACGCTTTCCAGGAAACCGCGCCGGGATTTTACGCGCCGGAATCGTTGCAGGACATCAGCCGTTACGCCAAGACTTTGAAATCGGACAATACGGCGGAAGTTAAAGTGGTCGTTGACGCGCCCGCTGCGTTGGCGGGAAAAACCTTGTATCTGCTGGCGGTTCATTATTACAACCATCCCGACCTGTTTGGTGACGTGATGATCAACAATTTTCAGGACGCGCTCCAACACTACGCAGACATCCCGTTTGACGGAACGGCGCTAGACGAATTCGGTTGGATGATGATCGTTCCCAAGCGCGACCAACCCTTCCGTGACCGGATTTACGGGCAGGCCTTCGCCGCCGAATATCAGAGGCGGACGGGCACGCCGCTGGAACGGGCCTTGTTCGACATGCGTTTTGCGCCGGCGGGAGAACCGGCGCTGCGGATGCGCGCCATCAATCATTATTTTGAGGTCCTGCGCGACGGGCCGCTGCGGGTGGAACAGGCATTCCGCCAGAGCTCCCAAAAGATTTTCGGCCCGGGAATTTTTTCGGGCATCCACGACACCTACCATAACAGCCTGGTCAGGGACGACATCTGGCGCACGGGGTTAAACTGGTGGAATCTTCCGCGCGACTACGGCCAGAGCGACGAAGGCAATTTTTATCCACTTCACATGGGCCTGCTGGTCGCACACAAGCAACCCGTGGAGATCAATCAGTTTTACAACCGCGACCTCAATAAAATCTTGAGCAAAGCGGTCGAGGATGCGCGGTTTGGCGTGCGGATGCACTATCATGCCTGGAATGACACCGGCCAATGGGGAAAGAATATCGGCGATCCAGAAGTTCTGTCCGCGATTAAAGCGGTCGAAGAAAAAATCCGGCTGTTGAACCAGTTCGATCCCGCTGCCCCGCAGTTGCCCATTCTGGTGGTCTTTGGCATGCCAGCACTGTTGAACTGGTATCCTGACGAGGCGGCGCGGTCGGACTGGGACATCAATGGGCGACTCGGCATTGAGGAGAAGGCCAAGGCGATCTGGCAGGCGGGCTATCCCTGCGCGATGGTGCCGAGTGATTTGATTGACCAAGGCCAAATTACTTTGGATGCGGGCAACCATCCAGTTATCAACGGGCACCGGTTTCAAGCTGTGGTTTATCTGTATCCGCAATATGCCAAGGTGACCACGCTTGATTTCATGGAGCGCTACTGCCAGCAGGGCGGCAAGTTAATGTTGGAAGGGGACGCAACGAATGATTTTGATGGTGCTGACATCGCCCAGCGGTTTGACGAACTGTCGGCGGTCGCAATGGTGCATGGCTTTGACGTGAAAAAACTTTCCCAACTGGGTGTCAGCCCTAACCAGCTCGAAGGTGGTGCCTTCATGGAAGACGACGCGGTGGTTTTCACGGATTTCAATTCCCTGAAAAGTGGCAAGCCGCTGACATTCAACGTCACGCTTTCAGGCCACAGTTTTTCCGGCACCTATGTCGGCGTCTGCGCCTTGAAGGTCAACGCGGCGGGGAAAGTGGAGAAATTCGCATGCGGTGGCTTCACGCAATTGCGCTGTGATGACCAGATTGTTTTTTCGGTCCCGCAACCGGCGGATACAGTCATCCGACTTGGAAATGACGGAAATTATCAAATCATGGCCGTCAGGCAGACCAATGAACCAGCGTCGGAAAAGTGAATTTGTTTTTGAAAGAATCAAAATTATGAACTCAATCGGGAGAAAATTAACACTGACCTTGCTGGCGGTCGCCACGCTGATCACGACGATGAATGGTTTTGCAGACAATGTTCGTGGACAAAATGAGGCGCGCGGGGAAACCAACCTTGCAGTCAACGCAAACGTGTCTGGATCAGCCGCGTCGGGTTTAGGCGAGAATAACGTGACGGTGACACGCCCGACTTTTGACGTGCGACTTTATGGTGCGGTAGGGAATGGGACGGTCATGGACACGGAGGCAATCCAGAAAGCCATTGATGCGGCGGCAAAGGCAGGGGGTGGTTCCGTGCGTTTATCGTCGGGAACATTTCTGTGCGGTTCCCTGACTCTCAAAAGTCATGTGACGCTTTGGTTGGAAAAAAGAGCCGTGCTGTTGGGCAGTCCTCACCGTGCGGACTATCGCAAGCTGGATTTCTATGCGCTAATTCTGGCGGAAGGGCAGGAAGATATTGGCATCGCCGGCGAGGGCGTCATTGATGGACAAGGCCGGCTGCTGGTCGCGGACACAAGTCATTTCAGGCCGCAAAGGAATCCACCTTACGCCGACGAAAACGAGCGCCCGTTCATCATTAATTTCCGCAATTGCCGGAATGTGGTCGTGCGGGACATCACCCTCAAGGAAAGCGCCTGCTGGGTTCAAGATTACCACAACTGCAAAAACCTTACGGTTGAGAATATCAAGGTGCGGACGATGGCGGCGATTACCAATGATGGTCTCGACATTGATGGCTGTTCCGATGTGATCGTGCGCGGCTGCGACATTGATTCGGAGGACGACGGGATTTGCCTGAAGTCCAGCGACCGGCTCTGTGAAAATGTTTTGGTGGAAAACTGCCGCGTGCGCTCCAGCTGCTATGCTTTCAAATTGGGCACGGCTTCGGTCAAGGGATTCAAAAACATCACCTGCCGAAATCTGGAAGTTTACGATACTTACCGTTCCGGCATTGCCTTGGAAAGTGTTGATGGCGGAGTGCTCGAAAATGTCAGCATTTCGAACGTCACCATGACGAACACTGCCAACGCCTTGTTTATCCGATTAGGCCAACGTAACACCAAAGGCCCGGTCGGATCGCTGCGTAACGTGGTGATCAGCGACGTCACGGTCGAGATTCCCAACCGGCGGCGGGGAGAAATGAACAAATTTCCCCCGGACTGGCCGCCACGCGGCAACGAACCGCTCATCCCGGCCTCCATCACCGGCCTGCCCGGTTGCCCGGTCCGTGACATTACCCTGCGCAACGTGTCGCTCATCTACGGCGGAATTGGTGCCAAGCCCCAGCGTGAGCAATACCGGCTGGATAATCTGGCCAAGGTGCCGGAATGTGCCGCTGATTATCCGTCCTGCGCGATGTTCGGACCGCTGCCGGCCTGGGGCTTTTATATCCGCCATGCCGACGGCATCAAATTCGAAAATGTGACGCTGCGCGTCTCCGGCGAGGATTTTCGTCCGGCATTGGTGTGTGATGAGGTGAAGCACTTCACCTTGGAAAGCTCTCAAATTTTATGGGCCGGAAGCGAGCCGGTGATTATTCTCAAAGATGTGGATGGAGTCACCATTCATGACAGCCCGGCACCCAAGAATTGCATTCATTTTGTGGTCAGCAAAGTGGGTAATTCTCAGTCGCGCGCGTCCGAATTATTTAAGTGAAAAAAAATCACTCACGCACCAGAGGGGTTAACCATCTCCTCGTGCGTTGCGCTCAAACCACATCCCTGTTGGCCTGGTTATTTTGGCTGACGGGGACAAACGTCTTCGCGGCTACCGACCTGAAGGTTGACAGTTTGCGTTGCGAATATCTGACCAATCCTTTGGCGATTGATGCCGTCCGGCCAAGGTTGGCGTGGACTTTGTCGTCGCCGGCCCGTGGTGCGCGGCAGAGTGCGTATCAAATTCTCGTCGCCAGTTCGCCGCAAAACCTCGCTGTCGACCAAGGCGACCTGTGGGATAGCGGAAGGGTTTCATCCGACGAGACAATCCAGATCGAATACGGCGGGAAGCCTCTGACATCCGCGACGGAATGTTTTTGGAAGGTGCGCTCATGGGATTCCGCTGACCGGCCCAGTGAGTGGAGCGAACCATCGCGTTGGACGATGGGGTTGCTCAAGCCGGAAGATTGGCAAGCGTCGTGGATTCGCGCGGACTTCACCAACTCCATTTCGCCGTGGCTTCGCAAAACTTTTGTTTTGGAATCTGCGCCGTCGCACGCCGTCGCCTTCGTGAATGCGATTGGCTATTTCGAGCTTTATGTCAACGGTCGCAAGGTGGGCACGGACGTCCTGACACCGGCGGTTGCCGACACGCGCATTCATTCGTTGTATGTGGCTTACGATCTTAGTTCCTATTTGAAAGGCGGCACGAACTGCATCGGCCTCTGGTGCGGGCGCGGTTGGGCAAGCAAAGCCGAGCCGCCCGGCCAGCGCATTCGTTTCCAATGCCGGATTGCGACCGACGCCGGCCAGGCTGCGGTCTGGGTGACGAGTGATGAATCGTGGAAAGCTGCGCCGAGTCCTTACACCACTCTGGGTGGCCAGAGCTGGGGGAATTTTGGCGGCGAACGCTACGACGCCAACCTCGAAAATTCTGATTGGTTCGCGGCAACCTTTGACGATTCCAAATGGGCAAACGCGGAGCTCGCGCCCACAACACTAGTGCGCGCGGATGCGCAGAGGTGTCCGTTGAACCGCGTCGGCAAGGTGATTCCGGCGGTGGCCTGCACGCCGCTGGCGGCGGGGCGTTATGAAATTGATTTTGGCACCGATCTTTCGGGGCAAATGCGTTTGCAACTGCGCGGACTCAAACCGAACCAGAAAATTAAAATTTTCTATGCCGACCGCAAGTATGGCGCAAAAGAGAAAGTTGCCGCCGCTGGCAAAGCCACCGTGGTGTTTCCCGGCGCGTCGGGCGAGGTGCGCTACCAGACTTTCGCGCAGGCGGACGAATTTATTTCCGCGGGCCGTGCCAAAGAAGAATTTTGCTCGAAGTTCAATTATCACGGTTTTCGTTATGCGATTGTCGAAGGTTTGCCGAGCGCGCCGGAATTGTCGGACGCCGAGGCTTCGTTGATCGAGTCGGATTTGGAGACCGTCGGTTCGTTCGAGTGCTCGAATGTTTTACTCAACCGCATCCACAACCTGACGCTGTGGACGATCCGCTGTCTCAACCTCGGCGGCTACATGGTGGATTGTCCGCACCGCGAGCGGCTGGGCTACGGTGACGGTCAGGTTTCAATGGATAGTCAGGCATTCAATCTGTGGTCGCCGGCGCTCTATGAAAAATGGGCTGGTGATTGGCGCATCGCGCAGCGCCCTGACGCCGGCGACATTCCGCACACCGCGCCCAACTGGGGCGGTGGCGGCGGACCGGCGTGGGGCGGCAGTCTGGCCACCTTGACGTGGCACATGTATCAACTTTATGGCGACCGCCGAATTCTCGCGGACAACTACGAGCCGATGCGGCGCTACGTGGATTTTCTGGAAAGTAAATGCGAGAACCATGTCCTGCGCAGCTATGGCGGCAAGTGGGATTTCATCGGCGACTGGGTGGCGCCGGAGCGCGGCATGGACACCACGAACTGGCCGGCCAAACCTGCCGCCGAATTGTTCAACAACTGCTACCGGATTTATCTTTGGGAAATCTTAGAAAAATCGGCGGCAGTTCTCGGCAAGACGGACGAAGTTGCCCGTTGTGAATCCGCGTTGTCCATCATGCGTCCGGCGATTCACGAGGCGTTCTTCAACGAGGCAAACGGCTTTTACGTCATTGACGAGCAGGCGTATCAGCTCATGCCGTTGATGACCGGCGTCGTGCCGCCGGAGAAGCGCACGGCGGTTTTCGCGAAGCTCGAGGATGAGATTCTGAATCGCTCCCAAGGTCACCTCGACACCGGCATGTTGGGCACTTACTTCCTCATTAAATATTTGCGGCAAACTGGTCATGACGATTTGCTATTCAAGATCATCAGTCAGCCGACCTATCCCGGTTGGGGCTACATGCTCGCCAACGGTGCAACCACGATTTGGGAACAGTGGAACGGGTATTACTCGCACATCCATTCCTGCTTCGCCTCGCCCGGCGGATGGTTTTATCAATCTTTGGCCGGAATCCAAACCGACTCAGCCGCGCCGGGGTTCAAGAAGATTATCATCAAGCCGTCACTCGTCGGCGACCTGACGTGGGTGAAGGAGCATTACGATTGCATTCATGGTCGCATTGTCAGCAACTGGAAATGCGAGGGGCAGAAGCTGACTATGGAAGTGACGATTCCCGCCAACACCACCGCGACTTTGTATGTGCCAGCGAAAGATGCAGGCGAAGTGACCGAATCCGGCAAGCCTGCAGCGAAAGCGGAAGGTGTGACCTTCATGCGAATGGAAAACAACGCTGCGATCTATGCTGTCGGTTCGGGAACTTACCGGTTTCAATCCGCTTTGCTACCAGCCGTCAAATGAAGCGCAAAAGAAGAATTTAAGCATAACAACATGAAAAAGCTTACGACTTTTACCCTCGCCGCCTTGCTGCTGGCGGCAACGGGCGGCAGCGCGCCGGCTCTATCTGGAAAAACTTCCACAACGGAAATCACCATGGAGTCGTTATTGAACGAAATGACCGACCGCGCGGCGGTGGCGCAAACGCCGGTGCCGGCATTTGTGCTCAAGCAGGCCAGCAGCCACGACCGGAGCAAGAACAATCCCGGCAATGCGAAGACCTGGCACTCGAACAATGACCACGAGCAATTTCTACACACCGAAGTGAACGAAGGCCGGCGGGAATGGGTCATCATGGAAGACGCTGGGCCGGGTGCCATCACCCGTTTCTGGATTCCGCTGAACGCGAAGAAGGACGACCAGGTCATACGCTTTTATTTCGACGGCGCGGCCACGCCCGCGATCACCGCCAAGTTCAACGAGCTACTCAGCGGAACGGCCTTCGTGCGGCCGCCGCTGGCCTTTGTCGGCTGGAACGAGACCGATCTGCGCAATCAACTGCAGCCCGAGTTCAAAGCCCCGCGCGGCGTGTCGGGCGATATGTATCTGCCGATTCCGTTCGCCAAGAGTTGCAAGATCACGCTGGACTCCGTGCCGTTTTACTACGTCATCAACTACCGGCAATACGAGACGGGCACGCGGGTGCAGACTTTTTCGATGGCCGGTTTCGAGGCGGCGAAAACCGCGCTGGCTCGCGTGAGCGACACGCTGCTGACGAATCCGGATCTCGTCGTGGCCGGCCCCACGAAACAAGCCACGCTCGCGCCCGGGCAGGAAGTGGCGTTGGAACTGCCAAAGGGTTCGGCGGCGGTGCGCACGCTCCAGGTGAAGATTGATCCGCAGGATGCGCCGCAGGTGTTGCGCTCCACCATTCTGCAAGCCACCTTCGACAACGAACCGGCCATCTGGTGTCCGCTGGGTGAATTCTTTGGCAGCGGTGCGCGCCTGAGTCCGGTTCAAGACTGGTGGCGCACGGTCGGTGCGGACGGCTCGCTCACGGCGCGCTGGAACATGCCATATCAACACTCCGCGCGGCTCTCGTTAAAAAATGCCGGCGACAAAACCATCACCGTGAAACTTTCCGTCACGACCGGCTCGTGGAAATGGAACGAACGCTCGCTGCTTTTCCACGCCAATTGGCATAGCCAACCCGACCTCAAGACGCAGCCACGGTCCGACTGGAACTATCTCGAAGTTCAAGGCCAAGGCCGCTACGTCGGCGACACGCTGACGGTTTTCAGCCCCGTGAAAGCGTGGTATGGCGAAGGCGATGAGCGCATCTACTACGACGGTGCGACCTTTCCGCAGCACATCGGCACCGGCACGGAGGATTATTACGGCTACGCCTGGGGCATGCCTGGTTATTTCAATTCTCCTTTCATCTCCGCGCCCAAACGCGACCACTCAGATGACCGCGAAGACTGGCGCGGCTACACCACCACCTCGCGGGTGCGGCTGCTGGATTCCATTCCTTTTCAGACCGCGCTCCGGCACGATATGGAAATCTGGAACTGGGCCGACACCCAGGTGGACTACGTGGTGGGCACGTTCTGGTATGCCCGCCCCGGCGCGCATCACAATCGCGATCCGCAACCCCAAGAGGCCGCCCGCCAAATCCGTTAGCGCCTCATGATTTTAGCATCGCGCAAGCCATCGAAATTAAAATGAAAGAAAAGACGACAACCATGAACAAACTTGCCCTAACCTTTACCATCGCCGCTCTTCTGTTGGCATCGTTGGTCAGCAAGGCCGAGACTTTGGCATCGCCGTCGTTTAAGCTTTGTCTGGAGTTGGTGAAAACGGAGCAGCTTCCTGTCATTGGTTTCTCGCATCCCGATACCAAAGACGTTCTGGGCGGATTTGAGGCTGGCACGACCGTCAAACTCACCATCAACGAAAAAACCGCCTATCACATGGTCACCTCGACTTTGGAAAAGCCGGGCTGGGCTCACATGAGGACCGAGCACTGGGTCTCGGAAGACGGATTGAAATGGAGGCGGCACAGGGTCTTATTTTATCCGCGCCATAATCCGGATACCGGATTGTGGGAACTGACCGGCAGCCCGTTTTTCTTTTTCGATGAAAAGGCAGATCGCTGGTTTATTTACTTTAATTATATGGCGTTCAATGGGGTCAAGTCATGGAACACCCCGTGCTTGCTCCGGAGGTCGGCCGCCAAGACCAAAGGGATGGACGGGATCAACGGGGATTTTGAATTTCCCGGAGATATTGTTGCGCCCAGCGGCATCGCCCATCCCACCGATGCCGAAGCGTCAAGCATCAGTCCGCCATTCAAGGCTGCGGACGGCAATTGGTATGCGTTTTTGGGCGGTGGCCCCAAAGCGCTCAATGCCGAATCTGGAAAATGGTGGGTGACAATCGTCAAGGGGAAAGGCCCGGAAGGACCTTTCGTTTATATGCCGGAATATGCCCCGGTTCCGTTTATGAAGCCGACCGGTTTCGTCGAGAATCCTCTAATCACCAAAATAAAGGGGCCGGTGACCGGCAAAGAATATTGGACGGTGATTTTTGATTTTCTGAAACCTGAAGTCACCACCCATCAGAATTCCACGATTGGATTCAGCTTCTCCGAAGACGGATTGAAGTGGCCTGAGGAAAACGCGCAGATCATTGACCTGGCGGCCGGACTCCCCAATGGCGTTGAGCCGTGGTGGAAAGTGATCCGGGTTCCCCATCAGCTTTGCGATGAAGGAAATGGAATTTACACCTGCTTTTTTTCAGCCTACGACCGAAAGGGAAATTACGAAAGCATTGGAAAGGCGACCTTCAGGATCAAGGAGACCCAGTAAAACCTTGAGCCCGATGTGAACTGGCACGTTTACTATTTTGATCCGGCGACAGGCCGGCGGTTCGACCAAGGCGTGACCAAGGGGTCATCGCCAGACAAATCGGCGGCGCAGGACTGGATATTAGTTTTCGAAAACACCAATAAAAAGTGAACTGAATCGTCATCTTTAGCCAAAGATTTTACGGCGGTTCGCGATTGGCGCAGATGCATTTTACGAGGTGTCACCTCGTTTGCCGGTGACGGCAGTTGAGTCAAAATCGGTGAGTGCCTGCTCGCAAGCCAAAATACTGTCCGCATCGCGCCCGGTTCGGGAAAAATATCGCGAGATTGCGGACGCGTTTGGATTGGTCGCAGAACCGAGTGGCGGAAAAAACTGGATTGAGCTTACGCTATATTCAAAACCTTGAGGCGGGCGAATATCATCCGCCGGTGAAAACTTTGGCAAAGCTGAAAATGGCCCTGCGTTGCCAGTGGAATGACTTTTATTTGGGTTGCTCGCGAGTCATCTAAATTTCCCTGACCGAATGCCGGGGCCGGCATTCACCAGCGCGACCGGTTGTTGCCTGACGTTCGCGCGCGGCAAATTCACCAGGCGGCTGTAAATATTATGGAACCGATTGAGGGCGAAACGTCAGGGGGCGTCGGACATCTACGTCCGGCGTCCCGGAACAAAAATAAATTCCGGGTTGCGGATTGGGTTTTGAAAAATCTAATCTGGAATCAGTCGGCGGCGAGCCGGCGGGTTTGGGTTTGCATCATTTTGTTGATGGCCAGCGGTCTTACCTACTCGGTGCTGGCGCATCCAGGCCAGCATAATTCCGATGGCAGCCACAAGACGGCGCTGGTGGAGGCGAGGCCGCGGCGGGCGGCCCGCCAGGATGGCGGGGCCACGCAAACACGGATTCACCAACGCCCGGCATTCAAAATCCAAGGCGATGGGGCGGGTGCCGGTTGGCTAGGTGCGGTGGGGATACGGCGGCGGCCGGAGTGTGTCGGGAAACCCGCGCTGTGCAGCCACCGCCGGGTGGATGGACTTTGCCGGCGGCGGTGGGAGTTGTGCCGCTACGTGCCGGCA
>Ga0208507_1000750_pt1 | contig 19779 bp, 16 predicted proteins | sample CryBogCBH12Aug01_FD_184626 | JGI IMG/M metagenome (GOLD analysis project Ga0208507, IMG submission 184626) | Freshwater microbial communities from Crystal Bog, Wisconsin, USA - CBH12Aug09.1 (SPAdes) (version 2) | ecosystem: Environmental > Aquatic > Freshwater > Lake | place: Crystal Bog... | reverse complement strand
GTTGAAAGGGGAATTTGACGCCGTTGTGGCGATGTATCACGACCAGGGACTCGCGCCGCTGAAAGCCGTCGCGTTCGACAGCGGCATCAACTGGACGCTCGGCTTGCCGTTCATCCGCACCTCGCCCGACCACGGCACGGCCTACGACATCGCGGGAAAAGGCATCGCAAATCCGGGCAGCATGATTGCGGCAATCCGGCTGGCGAAACAGCTGGCGATCAATAAAAAGTAGGAGACGAGGTGACGAGTCTCTAACTAATCGGGACGGGAATTAAAATGAGACTCGTCACCTCGTCTTCTACAAATTAACCAATCAACTCGCGCACCTTCGCGCCGATGTCGCCCTGCTTGACGAGCGACTCGCCGACGAGAATTGCGCCCGCACCGCATTTTTGAACGCGTTCCACGTCTGCGCGGGTGTGGATGCCGCTTTCGGCGACGAGCAGCGAGCCGTTTTGGAGAATGAGCGGCGAGAGATTTTCCGTCGTCGCCAAATCCACCTTGAAGGTTTTCAGGTTGCGGTTATTTACGCCGACCAGCTTCGGAGAAATTTTTAGCGCGCGTTCCAATTCTTCTTCGTCATGAACTTCGACGAGCACGGCAAGCCCGGCTTCCACCGCGAGTGAATGAAATTTCTGCAACTGCTCGTCTGTCAAAATGGCGACGATGAGCAGAATGGCGTCCGCGCCCCATTCGATGGCTTCGAGAATCTGGCGCTCATCAATGATGAAATCCTTGCGTAGCAGCGGCAGTTTCACGGCGGCGCGAATCTGGCGGAGATAATCCAGCGAGCCTTGGAAAAACTTCTCGTCGGTCAAAACGGACAGGCAGCTCGCGCCCGCCGCCTCATATTCTTTGGCGATGCGGACGGGATCAAAGTCTTTGCAGATAATGCCCATCGAAGGCGATGCCTTTTTGACTTCGGCAATCAAACCAATTTTCCCGACGCGCGGATTTTTCAACGCAGCAATAAAATCACGCCGCTCGCCGCGTTCCAGCATCGCATCGCGCAAATCGCCGGCGGCAATGAGGCGTGCGGGCAGTTGCGCCACTTCGCGTCTTTTTTGTTCAACGATTTTGTCGAGAATGTTCACGCTTCATTTTTACCGCAGAGACGCAGAGACGCAGAGTTTTATTTTCATTCTCCGCGCCTCAGCGTCTCGGCGGTGAAATCATTCCTCGTCATCCTTCACGCCCTGCATCCGCTTGAGCGGGCAGCCGGCGCGGAGCCATGCGTTCACAAACGGGTCGAGCGCGCCGTCCATCACGGCCTGCACGTCGCTGGATTGTTCGCCGGTGCGCAAATCTTTGACCATGCGATACGGCTGGAAAACGTAGCTGCGTATTTGGTTGCCCCACGAGATGCTGCCCTTGTCGCCGTAAAACCGTTCCATTTCGCCTTTGGCTTGGTCGAGCTTCAGCGCGTAGAGTTTGGAGATCAACATCGCCATCGCGGTGGCTTCGTTCTGCACCTGGCTGCGCTGTGCTTGCGACGCGGCGACGAGTCCGGTCGGGATGTGCGTGAGGCGCACGGCGGTTTCCACTTTGTTGACGTTCTGGCCGCCTTTGCCGCCGGAGCGATACGTATCGCGCCGGATTTCAGTTTTCGGAATGACGATGTCCGTCTCGACGAGATCGCTCAATTCCGCCACGGTGTCCACGCTGGAAAAACTCGTGTGCCGGCGTTTGTTTGAATCAAACGGCGAGATGCGCACGAGGCGATGCACGCCGCGTTCTGCTTTGCAAAAACCGTAGGCATTTTCGCCCTCGACGCGGAAGGTGACGCTTTTCAAACCGGCGGTGTCGCCTTGCAGCGCGTCGGTGACTTCCCATTTCCAGCCGCGCAAATCAAACCAGCGGCTATACATCCGCGAAAGCATTTCGGCCCAATCTTGCGATTCCGTTCCGCCCGCGCCGGAGTTGATGGTGAAGATGCAATTACACTTGTCGTGTGGGCCGCTCAAAAAAGTTTTCAGCTCGAAGGTGTCGAGGTCGGCGAGGAGTTTCGTCACGTCGCGCGTCATCTCCGCCTCGTGCTGCGCGTGAGTGGCCTCTGGCTCGGCGGCGGCGAGTTCGAGCATCACCTGCAAATCCTCGACGGCTTTGCCGAAGCGCGCGAGCGGGTCGAGCTTGCCCTTGATGTCGTTGACTTCGTTGATGACTTTTTGCGCGGATTCCTGGTTGTTCCAGAAAGTTTCGCCGGTCATCAGGGATTCCAGTTCGGCGAGGCGTTGGTTCAATTTGGCGACGTCAAAGAAACCTCCGCAGGTGGGAAACCTTGTCGGCGGCGGTCGAAATTTGCGGGCGGACGATGTCGAACATGGCGGCGAGAATACAGAAGCTGGAATTCAGAATCCAGAAAGGTTTTAGGCCCAACTGGACGCGCGGGCGCACCAATTTTGAAAAACTCACCCGACGGGGGCTGAAGTTATCTTTGTCCAGTGGTGGTCGAAAAATCAAACCGTTCCCGGCGGCCACAGGCTTTGGCCGACATCGGTGCGAAAATAACTGCCGACAACGCGAATTTTGCGGATGTTGGCGTAAGCCTTGGTAATCGCGGCTTTCAACGTCGGCGCGAGCGCAATCACGTCGGTAATGCGCTGGCCGGTGGTCAGCAAATTTCCGTCCTCGCCGCGCGCGACTTCGTTCCACCACACGTCGCAATCAAATTTGCCGTCCACTTCCAGCGGCAACTGCGGGCCGCGCACCTGCGTGAACGGATAGCCGTAGCCCGCCAGCGTGAGCGAACAGCCGAAGTTGAATGTGTCGTTGAATTCCAGCTTCAATTTTTTATTTCGCGCCGTTGCCAAAACCATTTCCACCGGATTTTTGAGCATCCGCAAAATCATCGGGCCGGAAGTGACGCCGATGCGGATGTTGTATTCGATGACGTGCCATTGGCCGTCGCGCTTGATGGCAGTGACTTGCAGCGGGCCGTTGAATTTCGATTCGCGCAACCACGGTTTCAGCGGATGAATGAGTTCGTGCGCGAGGCCATATTTGTCATTTTCGTCACGCTCGACGAGTCCGCCCAGCGGTGCGCCGGCAACGATGCCGAGATTGCCGTTGAAGGCATATTTATATTCCTGGTTCGTGACGAGCGAATGGATTTCGCCGCCACTGATCAGCGCGATGTGTCCGGCCTCGGCGCGGCCAAGGTATTCCTGCAAGAAAACGCCCTCGGCATAATTCACATTGCGCAACCACGCACGCGTGTCCGCGACGGTCTCGCACATGACCGTATGCACCGGGCTGGTCGGCGAGCAGAGCGGATTCTTGATGACAAACGGCTGCGGATGCGCGGCGAGAATTTTTTCCGCCTCGATGCGATTGGACGCGACGAATGATTTCGGAAACGGAATTTTGAACCGGGCGCACAGCTCGCGGGCAAAGTCGCGTTCGCGCTCAATCCGCATCGCTTCGCCCGTTGGCGAGAAAATGCCGACGCCGGACTGCACCAAATCCTCCGCCCACGATTGCGTCGCCCAATCAATCGATTGCGGGATGACGACGTCAATTTTATTTTCGCGCAACAGCGGCACCGGACTCGGAAACGTGTCGCGCGAAAAAGTTTTTCCACACAGCGACGGCGAAAAGTGGCCGTAATTGCGGGTGAGATAGGTCGAGGTGTTCGCCCCGGCGTCAGCCAATGCGGTGCCGAGGCTGTGCGCGAACGAGCCGACACCGAGAATCATCGCGGCGACCGGCGGCTGGGATTTTTTTTTAGCCATATTACGACGCCGAGAAGTGTTCACGAACGGCGCGCGTTCGCAATGGGAAATTATTCACTCCCGCTCCAGCGTTTTTAGTCCGGCGCGCAGGAATCCGAGCGCGTAGGCCATGCCCGCGTGCCATGGCGCGGCGCAGCTCATCTGCGGCGCGTGGTCAGGAATAATGACGCCGGTGAAATTATTTTTCTTCAGGATTCGCAGCACGCGCAGCACGTCCACTTCGCCGTCGTCAATGAAGGTTTCCTTGTAGTGCGGCACCTTGTCGCGGACATTGCGCAGGTGGACATAGCCGAGCTTTTGTTGGCGGCTGTAAGTTTCCACGGCGTCATAAACATTGCCGTCTTTCATCTCCGCAATCGTGCCGATACAAAATTCCAGCGCGTTGCGCGGGCTGGGTTTCAGGTCAATCAGCTTCTGGTAAAGCTGCGGCTGCCAGACGAGGCGCGGCTGGGCACGGACGAACGGCAGCGGCGGATCATCGGGATGCGCGGCGAGCGTCACGCCAGCTTCCTCGGCGACGGGAACCAACTCGTCGAGGAAAAATTTCAGGCGCGACCAAAGCTGTTCGTGCGTGGCGGACGGCGCGATTCCCGGCGCGGCGTTTTTGTCGAAAACCATGTTCCATGCCATGCCGTTGGGCAACGGCGTGTCGAGCGGGCCATCCATGCCGACAGCCTCGGCGTCGCCGCGCGCGAATTTTCCTTTCACGCGGCCCGCGACGCCAGCGATGGAAAAGTTGTAGCCGAAAACTGGAATGCCCGCGCGACCGACATTGCGGATGATGGTTTTAAGATTTTCGATCTGCTGTTTTTTCTTCGGGCCATCCAGCAAAATATCGTGCCAGTGCGCGGGGTCGAAGTTTTCGATGGCTTCGAGTTCGAGGCCGTGGGCGTTGATTTCTTTTTTGATGGCGGCCAATTCCTCGAATGTCCAGAGCTTGTCCGGATCACCGGCCAGGCCCCAGCCGGCATCGTCGCCGCACGGCTGGTCGCCGGGCTGGTTGCTGCGGGAGGAGCGGAAATAATCCACGAGGTGTATGATGAGATGCGTGCAGCCGCATTGCTTGGCAAAACGGTAATGCTCCGCGTTGAGCTGGTGGCGATAAAGACCGAGACCGAGTTTCATAGCCAACACGATTGGTAAAATTCCGGCGTGGCGCAATCCACAATTTGATGGATGCCAGCCCGCCGCCGGCTCGACTTCGCGGCGGCGCGCGGGCAGAATCGCGGCATGGCAGACGAAAATTCCCGGCGCACTGAAAAACTTGAAGCCAACCTCGCGCATCTCGAACATCAGGTCGAGCAGTTGAACGGCGTCGTCATCGAGCAAGGCAAACTGTTGGAGCGCCTGAAAAAAGATGTCCAGCGGCAGACGCGCGCGATGGAATCGCTGGAGCTGGAACGCATCCAGTCGAACAACCAAAAGCCACCGCATTATCAGTGAAACTATCGTTGCCGCGATTGGCGCAAGCTTGACCAATGGGTTTAATTAGTGGATTATAGAGTTGCCGAAAATTTTGGATGGGGGCGCACTGGTTTCGACCAGGTGAACACGCCAGAGGCGGCATGCCGAGGACGATGCGTTGGCCTCGTAAATCATTCGCATCAAAACCAAAAAGCTAACGAAGAACTAGCCCTCGCGGCCTAAGGCCCCGACGTTTGTCACTGGACACCTGCTACGGTGAACGAACGAAACAGCAGGCATGATTGATGGCGGAGACCGCGCGTCAGCAATCGAGATCTTATCATGCGGACTAGGCAGTGCGATTCGAGTTCCGGCGCCATCGCATAGCAGAAAAAATTACCGGGAATAAGCATGTAGTCGCGGCTGGTAGGTCTGCTTGGGACGCGGGTTCAATTCCCGCCGCCTCCACCATATCGAAGATGACGAAAAATCGCTTGTGAGTTAACCCATAACTTGGCGTAAAATGACAGGTTATGCCTTTAATTCGAGCACTGACAGGTTATACTTTACACTTTAACTTATAAAATTCTTCATTTGCTGTAAGTGCAATAAAACAAGTGTATTACACAACTCACTGTTTTAATTTTGTAGTTTGCGCCACATTATGCCTTCTGTCTCTTTTTATACATATTTTCATAAAAGCCAATGAATTGGCACTTTCCAAGAAAAGCAGTTTGCGACATGTTATGGCTTACATTTTCGCGGAACGCGAATCAGTCTCCAAAAATGGCTTGTGACAGGTTATGCCTGTAAACTGACGGTCTGAATAGTAACAGGATTTCTGAAAACTGCAATAAATAAGGGAAATTACCAGATTTTGCTCCGGCAAGCGTGAAGTTTGTGACAGGTTATGGGTTACAAATCACCAAGCCCTATTAGGACTTGTTCGGCTTAATTTTCCGCTCTTTCAGCTCTCGCCGCCAAGCAGTTATCACGCGGAAGTCTTTAGGTGAATACCCGGCGGGCAGTGTCTTGCGGAAGCTGGAAGCGCCTGCAGTCTTTCCTTCGGCCAGGATCTTGTCCACTGTTTCATGCACCACCTGGTTAACCGCCGCAATGCGCTCAATAGAAAGCTTGTTCCGATAGGCACGATACCGTTCTTTAATGCCAGCAGATTGGATCGGAAACTTCCGTGACAAGAAACTGAGGTGGACACCAGTCTGGCGGCTAATACTGGCCAAGGATATAGGCGGGACGGCATCGGAAGCCACGGCCTGATCCAGCACTTCTTTCAGGTGTTTAACATCATGCTTCTTGTGGTGACGCTTAAAGTTATCGCCGACCACCTGCAAGTCCAGACGGGAACGCGGCTCCAATGATTCCAAAACACCAATATTTCCCAGCAATAAATACATCAGGCTGACCCGCAATTGCAACGCAAGGCTCAACACGGAAGTCAAGCTAGGCAGGCCATTGGCTAGCCAGCCCCGCACACTAGAGGGATGAACGCCAATGTCATGAGCAAAACCTTCCGCATGTTTGAACCAGTTTTTAATAAGCCAGTCAATGCTACGGCACCAGCCACCTTCACCATCAGCCTGAATAGCAGCCGCACCCATCAGCAGTTGTTGAATATGCTGAAAAGTAATGCTTTGTTCCTCGGTAATACTGGCGGGCTTACTGACAGGACTCCCAAGCCAGCACAAGCAGTGCGGGCAGAATCCGGCAACGAGCCGGCGTGCCAATGGCTGCACTTGGCAGTCACAATGCGGGCAGCGGTGCTCTAGCTCCCGCTGATGCGTCAGACAAACCTTCACGTGCTGAAAGTTCCAGATTAGCGGAAAGTAGACAGGCTTGCCCTGGTCAAGCCATGACTGTAAGCATTGCGGGCACCATCGCTGATGGGCAGCCAACAAATCGCGGCTGGATAACCTGCCCTCGGTAAACAGCAGGGTCAAACTGGCCAAACCAGTTTGACCGGTTAGTTTTTCCAGGACAGAAATGGCTTCTGCACTGATGCGCCCGTTGCTAATCAATGAGGAACTAGCAGCTTTAACAAAAACTGAGCAAGAAGCACCACCTGGCCTGTTCTGCAACTGCAGGGTCGAGACGGAAGCCAACGGAGAAACCTCCCGCGTCACCAACATCCATGGCGTGACGCTATGTGCCGCTGCCAATCGACAAATGTAGCTGGTCAAGCTCTCAACCATGGGCGTGCCAACGCCGATTGGCGCAAGGTGATACAAGCGGCTTCGGGGCGGAAGCACGGGTGATCCAGTGTATTCCCAATCTTTTAGTAAAGTGTCCATATCAGTCAATTCCTACGGGGTCATTGATTTGTTTACGCAGGCCGATGCGTCCTTCCGGTTTCTTCTTCACGACTTCCGGTTCCATTGGCTCCATGCCCAAGGCCGCACCAAGCGAGTGGCCGGAGTGATCCATGGATGCAATGACTTTCTCACCAGCCAGCGCCTCTTGTAAAATCTTCCACAAGGCAGTCTCGGATAAAGCCGTCTCTTGGAGGTCTACCAACTCAATGCAGGCGGCATGGCGTAACAGGGATTGCCGCAAGGCACGTTCAAGATGATTCTTTAAAATGCCAATCAACCCCAGACAGCTTTTATAGAGGTAATCAGCATGCTTCAGCAGGTCAGTCGGTTCAGTGGTCTGTATCCGCGTCTGGAACGCCTTGAGTGCCACCAGAAACTCTTGGAACTGCTCGTATGTGTAACGCGGGAAGTTAAAGATGGCAGTGCGGCGGAGCAACTGCCCGTTGAGTTCAAACATACTGAGCAGGTCGTAGGTGCCAGTAAGCAGGATCACGGGCTTCCCGCCATTGGACAAGGACTTCAGCACGTCCAATTGGTCAAGCAAGCGACGGCCTGTAGTCACATGATACATATGCTGAGCCTCGTCAATCATCAGCAGTTTCGTGCCGCGATGCCGGAGGCTGCGCTCCACCAAGCGGCAAATTTCATCCACGTTCAGCGTATTGTGATTGCCACGGGCGTTTTTGGTTGACGCCGGATCCAGCGGCGCAACCTTGTGTTCGATCAACGGCTCCTCGATGGCATCCAGCACGCGGACACCAAAATCCTTCCAGCTGAAGTTAGGTCCTTTGGGTGCCGGAGCTTTAACACTCACCACTGGTATCAAGCCGGGGTCAGCCTGCATGGCTGGAAGCTGGTCGGCCTGAAATTGCCCAACCAAGATGTCCAGCAAGGTGGTCTTGCCTACGCCAGTCGGCCCGCACAGGAGAGCAATCTCAGCGCCGGCAGGGTTCTGGATCATGCCCATCAACTTGTCCAACGTGCGCCTCATCATAGGATGAGCAATGCGCTTGTCGACAAATGTCGTCAGCGTGTCCTTATCCGTAATCTTACTGGTTAAGTTACTCATATGTCCTCCGCATCTGGAATGTCATCAAGTTTGGGAATAACCAGCTTCGACCGCTTGATGGCAGTGCCTGGGTTCCGATCAGCGGAGGTTTTACGCGCAGTGGTGACATCCTGCTGTGCCGCGTCCTTTAGCTGTTGCTTGCGCTGCTGTGCCGTCGGCTCCACCGACGCCATGAACTCCGCCAGCTTCTTGGCGGTGAGCTGACTCGCCTTGCCCATGAGCGACTTGGAACGACGGAGTTCCTCGGCGGCAATCTGGAGGTCTTTGAGGGAGCGCCCCTTCAGCATGTGATGGTGCGAGGAAACGCACTTGACCCACTTCCGGTTCACCCAGGCATACGCCACGCCCAGATCAAACGGGTCATAGCGAACATCCACTTTGGTGTTCTCAACGTCAGGATTCCGGAACTCATCACACCAGTAATAGAAGTAGTTGATGAGCACGCCGCGTCGCGGTTGGACGAGCGACTTGCCGCGGGTAGTCGAGGGAAGCGTCCACATGGCGAACTCCTCGTAATCAATCTCGCGGTTCTGGCGCCAGCCACTCTTCTGAATGCCAAAGTCAAAGGCATCAGCCGGACTCTTGCCCAGCGTGCCATGCGTAGCCTTATCATAAAGGTCATGGAGGTAACGCTCAAACAACACATCCAAGTCACCTAGCGTCCAAGCCGCCTGCCCTTTAGGGTTGTTCCCCTTGGTGACCGTGCGGACATTCTTGGTCGCCTGCGTATTGCCGGCCAGCTGATAAAGCAACTGGGTGTTCAGCGTGCCGAACATGCGCTCAATCACGCTGCCGAAGCGAGCCCGTGCTGGCGGCCGTTTCTCCAGCCGCACTTCATAGCGGGCAGTAATGATTTCAAAGTTCTGACTGGCGAACTCGCGACCACCATCAATTATGATGCAATCAGGCAGGCGTTTGAAACGGTTAACACACAGGCGCAAGACCGCCAATGCGGACACGGCACTGGGTGGATTGAAGGTCAGATAGTAGGCCAAAATACGCCGGCTGTATTCATCAATCATCAGCGTCAGCCACGGACGACCGAGAGACTTGCCATCCTCGGTGATGATTTCCATGTCCAGCAAAGTATGGTCAATGTGCGCCCGTTCAAACGGACGGTCACACGTATGCGGTGTGGCAGACATAGGCGGACGAGGTTCCAATGGAATTGCCGCACGATTTCCCTGACGGAGCTTAGTGGCACGATGGGCATCCAAGGAATTAATGCGCCTGCAAAACCACTGATAGCTGGGAGCCGGTAATCCCTTCAGTTCCGCCACGCGAAGCAACTCGCCAAACACCGCCCTCATGGATTTTCGAGTCAGCGTCAGAAACGTAGTGTCAATGACGGAATCCGCCAACTCGATGACTTCGGCGGGCAGCTTCACCTGGCGATTACCACGATTATTGGTCTTGGGAAGCAACCCATACAGGCCACAGCCTAAGACTTGTTCCGCCTTATTAAATTTCTCCTGCAGGCGCAAACGGGTGCGTTCCGAACAAGACAGCTTCTCAGGTTCAGCTTGGAGTGACTTAAGCCGGTCCAAGGCCACTTCCCAGTCGGCATCGCTGGCCTTGTTAAACGCCTCCAACTGGGCAGTCCGCAACGAATCAGAAACATTGCCTGCCTTGGTATTGGCATCACGCAGGACGTTGTATGCCTTGGCTGCCACGTCGGTTTCAAACAACAATACTCGGGCAGGATCCGAGACCGGTGCGGCTTCCAAGTCACAATAGACCAATCCAGTCGCCAGCAAGCCATAGGCATTATCCACGGTTAAATCCGGCATTGCGGCCAACAAGTCTTTCAAAGAGGGGCCGGGGCGACTACGGAGAAAGTTGCGGACGCGCGTTGACACAGCCTCATCCGGTGGCTGGGCGACCGGATCCAGGAAGTCATTCAAGAACAGCAGGTTCCTGGTCTTGACGGCACTCACACTCACTGAGCTGATGACCTCGTAGGTCAGGCCAAGCAGGCCAGCCGCCACCTCACCCGGCGGGCAAATCCACTTCCCCTCGGCATTCTTCTGATACCGATTTGGCATGGAGACAGCCAATTCCAGCAACACCTCTTCTGGCTTACATTCAATGAAGCCTGGGCCAGATCGAGCCAGTTTCAAGTAATCAGGCGTATGAAGCACGCCAACCTGCTTGCCATTTGCAGAGGAATAAAGAAGTTTGATGGCTGCTGGCTGGTCGTAAAATTCTAGGACGTCATTGTCATGCTCCAGCGCTATCGCCGTGGGCAATTCCAAGGTGCGGCTTTCCGCCTGCAGCACCCTGCCCATTTTCTTGGACGGAAAACGAGCCGTCATGTTCATGCCGCCGCTCTGAACGCGCCGCGATGAGCCGGTCTCCCGGATGCGCTCAAGGTATTCAATGCCAGCCATGGGCAGCTTGAGACTGCCCACGTAAGCCAAAAATTCTTCGTTATTCAACATCTTTTAACTCCTTTTGTTCATTGTTTCTCCGTTTCACCATTACATAGCTCTCGGGAAGCCCAAATGTTCCCCGGCAAGCGCCACATAATGCAAAATGCCTCAAAACCGAACAGTCGGAGGGCGACTGGCCAGTTTTTCCTATTTCAGGCCGGTAGGTCAAATGGAAAAGAGCACTGGGAATGGGCAAAAGACCCAATCCATGCCCTCGTCCAGACCATCCACATTCACCATTTTTACCATCAACATTCCTTTCTCATCCACAAACGTCCGAGATTCCCGCTTATATATACTGGGCAATTGCATATTTGCCCCGAGAACTATTTTGAGAAATCTGCTTAAAGTTAGCGCTCCTCCAGTTGAAATAGCACCTTACGGCCTTAGAATATTAAGATAACTAGAATAACCCCAAACATTAAGAACAGCCCAATTACTAAAGCGTGAACACTAAATATATTCCTAAAGCTCTTATTAAATTCATTTGCCCTAAGTTAGCATATCTATTGGTGTTCGTATCCCTGCAAGCATGTGCCGCCGTCGGCCCTTGGGGCTTCTATCAGGTGCAAAACAATACTCCCTATCCAATACCTGTCGGTTATGTACCAGTTGGCAGTTGCACTGCATTCGTTTTTTTAGGCTGGGCTCCAGGCAATACACTATGAAAACAAGTAATGCAATACGGACTTTATTCGCAGGAGTTGTTCTATACTCCAGTTATTGTTCAGCACAATTAACTCCAAACCAACAACAGGAGTTTAGGCAAAACATTCCTTACTACATAAATGACAGCAAACGCCTGCAACCGCAAGAAATTGCAATGCTTAGTAACAAACCCATACTAACACCAATCGAAATAGCATGCTTATCCTATTTTAAGTCTGACCAGGCTTTAGAGGTCTGTTATAAACAGATCCAAATCCAAACAAATGACTATTGGACGGAGAAATTATTCGATACATTTAATCAGCTTACCGGTGATTCTATTCCGTATACAACAAATGCTGTTCTAATGAGGAAAGCAGTGGTGGAGGCCTACAAGAAATGTTCCCACAGACTTCCGTATTTACAAGCAAAGCTAAAAGGATGCAACAATGCGCAAGCGAGGGAGTTTATTGTTACATATTGTTGTGATCTTGATCCCACTTTATGCATAATATACGACGAGGAGATCAAGAACAGCCAAGACTCACCACTACAGGAATTATGCAAAGAATTACTTCTGCGGAACGGCGGCTTCCAACCAAACGCAGTCATAAATACCAACAACTTGAACCCAGATCAAATACTTACCCGCTACAAGGCTTACCTATCGAGCAAATACCAATTACAAAGGTTAACACCCCAATTAGCTTCTTATTTGTTATTACTGCCAAACGACGATAAAACAGGAACCTTAGCGGGGGGTCTTCCGTTTTCAAAGAAGCCTGACATTGATAGGTTTCTATTATTTAGAATCGTTTCTTATTAGACCACTTAAAAGCTGTACCACTTGTGAACAAAGCCACGGAATCCGCCAACAGTGTCAACCAGCTTACCAATCAAAGCGGAACCAGCACTAGCATTTCTTACGACCTCGCCGGTAACGAAACCACCAAAATTGGTTCAGCGGGAGGCTACGTATTCGACTGGGACGGAGCAAACCGGTGCACGGCCATCGGAAGTTCAGATTTCCAATTCAGCATCGCCTATGACGGTTTGAATCGCTGGACACACATCACCCAGTGCGACGCCAACTGCACCAACCTGCTGGCCGACCGGTGGTTCGTTTGGAATGGCAACACTTTAACCGAAGAACGCGACAGCAGCGGCACGCTCATCCAACGCTTCTACGCCAATGGCTTCTGGCGGGCAGGAACCAATTATTTCTACATCCGTGACCACTTGGGATCTGTGAGGCAGGTCACTGACCAAAACGGCACAACAGTAGCCAAGTTCAATTATGACCCCTACGGTCGTAGAACACAAACCTTTGGAACCATGTGGATCGATTACGGTTATGCCGGGTTATTTGAACTGACTAGTGGGCTGAAATTAGCAGTCTGGCGCATTTATGACCCATCTACGGGAAGGTGGATAAATCGGGATCCAATTAGAGAACAAGGTGGGTGGAATCTGTATGCGTATTGTGGAGGGAATCCGGTAATGTTCAATGATTCTACAGGCGAAAACCGGCGCCGATATGTTATGCTACTACATGCTTGGATTGAGGTAGATACATATGATTCAAATGGACAGGTTAACGGAATAAAAGCTCTGAACTGGTCAGCAAGAGGGTTTGAGGTTACGACTAGAGAAAGTGTCCTTTATGATGTTGGCCTTGGGCTGCCAGGACTTAATACAAGGCTTACAGAAATTGAGAGTAATCAGTTGGAAGACGAAGCGTTATTAAATTATTGGGAAAACGCTGAAGCCACCCCCAACCAGCGACGCGACGAGTTTAATTATTGGCTCAATAACTGTTTCGAAACAAGTTCAAGTCTACTTTATTACGGCACAAGGTGGCACCCGCACACATACCCATATTTCAGTCCAGTTAATGTAAACTCTATACCAAACATACGTTATCCACTACAACAACTAAAATAATATTATGCCATCCTACCTCATCATCGTATACAGCTATCTTCTCACATTCTTTATCTTCCTTTCATGGCGTGCTGTCGCAAATAAAAACAAATATAGTTGGTTCATTTGCTTATGTAGCGCCATAATAACACCCATTGCTTGGTTCATTATCATCTACTCCCTTCCTTCAACACGGTGTAAGTATCTACGGGTTGGATATACGCTTACCTTAGTCGTTATAACTGCATCTGTCTTGAGCGCATTCGGGAATATGGGCTATCCAAAACAGGTTGCTATTTGTAGATTTGCCTGGTATATAATTCCAGCACTTCTACTAATTAATCAGTTATACCTCGGCTTAAAGAACAGGAAGTAAAACCTTGTGCACAGGATTACCAACAGCACGGAAACCAATTCCGATGGAGTGACGACATGGAGCTACAGCTACGATGCATCCAAAAGGTTAACCTCGGCCACACAGCAGGGATTATTCAACCACAGCTACGTTTACACCTACGACGCTGCGGGAAATCGCACATCGGAGCAGATTGATGGCGTGACATCAACCGAATCCGCCAACAGTGTCAACCAACTTACCAATCAAAGCGGAACCAGCACTAGCATTTCTTACGACCCGGCTGGCAATGAAACTACCAAAGTCGGGGCAGCGGGCGGCTACGTATTCGACTGGGATGGAGCCAATCGCTGCACGGCCATCGGAAGTTTAGATTACCAATTCAGCATCGCCTATGACAGTTTAAATCGCTGGACGCACATCACCCAGTGCGACGCCAATTGCACCAACCTGCTAGCAGACCGGTGGTTCGTTTGGAACGGAACGACTTTGACCGAAGAACGAGACAGTAGCGGCACGCTCATCCAACGCTTCTACGCCAACGGTTTCTGGCGTGCAGGCACAAATTACCTCTACATCCGAGACCACCTCGGATCAGTCCGACAGGTTATTGACCAAACCGGAACTGTCGTCGCTAAATTTGACTACGACCCTTACGCCCGTAGAACACAAACCTTCGGCACCATGTGGGTGGATTACGGCTACGCGGGATTGTTCGAATTGCCTAATGGGTTAAAACTGGCATTGGGGCGCATTTATGACCCAAGCACCGGACGATGGATCAACAGGGACCCAATCAGGGAGAGCGGTGGATGGAATCTGTATGCTTATTGTGATGGGAATCCGGTAAATTTCATAGATATCACAGGATACGACCCCAACACTATTATAATTATTACAGAAGGTCATGGTGTAGGAGCTTTAAGTGCAGGCAAGGCAATTGCAGCCCATTTCGTCAATAGAGGCTGGACAATGCTTACCATGACACCTCTACAGTTTATGAAGAGTAGTATTCCATTTCAAGCCGTGATTCTATCTGGTCATGGTGACTCAGAATATTCTGGTGGATTACCCATTACAGGTTTGATCAGCAAACTCAAACAGGAAAATCAAAAGCTCGAAGCCGTTATAGCTTTAAGCTGTCACGGCAATGACTATGAGAACACTTTATTTAACAGCGGAGTCCTAGCACCAGACGCCCTTATAGACGGTTATGCTGGCTATAATTGGAACGGCCCGATGCAAATAAATGGTATTGGTAAAGATGTAGACAAATGGTTAAGCGAGCCTGTTTTCTCAATAAGGTATTACTATAGCCCTGTCCTGGATACATTTGGCACATTTGTATTTCCCGCCGTAAAGAGACTTTATAACAAATTCTAAAATATGAAAAAAACACTGATGCACATTATCGGAATATTCTTAACAATTTGCGGTCTCTTATTGCCGCTTATCTTTATAATCCCTGCTCCGCCTAATATGGAATTGAGCACAAGATCCACAGTTATATTATGTCTATGTTCCGTATTATTCTTAATCTTAGGACTCTCTCTGAGTTTACAAAAGCCAAATAAATAGTCATTTTAGAAAATCCCATACGGTCCACTCAGCAGAAGCAATGACCACTAAAACCAATTCTGATGGGGTGACAACCTGGGCCTACGGTTACGATGCTTCCGGCAGGTTAACCTCGGCCACGCAGCAAGGATTATTCAACCACAGCTACATTTACACCTACGATGCGGCCGGTAACCGCACATCCGAGCAGATTGATGGGAACACATCCACGGAATCCGCCAACAGCGTCAACCAGCTTACCAATCAAAGCGGAACCAGCACCAGCATTTCTTACGACCTGGCTGGCAATGAAACCACCAAAGTAGGGGCAGCGGGAGGCTACGTGTTCGACTGGGATGGAGCCAATCGTTGCACGGCCATCGGAAGTTCAGATTTCCAATTCAGTATCGCCTACGACGGCCTGAACCGCTGGACGCACATCACCCAATGCGACGCCAATTGCACCAACCTGCTGGCAGACCGATGGTTTGTTTGGAATGGCAACACCCTGACCGAAGAACGCGACAGTAGCGGCACGCTCATTCAACGCTTCTACGCCAACGGCTTCTGGCGTGCAGGAACCAATTATTTCTACATCCGTGACCACATGGGTTCAGTGAGGCAGGTCACTGACCAAAACGGCATAACAGTAGCCAAGTTTAACTACGACCCCTATGGACGACGGACACAGACCTTTGGGACTATGTGGATAGATTACGGCTACGCTGGCCTGTTCGAGTTACCAAACGGACTGAAACTAGCAGACTTCCGCATTTACGACCCAAGCACGGGAAGGTGGATAAATCGGGATCCAATTAGGGAACAGGGTGGATGGAATATGTATGCGTATTGTGAGGGGAATCCAGTAAGCAACTCGGATACTTCCGGGTTGAAGGATTGGTCAAATCGAGAGACAGCTGGTATGCTTAGTCAAGCCGTAAACGAAATGTTCCAGAAAGACCTTTTAGCTGAACGGTTGATTTGGACATTTAACGTTTTGAACCGAGATGGTAAATATGACTTTAAATCCAGATATGCAGCTGATACTTTTTGTTTACATGGAGAACGAGTCAGAGCTGATGCTTTCGGAAATTACTTCGCTGGTCTTATGGGGCAGTTTTTAAGCGCTAAGTTGCCTTGGAATGAAGTATTAGTGGCAGATGCAATTGGATCAGTCGGGGTCAAAGGAGCAGGCTCTGCTATTGCATTTGAAGATAGGTTGTATAGGATTATCACATTGCAGGATTCAACCCAGGCAGCCAAAGAGATACTACTGTCCATCCCATTTGCTTTAGATGATTACGGCAGCGTTAAGTACATTCAAATGGGTCAACTTGATGCTATCTTAATTCGCACTAGAAAACATTTATGAAAAAGATATTAACTGTAGTTTGTGTTTTAATTCTACTGACAGTCTGGATTAAAAGTCGCCATTATACTAAAACAAAGGCTCTTAGTCTATTGACACACCAAGAGGAATCCTTCAACAGTTTATTAAAATACGGGGATGAATATACAAATCTCAATTACATAAGCATACATGGAGATGTTCTTACAAAAGAAAACCAAAATCTAACAAATATTGCGTGTCCCATATCCTTGTTAAAGACAATTGATTGTGTTGCCGTCGTCTTTGATAAACCACAGGTGCGCTTCTTGTTAAAATCGGCTAGCAGACAGGCCATTATTTTTGTTGGCACAAATAAACCAAATATAAAGATGCAACAACTAAAGGAACAATGGTTTTTTCAGGAGAATTATTAACTTGCGCACCAACAGCATCTCTTACGACGGAGCCAGTGCCAGACCGTTGACCGTCACTGGCTCAGCCGTAGCCAGCCATTACAGCTACACGGCTGTAAATGACGGCTCCAGGCTGCAAACCGTGGAGTATGATGGCTCTGGGGGATTGCTCATGGCTTTTGGCTACGCATACGACACGCTCGGCAAGATAATGACTATAAACGAAACCAATTCTGATGGAGTGACGACTTGGAACTACGGCTACGATGGTTCCAGCCGGTTGACCTCAGCCACACAGCAGGGCGTATGCAGCCATAGCTACGTTTATACCTATGATAATGCTGGAAACCGCGCGACAGAACAGATAGATGGAGGCTCATCTGCGGAATCCGCCAATAGTGTGAATCAGCTCACTAACCAAAACGGAACCGTGTTTACTTATGACTTGGCGGGCAATGAGTTGACTAAATATGGAGCCAGTGGAACCTACGTCTTCGACTGGGATGGTGCAAATCGATGCACTGGTATAGGAAGTTCTTACTCACAAATGAACATTGCCTATGACGGTTTGAGTCGCTGGACGCACATCACTGAATGTGATTCGGATTGCACAAATCTCCTAGCTGATAGATGGTTCGTTTGGGAAGGCACTAGATTGGCAGAAGAACGGGATAGCAGTGGCAATCTTGTGCAACGGTTCTATGCCAACGGCTTCTGGCGGGCAGGAACCAACTACTTTTACATTCGAGATCACCTCGGCTCGGTAAGGCAGGTTATCGACCAAAATGGACAGGTGGTAGCCAAATTTGAATATGATCCCTATGGACGCAGAACCCAGACCTTCGGCACCATATGGGTGGATTATGGTTACGCTGGATTGTTTGAACTGAGGAATGGATTAAAGTTGGCCGTGTGGAGGATATATGACCCAACTACAGGAAGATGGATTAATAGGGATCCGATTAGAGAACAGGGTGGGTGGAATTTGTATGCGTATTGTGAGGGGAATCCAATTTGCAGGTTAGATCCTAGCGGATATACGTGGATTTACAGCTCAGAAGCCTTTCCTGATTCCTTTAAAACTGCATCAGGGCTTTATATTCAATATGTAAACGACGGCTCTTCATTATTTAAGGAGCTCCGTAAACTGAGCACGGAAGATTTAAAGGCGGAGCTAGCACGATTACGTAACATATTGCAAAACAAAAAACACCGCCTTTTGCTTGATTTATGGGACGAGCGAAGCTTCGACTCAAAGTATTTTGAAGGAAAGTGTGCAGATGATAGGCAATACTACCTATACAACGGTAGTCTCGTCCCAGACAACGCCTTAAACTATATTGGCATCGGAATGTATGAAGCATGGATGCAGAACGACAAGCTTTCAATGACGGGCACAATCCGCGCTTGGAAACTGCGTTATGGAGACATACATATTATTGATCCTCTAGCCTGGGGTATTGTTGGTTATGATTATTTCAATCAAAACAATTAATATGAAAAACATACGGACAATTATCATCGGTGTATCGTTTCTGATGTTTGCCGCATTTATAGCCGCGTTTCTACAGAAACAAGTGCCATTTGCATCAATCATAAATCAGATCGGATATGACAATATAATGAATGATGCTGACGGCGTTTTTAGGCTTTATCCATCTACACAAAACAGAGGAATTACAATGGTTCCTGCAAGTGTAATAAAACAATTTTCATACCTGTCTAAGTTAGGTGAACCAATAGGCATTGACACATACGACAACCCATATATTAAAATTTTCAGGGCACGCACTTTTGATCACCCTTACATTGTAAAGATATTTCCCAGCCAACAAATGGCTGAAGTAGAATGCCAAAAAAGCAGCACCATCTATGTAACCAATCGCATTGTTATTCAAGAATAAAAGGGAGATGAAACACAATTGTTTTATCTGCCATTTTCCTGAAAAGGCATCGAGCTCAACGCAACAAGCGAGCATCCAGTTCATGGGGCACTACCACCGCGTAACGAGTTGCAGCTACGATGGTTCCAGAACGTATGGGGAAGTATATTCATCAGATTTGGACCGGTTGAGCCGCATATACCCCAAACCAAGGCCTCAATATATACCGGAGGGACATTTGGAATAACCATTTCGCGCTATTATTACTTTCCTATCAAATGATTATGACTAAAAATAAAACCTTTATCTGCATTGTTCTAGGCTATGTGATATTATTCCTTAGCACAAGTTGCATAGACGAAGCTTCACCAATATATATCGCCCTAATAATACTAGCCATGTTTGGTTTGGTTTTTGCCTTAACTTTGACCCGTAGAGTAATCGCTCTTAGTCTGCTGGCTCTCGCCATCTACGAATACACATGTCAGGACGTAAAAGAAATGCCCGAAAAATACAAACAACACCAGACACCATTTAGACCACTAAAATAAGACATATTTGCCCAAATCTCCTTGACTGTAAACGGCGGTTGAAAAGTGCGGCGGGGGGCGCTCGAAAAGTGCTGCACCTTCCGGGCAAAGAAGACTGGTTTTTCGGGTTTTCGTCAAGCTGTTGATTTCGCTTCGAGGTATAAGCAGCAGGAG
>Ga0208507_1000749_pt1 | contig 19782 bp, 7 predicted proteins | sample CryBogCBH12Aug01_FD_184626 | JGI IMG/M metagenome (GOLD analysis project Ga0208507, IMG submission 184626) | Freshwater microbial communities from Crystal Bog, Wisconsin, USA - CBH12Aug09.1 (SPAdes) (version 2) | ecosystem: Environmental > Aquatic > Freshwater > Lake | place: Crystal Bog... | reverse complement strand
CTCGCACTGGCCAGCGTCTGGCCGTAGGTAAGGCCGCTCGCCGTCAGGGTCAGCCTGGGCGTGGCTGGCAGCACCGTCTGCGTCACCGTGACGCTGCTGGCCAGATAGTTGTTATCACCCGCATATTGCGCCGTGAAGTTGGTGATGCCCACCGTCAGATCGTCGTTGGTGTAGTAAGCGACGCCGCCCACCACCGTGTTGGTCAACACCGGCGTGCTGCCCAACGAGAACACCACGTTGCTGCTGGCATCCCCCGCCGTCGCACTATTGGTCTGCACCACCGCCACGAAGACCAGGGACTGGCCGTAGTAGTTCGTCACCCCCACGCTGTTGGTCAGCAGCAGGCTGGTGGCCGCCTGGGCCGGGTTGATCGCGCTGCCGGTGTCATTCACCAGCGTGATATTGTAATTCGCCGTGACCGTCCCGGCCGCGTTCGTAATCGTCGCCGAGGGAATCACCGTCTTGCCCGTGCCCACCGTGGCATCGGCATAGGCTTCGGTCAGGGAACTGAACCCGTCGCCGCTGGCCAGCGTGCCGGCGGTGAGCGTCGGCACATTGGTCGCACTCGAGTCGCCGTCAAATATCTTCGTGTTCGGCTGCGCCGTGACGCTGATGGGGCGCGGGTTGATGGCCAGACTAATCATGGTGTTGGCGGTACAACCCACGGCGTTGCCGGCGTAGATGACCACATTGCTGGTACCAGTCACCGTCGGTGTACCAGAAATCACCCCGCTGTTGGCGATACTCAGGCCCGGCGGCAGGCCGGTGGCGCTAAAGCTCGTCGCCCCGGAAGCCGTCACGGTTTGGCTGTAGGCCGAACCGTAAGTGCCGCTGGGCAGCGAGGCCGTGCTGATGCTGAAGGTGCCGTCGCAGGCGTAGTTGATGTTGCCGCCGGACAGGGTAGCGGTCAGACCGGCCTGCGTGGGCGGATTGGTGGCCGTGAACGTGCCGGCATAACCGCCGGCGCTGAAAACCGGAATGGCATCACCCGCTTGGAGCGTGCTGCCGTTGGCCGTAACGGTGAGCGCGCCGCCGTAGTTGAGCGTGCCGGAACTCAGGGTCAACTTCGAGCCGGTAAAGGTGTTCGCACCGGTTTTGGTTACTTCCAGCTTCAGATTGCCGCTGCTGCTCAGCGAAGCTCCGGCGGACGTTAACGAATTGGTATTGAAATCCAACTTCGCGCCCGCATCCACCGTGAGCGTGCCGCTGATGGTCTTGCTGCCATCGAGCTTCACACCACCGGCGGTGGTGTTGGTGATTTCCAAATGCGGCACACCACCGGCTACCGGGAATTCATTCGTGGTGGTGTTTTGCGGGTTGGCTGTGCTGGCATACTTGAGGGTGGCGGATCCGCCATAGGTCAGCGTAAATCCACCCAAAGCGAGCGATGCCGTGCTGCCGCCCATGGTGAGCGTGCCGTTGACCGTGGTGTTGGCACCCAGCGTTTTGGCCAAGGTGCCGGAAAGGGTAAGGTTGTAGTAGTTCGTCCCTAGAATTGTCTGGGCGGCACCGTTATAATTTACCGTATTACCCGAAGCCGTGGCGACGAAATTACTAATGGTGATGGCATTATTAAGATTCAGGGTGGAGTTCGCACCCTGCGTCAGCGTGCCGGCTCCCGTCAGGGGCACACCATTGATGGTTAATGCCGCGTTGTTGACATAACTGGAGAAGCTGTTCGTTCCGCCAACGCTGACCGGCGCCCCCGATAGGGTGAACGTTCCATTGATCGTCTTGTTGGTTCCGTTCAGATACAACGTTCCGCCAGCGTTCAGGCCGGACGGATTGTTGATAGTCAGATTGCCGTTAAAAACAGGGTTGGGGGAACTACCCGTGGTCCAAGCGCCGCCGGAATTGATGGTGAGATCGCCATTAACCGTGATTATTCCCTGCCCTGCATTCCCCGTCACGGATACGGTGCCGCCAGTGTTGATGGTAAAGGGGCCGTTAAAGGTCTTGAATCCATTTGGTCCTATGAGGTTGAAAGTGCCGGACACGGCGGTGTTGCCCGTGACCGTAATATACCTGTTACCTGTGCTTGGAGGACTATTGTAGGTGGCACCGGCGTCAACTTGCAAATCGCCACTGATGGTGACGCTATTCGCAAATTGGAGATTATAACCCGATGTCGATATGCCTGTGGATTGTACATGCACCTTACCGGCAATGGATGCCCCATTGGCAATCTGCACGTTCGCGCTCTGGTTGGCACAATTCCAGGTAAAGTTGCCGAACGTCTGATTCAAGCCCGTCGGCGTCGTGCTGACGATGCCGTCAATTTCGCAGGTGGAAGCGGAAGCCCAAGTCGCCGTCGGAACGGTGCCGCCGTCAATGTTCTGATAGTAGCTGCCGTTGAAGGTTTTGGTGCCACCGCCGGTAATCTGCGTAACCGCACCGCTGTGATTCAACACGCCATCGGATTCCAGCGTCATCAACCCACCTGGGCCGAAGGTCAGGGCATTGCCCAAGGTATAGGACAGGTTGTTCGTGCCATGCACGTCCAAATCGGTCGCGCCCCAAGTGCTGTGGTTCACAGTCAGCACGTTGGTAACGGTCAGGGTGGCACCGCTGTCCACCATGAGGTTGACCGCCGAGGACGCCGTATCCACGGTCACGATATGGGTGCTCAGAATTTCAATGTTGGTGCAATTGGCGCTGCTGGGCGTTTCGCCGCTGACGGCATTCACCAGACCGCCGCCATCCCCGCGATCCACGCTCCAAGTGTTGAAATCACTCCAGTTGCCGGTGACCCGGCTGACAAATTTGTAATTAGTGGTCGTGCCAGCGGCCGTGCCCCCAAAGCCGGTTTCGGTGTTGGCCCCGTTGCGGGCTTTCACTTGGAAGGTGTAGGTGGTGCCGGGCGTCAAGCCGGACACCGGCTTGGTGCCCCAGGTCGCGGCGGTCTGCCAGTCCGCCGAGACGCCGAGCGAGCCATCCGCCGACTGGACGTATTTGCCGGTGGACATTTCCTGGATGGCGAACTGCGTGGAAGCGGGATTGCCATTGCCGTTCACCGTCACGTTCAGCGTGGTATTTTTGTTGGCTGACGGAGCGGCCACCGTCGGCGCGGAGGGGACGTTCGCCAGCGTCCAGAAACTCAATTCCGAGGACAAGGTGGTGCCGACAGAGTTAGTCGCGTAGGCCTTGAAGAAATATTGTTGATTCACGCCCAACGAGGCGAGCGCGAGACTGATTGTGCCCGTGCCGGAGGCGCCTTCGACGGCAACCGTCTTGTTGTCGCCGATGGTCACACCGGAGCTGTTCTTGTAGACGAAACCGCGATCCGTAACCGTCGCTCCGCCGTCCGACGTGACATTGCCGTTCAAGATGGCGGAACTGGCGGTGATGGAAGTGGCGGCGGAGGCGCTTACTCCGGGGGCGGTGGCACTGCTCGAAGTCATGAGTGAAGCCGTGCCGCTGATGCCGGTCACCACGGGCGTGGCGGCGCCATTCTTCGCATAAACACCGAAGGTGTAAGTCTGCGCGGAGTTCAATCCAGTCACCGTAATTGGCGAGCCGCCCGGATTCCAAGTGGCGGCCGTCTGCCAATCGGACGAGCTTAGATTAGCCACGCCGGTAGCGTGATTGACATATTTTCCGCTGGTCGTTTCCTGAATCGCGTAGAGCGTCCCCGATGGATTGCCGTCCGAAGCTCCCAGCGTCACGTTCAATGTGCTCAGGGTGGCTCCATTCACCGTTGGAGTTGTCGGCTGATTAGCCAGCGTCCAGAAATTATCGTAGGCCGAGTAAACCGCGAGTGCCGAATTGACGGCATAACCGGAGTAATAGATTTGCGTGTTGACCGGCAGGCTGGTGCCGACCACGCCTACATTCGTTGTATAAGTGCTCGGAAAACTTGGATTGGATGTGCCTACTTGAACCTTGTAATTTGCGGTGGTCGGGGTGGTGGTCGTGGCAGCGGTCGCCCACACCACACCGTAATCCGTCAAGCCAGCGCCAAAATTTGTGCTAATTGTCGCCCCCAACGTGGCGTTGGTGGTGCCGACCGAGGTTTGAGTAGATGCACCGATGACTGGAGGAATTGGGAAGGCAATGACCACCTCGCCGTTGGCGCCAGCCCCGCCACTCTTATTGCTACCTGAAGGCTTGCAAGCACCGCCACCACCGCCACCGGGAAACGAACCCGCACTTCCGCTATTATTTGCATTAGTAACGGCACCGCCACCACTGCCACCGGTAATTTGAATGTTCCCCGATCCGGGAATGCCGCCGCCACCAGCAATGTTATAAGTGCCATTGGTTCCAGCGCCACCAGTTCCACCGCCACCACCACCGCCACCACCATAGTAAGTGCCAGTGGGACTGTTAAAAGCCGTAACACCTCCCGTCCCTCCTGCGTAACTGCCCGATCCACCAGAACCTCCGTTTGCCGTCCCGGCTGTTGTTTTAGTAGCCCCACCAGAACCTTTCCCACCGGTCATGCTGACTGCGGTTCCACCGCTGCCACCTGTCAAGGTGGAATCGTTACCGGCAGATCCAGCAACAACCCCTCCGCTTGGCGTAGGCGCCCCAGCACCCACAGTAACGGTATAAGCTGTCGTCGCCCCGACCGTAAACGCGGAAGAATAGGCACATCCGCCACCACCCCCACCAGAGCCTGTGCCCCCAACGGATGCCCCGCTGCCGCCGCCGCCGATGAGCGCCGCGCCAATAGTGGTGACGCCGGGCGTCAAAGAAGCCGTCGAAGCTGTGTTGGTGAAGACGAGCAACGGAGTGGCGCTGCTGCCGTTCTCGAAAGTACCCTGATTTGAAAAATTCCCATTATCCGTCAGCGTAAAACCATTTTCGTCCAAGATGGCCCCCGCACTGATGGTGGCACCGGAAATCGTTGTGTTGAGTAGCAGGTTCACCTTGTGGCCATTATTGATTGTCACGGTGTCGCCCGCGACGTCTCCGGGTGCGGAAAAAATCTTGTAAGCCCCACCACTAACCGCCACCGCCGCGCTGGCGACCAAAGTAATCGAGGTGGCGCTACCCACCGCGGAGACGGTGCCAATGAGATTGCCGGAGCCGTTATAAAGTGAATCTCCGACTTTTACGGCAGTGGTGAAGGCAGTGCCGACGCCAGTCACGCTCGTCCCACTGGTCGTGATGGTGCCAGCTCCGCTAACTTCCGAGGCAGTCGCGTTCCAAGTGGCGGCTTCACTGAAATTGCCGGATTGGGCGCTGGAAAATGCCGTGCCCGCCGCCCACGCGGAGGGCGCAAGCGCCAGCGCTAGGAGCAGGGTCAGCAGCGCAACAGTCTTGTTTGCGAGGTTGAGGAGTTTCATATTACTGTGGTTTTTTGGGGGTTCAACTGATGGATATCAGGCTTTATTTTTAAGCAGCAAATGGTGTCAGTGATAACATAAACGAAAACATCACAAGCCACCACCCCCAAAAGCGGGGATGCCCCCCCCAGCGAAAAAGGGCGGAGGAAACGGGTTGACGCCCCGGATAGGCCATTCGCTGCTCAGCAAATCAACCGGCCCCACCATGCTAAAATGTAACAGATGAGGCGGATTGAACGCCCACCTGAACCTGCTTGAACAAATCAGAGCCTCCGATCTTTGGATACTTGGTATCCTTCCCGCTGGTCCAGATGGGCGTGGTGCTGCCATCCGCGTGACGAATGCGAAGGTTGTCCAGATAAACGGTGTAGGTGCCCGGCTTGCCGCCCCGAAAGACGAAACCCTGGCGCGGCCGGACGCCTGGCGCCGCCGTGGATAAGCCGATAACGCGATGCTCCCAGACCCCGGGACCGCCCTTGACCGCCGGTCCCAGCGCCTGCTCGCGGCCAAATTGATCAATCCCTTCGCCGCGCTTGAACACGGGGTCGAATTCCTTGTTGTTATTGCCCTTGTAGGGAGTCAAAAAGAAACCGTCAGTAAGACTATTCGTCCCGACAGCCAAATCGTATTCAAAATAATCCGTGGCGAAAAACGCATGTTCAAAGACGCCAATCTGAACGAAAAGTTGGTCCTTGGGTTTCGCCCGGTCAGTTACGGTCACGGAAACTTTCAACACGTCGCCTTCCGGCGCGGGCAGTGCATCCAGTTTCGCGGGAACCGGCTGGTGGGTAAGCGCGACGCCGATTGATTCAGCCCAGGTGTTCATCTGTGCCGTGAGGCTTTTCACCACGTCCGGATGGGCGGCGGCAACGTCTTTCGTTTCGCTGATATCATTGTGAATGTCGTAGAGTTCGTTGTGATCAAAGTAGCGGTGCATTCGCCAGTCGGCGGTGCGAATGGCGTCCTCCTTGTGCCAAGACCAGTAATAACTCTCGACGGGACTGGCGGTGCGGTCGCGCAACGCCGGCCAAATGTTTTTTCCATCCAGCGGACGAGTTTGAGGCATTTCCAATCCAGCCATTGCCATCAAAGTGGGAAACATATCCAGCGCTCCGCAAAGACCATCCCAGTGGCCGCCGACCATTCCACCTTTGGGCCAATAGACCACCGTGGGCAGATGCGTGCCGCCTTCATACAGCGTGTGCTTGCCGCCGCGAAAGGGCAGGTTGCTGCCATTGACCGTCGCCCCGTTGTCGCTGGTGAATACCACAATCGTATTACTGCTCAAACCGAGCTGATCCAGTTCGGCCAGGATGGCGGTAACATTCCGGTCCATCGCCTCCACCATGGCGGTGTAGATGCGCTTGGTTTTGTTGTTGGCCTTGACGTTCTCATCGAGGTCCTTGTCGGCCAAGGCCAGATCGGATTCTTTTGCCTGCAATGGCGCGTGAACGATATGAAACGGCACATAACAGAAGAATGGCCGGTCTTTGTTCTCGCGAATGAAATCCATGGCGTGCTGCACGATCAAATCCTCGGTGTAGCCCTTGTCATCGGGCCGATATTCACGATTATGCCACCAACTCACCGGCCCATTGCCGCCCGCGCTGCGCCGGGTGAAATAATCGAACCCGCCGCCGTAATACACCCACGCCTCATCAAAGCCGTGCGCGTTGACGCCGAGACCGCCTTTGTATGCCCCCTTGTTCGGCTTAACTTTAAATGCCTCGCCATATGCCGCCAGAAATTCCGGCGTTCCTGGATCGCCGCCGTTGTGCCACTTGCCGAAAATTCCGGTGCGATAACCGTTGGCCTTAAATCCCTCGGCAATGGAAATTTCTTCCTTCGCCAGTTCGCCACCAGTTTCCGGTCCCGTGCCAACCCGGTAAGGATGCCGGGCGGTCAGTAACATGGCGCGGGTCGGTGAGCAGACACACCAGCCCATGAAGTTATTCAACTGCACGCCTTGCTCAAATAGCCGGTCAATCCGTGGCGTCGGAATACTCCCGCCGGGATGCGTGCTGAGATCGCTCCACCCCAAATCATCGGCGAGCAGATAGACGACATTGGGCTTTGTGCCGGATTCAGCTGCCAAAGCGGGAAGCGCTAAATGAGCCAGTGCCACAAGCAGAAAAAACGGTTTGGTCATGGGCAACATTAAATCCGAAAGTGCCCCGCCAGGCCATCCCCAAAAGAGGGGATGACACGGTTTGCAAACCGATGCCTCGTCTGTTTCCAAATTTATCACGAGAATGATTCACTGGCCGGTGGTGCAATGGTTGGTAGTAAAAACCAGCGGGCAGGGTGGCGGGCAGGGCGAGTTCGTGGCTCAGCCCCAGTCGGGATTGGGCTTTGATGCCATCTGGAAAACCAGCGTGCCGCCGGCCCCACCTCGTCGCGCTTGATCCACGGGCGATTCAGCGACTGGCCGTTGAGCATGGCCGTCCGGAAAATATTTTCCATCCAGATGCGGAACGGCCTGGCTGACCACCGGACTGCCAATGGCGTAAATTTCACTCGCGGGATTGGCCGCCTCTGCCACTTTCTATCCCCAATGGTTGACAGATACATCAACAAGAACTACATAAACATCTGTCCAGTTCGTGCCGGGTCACACCAAACTTGCCTGTTGACAAAATTGACTAGGCATTCACATTTCTAGGACAATGATTTCTTTTAGTTCCAGAGCGAATCTCGTGCGTTGTGTGCGACCTCATGATATCGCTCTGAAGTCGGTGTTGATAACTCTCACCGCTGGGTGGCTGACGCTGCTGCTTTCGAGTGTGGGACAAACTACAGGTTTTGCCCAAACAATCACGCCGGATTTGTGTGTGTCTAGGTTGCGCGTCAATGACCGAGAGGTCAATTTGTCCCTACGCGGCGACACAGTCCTTCCAGCCGAGCCGGCAACGGTAGCTTTCACCTGCGGCCCAAAGCCACAGGACGGCCGGAGTGCGGTGCCGACTCGTGTCCGGTTCAAACTCGAAGGTTACGATTCAGATTGGCGAGAATTCCCTGCCGAAATGCGTGTCATTCTCGGCTTTATGGATAAGAACGAAAACGAGTTAAGCAAAGTGGATTTTTCCGTCAGCGGACAAAGCCCTGGCTGGACGGGTAATTTAGAGACTTCCATCCTGCAACATCGTCAAGCCACAGTTGAGGTGCCTCCTGATGCACACAACTTTTGGGTGATCATTACTTCCGCCGGCGCGCCTGAGGCACTGGGAGTTTTTGTGGTAAGCGATTTGGTGGTGCGGGGCTCTCGCTCAACCAATGATCCCGCGCAAGAGCTTTTGCGGCTCAAGTTCGATTCGATGGGGCAGTTGCCCGTTGGCTGGATGCAGGACGGCACCCGAAAAAGCATGGCCAGTGTGGCTACGTTCGGGGCTGACTCTCGAAAGAAGGCACTGATTATTGTGGACAACGATGACAATCGCCACGCCCAGTGGAACACTTTGAAGCATCAAGCGCCGGTGGTAATACCCGGCGAGAAGTTGGTGATTGAATGGAATGAAATGTTCAGCATCAGCGCGAGCGCCCCTGCAACTGTCACATATCATGATCTTCCGTCTGGCCGCTATCGATTCTTCGTGAATCGCCTCACAATGATGGGGGTGCCAACCCAGAACGAGTATTTGCTGGCCATTCAGGTGCCGGTTCCATTCTGGCAGGCTCCGTGGTTTTGGGTAGCCGTTGCTGCCCTGATTCTGTCTGGATTCTTCTTTAACTATCGGTTTCGAGCCTGGCGGCAGTTACAGGCTGAAAACCTTCGCCTGGCGCAACAGCAAGTCCTCGAACGCGAGCGATTTCGAATCGCCCAAGATATTCACGACGATCTTGGAGCGCGGGTCACGCAGATTTCCTTGGCCAGTGCCATGGCGAAGCGCACCGCCGCCGATGCCGAGGCGTCCAAGGCTGGGTTCGATCGCATTTCCCAGTTGTCGCGGCAACTGGTCGCTTCCCTGCACGATACAATCTGGGTGGTTAATCCTGAAAATGACAACCTGGAGCAGGTCGGCCACTATCTTTGCCAAATGTTTAATCAGCTTTTATCTGACGCAGGCATAAGCTCTCGGCTGGAGGTGCCAACCTTGCCCCGCGACGCGACAATTTCCAGCCATCAACGTCACAACCTCAGCATGGCTGTCAAAGAAGCCGTGCATAACATCATCAAGCATGCGGACGCCAGCGAGGCCCGGATGAGCATCCGCATACATGATTTCCAACTGCATATTTCCATTCAGGATAATGGCCACGGTTTTGACCCCGAGTCGGCCGAAGCGGGCAGCGGATTGGGCAACTTGAGGCACCGGCTTGAGGATATTGGTGGCAGCGCCGAGGTTAACAGTCGCCAAGGCGTCGGTACGGTATTACAATTACGCATGCCGCTCCGCCGGAAAGAACTTGCGCAGACGCCGGGTTCAGATCCTTCCACCGGCTAGTTTAGACAAGCTAACAAATCACAACCATAAACCATTCAGCATTCATGAAAAAACTAGTGGCCATCGTTGAAGATGACGAGGGTATACGCGACGAAATGGTGCAGATTCTTAAAGCCGACGCCGGAATTCGGTGCGTGGGCGCCTATCGCTCGGCCGAGGAAGCCCTAAAATTCCTACCTGCCTTGTGCCCAGATGTCGTGCTCATGGACATCAAGCTTCCCGGCATGTCTGGAATCCAATGCGTGGCGAAGCTGAAAGAAATCATGCCGGCCGTGCAAATCATCGTGGTGACGATTTACCAGGACAATGAAAGGATTTTTCGCGCGCTTCGCAGCGGAGCCAGCGGTTTTCTGGTAAAATCCGGGCCCCCCGAAAAACTGATCGAGGCAATCCATGACGTCTCAATCGGAGGTTCCCCAATGTCCATACACATTGCGCGCAAAGTAGTGGAGCATTTTCAAAACGTGCGGCGGACCAAACCCGAAGCGAATCCGCTCTCGGAGAGAGAACGGGAAGTGTTAAACCTGCTTGCGGCTGGCTATCTCTATAAAGAGATTGCCAATAAGTTGAATATTGGCATCGAGACCGTTCGCACCTACGTCAAACACATCTGCCAGAAAATGCAAGTGAAAAGCCGGATCGAAGCCGTTGCCAAGCTCAAGCATGAATAAATGCTCCATCGAACTTGGACCCCGCTTCCCGCATTTGCTTAGGTCTTTACGGGCAAAGCCAGCGCATCGCTGTCATTCTTGATTCATGCGACGGCGGAGCTGACTTCTCCGCCGTCGCATCGCGCTGATCATTCTTCCTATTGCTGCAGCAGGAAAAATTGACTTGGCACCGTATTGGTGAACGGGATGAGGGCCGTAAAGCCTCCGCTGCTATCAAATGTATTGGTCGCCACCGGCAGCCAGGATGCTAGTGGCAAAGACAGGTTGGTCGAGGTTAGCACCAGATAAGTTCCATTCGGCACACCGTTGGTGCCAGACAGCACCGCGTTGCCGTTCGTTATTGTTACGCTGGCAATGGTGGCTGGATTAGTATTATCGGTTACATTTATGTCTATGGATTGATTGGAAGTATTGTTTACCAATACGCCCCTTTTGCCCGGCGGCAGCGTTCCCAGCCTAAACGTGCTGAAGACACCAGATGCAAGACTGCCCGAATACTTGATCAGGGGATATTGTCCCGCAGAAAGGGTGTTGGTTACATTGATGTTGATAGTGTTTGTGCCATTGGCCGCAAGCGTGCCGACGACAAAAGGCGCATTATTTACATCCACAAAAGTAGCCACATAATTGAGATCCAGGCTCCCACTGTGGCTCGCAGACGTCCCCAATGTTGCCGCCGAGGCATTCAAATACGCGCCTTGTGTAGCCACTCTGATCCCCAAACTCCCGGAACCGGCAACTGTAATCGCCCCGCCGCCCGTAACTGCGGTCGTGATGAACAGTTCGCCTTGATTGACGGTCGTGATGCCGGTGTAAGTGTTGACGCCCCCCAGAGTCAGTATGCCCGCGCCGTTCTTGGTCAGGCCGCCACTCGGGCTGGCGTCCGCCGGAACCAGCAAGGGCTGGTTCACAGTAATGTTGTGGCCGCCGGTATCGAAGATGGCGCCGCCGGCCTGGACATAGGCGTTGTTCAAGCCCTGCAAGAAGGTGGTAGAGTCGATGGTGGGCTGCAAGGTGCCGCCGTTGAAGTTGAACACCGCCGTGCATTTGTTGGCACTAATGTCGCTATTCCCCACCTGGCCGACCTGCATAATCCCATTCGTGAGGAGATTGATTACGGACAAGGTGGCGGAACGACCCATGATCACCTGGCCGTTTCCGTTGGGTAAGGCGAACACTCCGGCCACGTCCACTTCGTTGGTGGCACCAGCAGATGTCCCGCCAGCAGTCGTATTGCCGAAGGCACTGAAGCCCACACGGAAATTAGCATTGCTGGTGGACAGAACCAAAGCGCCGCCATTGGTGATGACAAGTCTGGCGGTGCCGTTTGTCTGGTTGCAACCCACCAGCATGGCGTATGATGCGTGGCCGGCGGTGTTCGTGACGAACGCGCCGTCCAAGATCAAATTACCGCTATTGATGTCGTCCCCGTAGTATCCGTTGTAAACACCCCGGAGCGTAAGCGTGTTGGTTCCGGCTCCGGTGGGCGTGTTGGTGTTGATGGAGACCAGAATAATGCTCCCATTGGTGGAACCGCCGCTGATGATGGCATCGCTCAGGAGGGAAATCTGAGGGTTATTGCTCAAATTTGCCCGGCCTGACAGGGTCAGCACGCCATTGTTGGTCGGGTCACCCAAGTTCACATTCGCTGAAGCCGTCGTGCCAATCGAGACCGCATTGGTCACCGTGCGCGGGCTGGCGCTGTCAGAACTGAGGGTTGTCTGGCCGGACAAATTCACTCCGCCGGCACCCATTGCCCCATTAGCTCCCAAGTAAACCGTTCCTCCTTGCAGGTTGAAGTTGTTGGTGAAGGTGTTGTTTCCCGTCAAGGTGAGGCTGCCCTTCCCTTGCTTGGTGAAGGTGCAGGGGCCGGTGATGGCTGCACCACTAATCGTGTAATTCAAATTGCTGTTGTTGACCGTGACGCTGTAGGGCTTGACCGGTGCCACGATGTTCACCGTCGCGTTGCTGGCCGTGTCGTCAAACAGCGCCACGTCTCCTACCAAGACGGTCTCCGTATAGACCGCCGCCACAGAGAGAATTGAGTCCAGCCAGTTGGTCGTCGTGCTGACATCCCAACTGTTGTTAACTCCGCCCACCCAAATTTTTGGCGGACCGCCCGCCGCAGAGATATTCAAATCCACCGAGTGATTGGTGCTGTTGTCCACCAGCGTGGCCACAAAAGACGGATAGGGCAGCGTACCCAACTGGAACGCTGAAAAACCCGCCCCGCCTATGTTGCCGCCGTAGCTGATGAGCGGGAACTGGCCCACGGACAAATCGCTCCCACTAATGTTGACCTTCACGCTATTGGGAGCCGTCAGCGACCCGGCGGTGATCAGCGCCTTCGTCGGATTCGCGTTCGTTCCAAAATTGAGAGTCAGCACGTTAGTATTGCCGGAAGTAGTGCCAAAGGCGAGCGCCGAGGTGTTCAATGTTGTTCCCGGCAAACCACTATTGACCTGCAAGCTGGCGTTCGTGGCCAGCGTCACCGCCCCGCCGCCCTGATGCGCCGTCGAAAGTTGGACCAAGCCGGCGTTAATCTGAATGGGGCCGTTAAACGTATTTGAGTAGTTGATCTGCAACGTGCCCGCACCGTTTTTTGTCAACCCAAAACCGGCACCGGTTACCGGACCGCCCACCGCCAAACTGTTGGCGGTGACTGTCACGGTCCGGCTGGCGTTCATGCTCACCGTCCCGGGGCCAAAATTGAGATTGCGGGTGCCCACAAAAGTGAAATCTCCGTTCCAAGATTGGGCGTTGGTGGTCGTCAAGGTCAAGACTGCGCTGCTGCTGTTGTTCAGCAGCACGCCGCTGGCGGCAATCGTCAGCGGGCCGTTGCCCAGGGCACCGGGACTGTTGAGGTTGAGTTGCCCGCCATTCAGCGTTACTCCGCCGACAAAGGTGTTGGTGCCGGACAACGTCAGGCTGCCCGTGCCCGTCTTGCTCAAGGCCACGATGCCACTGCTGTTTTGAATCGTGCCGCTGAACGCGCTGGAGGCGTTATTGTTGCCCACGGTCAGGGTGGAAGTGCCGCCGCCAGCAACGTTATCCACGGTGCCACCGCCCAAGGGATTGCTAAGGCCGTTGATCGTTTCGCTGTGCCCATTCAAATCCAGCGTCGAGCTGCCGGACATCTGCACGATGCCAAACCCCGCCCCGTCAGGAATGCTTTGATCGGCACCTAGTTGTAGCGTGCCGCCGGAAACCACCACCCCATTGCTGAAGGAGTTGCCTGCTCCATAAAGCGTCAAGACTCCGGTGCCTTGCTTGGTCAGCCCCCCAGAACCGCCAAGGGAGGCGCTGGGTGAATTGCTGAGAACATAGTTATTGGCGCTGTTGTTGACAAGGATGGTCAGAGGATGAACCGCCGTTGCCACGTTGACCAGATAATTGACCGCGGTGTCGTCAAAAGTCACGCTCGAATCTCCCACTCCGCTCGTCTCGGTGTAATTGACCGCCGCGCCGCTGCTGTTGGTCCAGTTGGCGGTCGTGGCAATGTCCCAGGAGGAATTCACATTACCCTGCCAATTCAGCGAAGGCGGAACATAAGCATCAATGGTCGCTGCATTAATTCCCATCCGTTTCGCGGAGCCGGTCGTGCCGGTCTTCTGGAAGGTGAACACTACCGTCAGCGCGTTGGTGGGGTTATCCGCCTGAAACGAGACACTGTAATCGAAATCGCCCAATGCTGGCGCACTGCTCGTGTATAACACGGGGCTTGCGCCCGCCAGGTTGTTGGAGAATTGCAGAGACATGCCTTGATTGTTGTTTTGGAAATAGCCATAGAGATGCACCGTGTGCTGGTGCGTGTCTCCCGGCACAAAGGTCACGGTCTCATAACTCGCATAATAGCCGGCCGTAGCCGCATTGCCAAAGGCCAGCCCATTATCGAGGGGATTCACCGCCGTGCCGGTGGCATCCGGGGTGCCATCGGACCAACTAAAGGCCAGGTTAGCCCGCCCGATAGCAGAATTATCTGCGGCGCAGGGCGAGGTGATTACCGGAGCCAGCATCGTGATACTGCTGCCACCGTTCTTGCTTTCGCTCGGAGTTTGGGTGGGGCCGCCCTGCTTGCCATACACTTTCCAGTCGAGTGTGCCAACCGCCGTCAAGTTGTTGGTCGGCGGGGTGCTGTCCGGAAGGGAACTATACGCCGGCGTGCCAATGGAAGCCGCCCCGACGGTATTTGCCCAGCAACACATGAAACCCGCCACCAGCGGAGCTAACAGGGGCTGTGCAAATTGAGTGATAATTCTTTTCATATGGTTAAGAGTTAAATAATTATAATGGGTTTAGGTATCTGCTAAGTCGTTGGTCGGGCTAGCGGGAATTTTCTCGGAAATTTAGTCTGAACCCAACCTTTCAATGTCCATCGCACATGATGGACATTCTTTTTTTCTGCCAGGAGTGATCATGCATTCCACGCTAATCCAGTCACAAAGTTTTGTCCATCCCCGAAAGGGGGGATGGCTCATCTGCGGGACTAGGGCTTGAAAGCAGACATCCAATTTGAAAACGAATTCTTGTGCGGTCGAAAACAGGCAAAAAACGGGAGGGATTTTTGGCGGGCTTTTGGTGCTTGGTTTTTTGGCAGCGGCAGGGGGGTGCGATGCATTTAGTCCCCGTTCGTTTTGCCCGAAAGGACTGAAGGAACAGGCTGGCGAAAACAAAGCGGCCATCGAACAATTCCCAATAAATATAATGTTTTGACGTTCGCCGCAGACTCAAAAGTCAACGGTCCGACGGCATCCAAAAGATGCGCGGCCATCGGGCCAACGCCGAAGATTTCATTGGCGCCCGATCCGTATCCGGTAAAACTGTGCGCCAATATCGCGGCTGGCTTGAATTGTTTCCGGGTAGGCCGTATCCCCGATATCTACAAATCCGATTTGGTAGTTTTCTTCGTCCTGAACCCGGCCGGTGGTGGGTTCGTCCTGCCACTGAAACCAATGGGTGCCCACAATTTGCGGATGGCGCAGTGCGCCCATCACATAGACGCGATACGCTTCAGCCCGGGCAGCCTGATTCTCCAAAGGCTCGCGCCCAAGCCCTGGGTGAAACAAGCCCCGATCTAGCGCGCCAAAATGAAATTCGCCGACCAGCAGCGGCTTGTCACCGCCGGGATACTTAAAACCAGATATGTTGCGCCCATATAAGTTATAACTCACCACATCACAGTATTTGCCAGCCTCCCTCGCAACGTAATCGTTCCCCCCGGCAAACCGGCAGCCGAGGTAAAGCTGATGCGGTGCCACCGTCTTGATGGTGTCGCGCACCGTGCGAAAATAAGTTTCCGCGAGTTTGACATCAAATTCGACCAAATCCTCCCGGGCCTTGTCCCTGTCCGGCACCGTACGGCTTTCCAGGAATGCGTCCCAGGACTCGTAGCGGGTGCCCCAGATGCCATTGAGCTGTTCGACGTCGCCATATTTCGCCTTGAGATCGCGGAGAAATTCTCGTTTCGCGGGTTGGTCGGCGGGCGACCGCAGCACCCCCAGTGACAATGAAGTTTCAACGCCCCAATCCATTTCGTTGTCGCTGAAGTAGCCCAGGCACCAGGGGTCATTTGCGCTGGCATTGTTTTTGGCAGCCATGCCTCGGCGCAGTGCTGCCGCGAAGCTCGCATCAAAAACGTCCGGGAAGCGCTTCCGTCCGGTGCTGCCCTCAATCACTTTCTCGTCGCGCTTGTCAATATTGTCGGTGTAAGCCGTCCGGCGCAGGAGAAAAATGTTGGTTTCAGACCAGTTGGCAATCGTGTTCAATCCCCAGCTACGCAGCCGCTGTTGCGCCGTCTCCGGATAATCCTGCCGCCAGTGTTCGCCGTATTTGCGTTTTAAATTGGCTCCGGCAAAGGAAAAGGTTTTCACGGTTCGCCCAGCGTAATAACCTCGACGCGACAATCCGTTCCCTAGAAATTCTGCGAATTCGGGCTGGTCGCCAGGGAAGTTTTCAAACCATGAGGTGCGCTCTTCAATCGGCGTGCTGTCCGCCAGCATCCGCACACAATCAATGCCGTGCGACCAGAACAAATGTCCGTCCGGATCCACCAGCCACCATTTGCCGTCCACTTTCTCGGTGCGAAAAAAGCCGGTGGCTTTGAGTTGCGGCCCGCCCGCCAGTCCGCCGTATTTGTCCCAGTCGGACGGACCGGGATGGGCGGCGAGTTCCGCCGATTCAGCCATGCGCCGCTCCTGAAGTTCGGCAACGGAATGAACTTTGCCCGGCCATTCCTTGTGTTTGTATTGGCCGAACGTGTCAATAAAGGGGAAGAACGGATTAGCATCAGTCACCCAGGCAGTCGGCCTTGTGTGCTCACCGGTGGCCCGCACGTCCGTCACCTGAAATTGATGTACCTCGGTTGGGTTGCTGACGAACAGAATCAATTGCGAGATGTTTGTCCCGTCCAGCACGCTCGCTTTGGGATAGCCCCGCATCCCGAAAAGTTTTCCGTCCATTGTGCAGTCCTTTTCCTGCATGAGCCGGACTTTCAGCGTGTTGGTCTGTCCCGGCTTTAGCATCAGCGAATCGCTCAAGCAATGATTCGTGCCATCGGAATCCGGATTTTCCACCCGGCAATAAATCGTCACGGGATTGGTGCCGGTGTTCCTCAATGCCACCAGCATCGACGCATTCGAAGACAAATCCCAATGCCCATCAGGAGCTGACAGCGTGGCACCCGACCAAGGTTTTTCGTGTCCTGTGTCAATGTTAAGAGCGTAGCCACTTGCTAACTGCACCAACGTGACCTTGGCGTCAGTGCATTGAATGCCGGTGACGTCAAATCCGTGATCGAAAACGATGAGCGACCGGTCGGCGGCAGTTGCCATGGTCAGGGTCCCGCCGAGAATGAAAACCAGCCGCAGTAAGTGCAGACACGTCATATTGGGAGTCGCTTTTTTACCATGGTTGTTCATGAGTTCTCAAGTATTCAAATACCGCCAATCTGCGAATGACATAAATCGGCACCTTCCCGATGGCGGGGGATGTCTGAAATGACGCCACTACGACGCACTAGCGCGGCTCGCTGCGTGCCTAGCACGTGCGCTTTCGGCTGTGCGTCAAGGATGCGCATATCAATGATATAACCCGGATACCTTGAAATGTTTTCAACATCCCTTGTCCGGCATATTTTCAAGCGGTATGGAAGGCGCAGAATTGGCGAATCTTCGGCTCGGCCACGGACTGCGTCGCGACAAAACGGACGGCCTCAACGGTTGTGGGATCAAAACGCTGAATGCGTTTGTGCCCAATCGAAAAACCATCGCAAAGCATTTTCCAATCGCCTGAAGCGAGTCTCCCCTCGACCTTGTAGGCTCGAACGCGCTGGCCATGGGCGATCTCTTCCATGATAATCACATGATTAATCGGGGTGGGTTTGTCGAATGCAAGGCTCACAACACTGCCGGTTCCGGCCGTTGACGGCTGCTGGTTTCCAAATCGCCGTTTTATCTCCTTGCCAAATTCCACATAGCGATGGAAGTCGGCTTCGGGAATCAAACCGTCCGGGTCGGGATTGGCATTGAGCAGCATATTGCAGCCTCGGCCAACGGAGCTGTAATACATTTCCATAAGTTGATCGAGTGAATACAACCTGTCTTCCCGATTCGGTTTCCAAAGCCAATCATGATTTCGCACCGGCACGTCACATTCGCCGGGGATCCAATATTTGCCGTCCGGTTGGCCACCAAAGGATTTTTCGGTATCGCCGTCTTCAGCAGTCCCCCCCCTGGCCGTGCTCCAGCAAGGATATGGGGCGATGCCCCGTTCATTGCCGAGCCATCGGATGAGGTTGGGCCGCGAAGAAGGCCCTTGGAAAAGCATGGCCTTGGGTTGGAGCTGCTCCAGCAGCGGAGCCAGATCCGGGCCGCCCCGGCCTGGGGGCAGGATGCCGCCATCAAACCAGATTTCAACCAATTCACCGTAGCGGGTCCATAGTTCGGTAAGCATCTGCTCGGCTGTGCGCACATACCTGGCCTGGGCTTTTTCATCGCCGTTTTTTACGAGTCCCGGCCTGACCACGTCAAAAAAGGCGTTCTCCATCAGCGAAGCATAAAAACCGGGTTTGATGCCGTATTTATGGCACGATGCCACAAAATCCCCGACGACATCGCCTTTGCCGTTTCGCCAGGAGGACTGCTTGACGCCGTAAGGGTAGGCATCCGATTGCCATTGAAGAAAACCGCTGGAATGTTTGGCGACGAAAACGGCATACTTGGCTCCCATTGCCTTGGCTGCCTCAAGCCACTGATCAGTATCCAGTTGTCGCGGTTGATACAGATTTGGGTCGGGAAGATCCTTGGAGAAGCGAGGCTTCAACCCGGGCGTATAAATCGGAATGTCGAAATGAATGAACATCCCCAGTTCCATATCGTGCCACGCCAACTGCTCGGCGGTTGGTATTGCCAGCGATACGGCCGTCGGAGATTTTTCCGATTGAAGGGGAAGAACCTCCGCCACCCCCTCCGCCGATAACAGGGGCGGCGCGAAAAATGAAGCGGTGCCGACTGTCAGCATTCCTTTCAGAAATGATCGACGGGGCATGGGTATTGATGCCGGTCTTGCACCACGATTTGATTTTCTCATTTTAATCGATTGATTCTTTCTATTCCGGCCCAATGCCAGGCTCATTTCATTGCGCTTATTCCATATTGGGCAAAATCACGCCAATATCACGGCTGGCTTGCATTGGTTCTTGGTATGACGTATCCGCCATATCCACAACAATGATTTGATAATTCTGTCCATCTATTAAATGCTTCTCAATTTAACAGGTCATGAAAAACTCGCCATCCCCTAAAGGGGGGACGCCCAGCTCAGTTAACCCGTTGCCGCGCGCAAGAGGGATTTCATGGGCGCAACCACGCGGAGAATTCCGAGCTGCCGACTGTAAATCTTGACGCTATTATAATTTTGGATTGGCCGACGCATCGGCGGATTGTTTGCATCCGCCTCGATTTCAAATCCCTTGTGGATTTTGAAAGCGCAATCAACTAAATTATGCCGCATGTTTCACCCCAGCTCTGTCCACCAAATCAAGACGTGGCCACTTATGAATCGGGCGCTGCGCATTTTTATGAAGCTTAAATTCAAGAACCGAAACAGACCGCTGGCGGGAATTATTGCGTGTATTCTGGCCATGGGGCTTGGGTCGGCAGCAGAGTTGCGCGCCGATGATTTCGACCGGCTGATTGCCGGCTGGGCGGCGATTGTAACGGGTGGCACGAACCTCAATCTTGCGGATCCCAATGTCTCCAACAAAGTCTCCAGCGTTGCGGATTCGGCTAAGTATTACTGGAACTCGATGATCAAGACCAATGGCCGTTCGTATCTTTGGAGCGACGCGGCCAGCACGAAAGTTTCCGCCGACCTTACGAC
>Ga0208507_1000748_pt1 | contig 19783 bp, 23 predicted proteins | sample CryBogCBH12Aug01_FD_184626 | JGI IMG/M metagenome (GOLD analysis project Ga0208507, IMG submission 184626) | Freshwater microbial communities from Crystal Bog, Wisconsin, USA - CBH12Aug09.1 (SPAdes) (version 2) | ecosystem: Environmental > Aquatic > Freshwater > Lake | place: Crystal Bog... | reverse complement strand
GATCAGCGCGACATTGATATTGCCACGAAAATGTATGCCCGATGGCCGAAATTTGGTGACGAATCAGCCGGCCCGCCCATGCGCACCTACATGCGTGAGTTTGACATGGGCGGCGATCGCGAAGTCTTTGGTAATGATCCCGACGGTATGCCGCTTTATGAGGGGCGCATGGTTGATCTATTCGATTATCGCGCCAAGGGCTATCGCAGCGGGCGCGGGCGTTCGGCCGTTTGGGAAGAATTGCCATTCGGCAAACCTGGCAAATCCATTCAGCCACAATGGCGAGTGCCGCTGGCCGATATACCTGAAAAAGTTCGTGGCCGAATGAATCGCTACCGCATCGGCTTCTGCGACGTTGCCAGCCCAACGAATGAGCGGTCGCTGTATGCTGCGTTGCTTCCACCCGGAGCAGTGTCGGGACATAAAGTTCCCACAATTCTTTTTACCGATGGTTGGGATTGGGCATTAATGCTTTGGATCGCCGTTGCAAATTCCTTTGCGATGGATTTTATCGCTCGCAAAAAGGTTAGTCTGAGCATGTCTTATACTGTGCTGGACAGCCTGCCATTCCCGCGCATGGGCAAGGATGACGCGCTTGCCTGCAAACTTGTTCCAATGGCCCTGCGGCTCACGTGCTGCGGATCAGAAATGACCGACTACTGGAATACCATGGCTGCCGAAGGCTGGGTTGCACATATTATTCCCGGAGGACCATCACCCGGCGTCGAAAACGAGGGCGAACGTCTAAAACTCCGCGCAGAACTCGACGCGCTCGTTGCCCGCGACATTTTCGGCCTCACAGCGATCGAAATGGAATACATTCTGGCCACCTTTCCCACTTGGCGTGACCGCGAAGAAAAACAATACGGCGAATTTCGCACTAAGCGTCTCATCTTGGAGGCTTTCGACAGTTTGCCACGGATTGGGGAATCCATTCCGGCTTCTGTGCCTCAAATTGCCATTCCAGTGCCAACGTGGATGGATCGTCCATTGGTAGTGCCGACGAGTCGTAGAATCGCCCTTGCGCCCGATCGTTATCGAGCAACCGTCGTTCCACACCTCATATACCAAGCGGGAGGCAGCATCTCATTCGAGCGTTTTCGAAAAGCCTATTGGCTGCTCACCGAACCGAAAATGCTGGAGCGTTATGGTTCAAACACCGTCGGCGAAATTGCCCGCAAATGGTCGCGCACATTTGGCGACACATTGCAGAAAGAGATGTTCATTGAACACCTCAAGGGTGCGGTCAGGCGTCAGCTTCACTTTATCACAAGGAACGGCGAGCGCTGGCTGGAGTTATGCGACCCGAAAGTCGCCGACGATGCGCATGCCATTTTCGACGCGCGCCTTGCGCTACTGGTAGCAGACCTTTGGCCGATAGCGGAGCCGATTGCCCCGCTTGCACCAGCGGAAGAAATTATCATCCAAGAATTGGAAGCTGTCTTATGAGTAAACTCAACCAAGCCCATTTCCTCGACAAGTTGCATCGCACCATCAAACCATCGCCGCAACAGGCCGAGCCATTGGTATGGTTTCGTGAAGTGCGATTGCTGGAAGAGCTTTCAACGAAAAAGGAAGTCGAGCGCCGCCGCATTGTGCTGCATCGCGGGTTGAACATTCTCTGGGCTGCACCGGAGGATCCCGACACGGAACACGGCCTTTACCGTGATGGTCTGGCCGGTCACGCGAGTGGTAAGACACTCTTCTGCCGCATGCTTCGCCATCTGCTCGGTGAACTGCCGTTTGGCACAAAGGCGCAGCGCGATGGCATCGCCAGCAATTTTGCCAAGCTGTGGGTGGTGGCGTCGATCAGAGTCAACGGAGTGAGTTGGGTGGTGGGGCGTCCGCTGGCGTCAGCGGGATCCGACTTCGCGGTTCAAGCGGAGACGATTGACGCTGTTCTCGCCGGCGAGCCGCCAACTGGGGGTTTTCAAGATTATCTCGATGCGATTACCGCAATTGCCAACAAGGCCGACGAGTTGCATCCGGGTGAGGGCTGGCGGCATTTACTTCCATGGTTGTCGCGAGATCAGGAAGCGCGATTCGGTAATCTGGCTCAATGGCGCGAGTCTTCCAGCGAAGGTGACAATCCCCAAACCAAATCAATTGAGCGGCATCTGCTCATGCGGGCAATTCTTGGCCTGCTTGACCTGAGAGAACCGGAGCTTCGGCTCTCCATCGAACGCACTCAGGGAAATTTTGAAGCAGGCATTGCGCGAGTGGGGCGGCTTGAAAGCGAGTTGAAGGGAAAGTTGGAGTCAGCGCATGAAGGAGCGCGAGAAATCCTCGGCGATGACGCGCCAACCGAGGCGGAAGCTTTACAATCCCGGCTTGAATCAATGATTGAAGTGCTAAAGGAGGGGCTTGAGGAACTGGAGAAACGTCCAGAAAAGCCGGCGGTGACCACCGCCCGGGAAAAAATGGATGTTGCACATGAAAAACATAGAGACGCACAACAAGAATTAGAACAGATTCCGGCCAAGATTACTGAAAAGGAGCGGCGGCGAGATTCCGATTTGCTCATTATCCGAAATATTACAACTGGAAACGTCGAAGACCCGGCTCGGGAAGCGAAGGGTTGGTGCCCGAATACCATCCAGACCGCAATTGCCAATGAATGCGTTGATTGTCCAAATGTTTCCGGAGAATCAGCCACGAACGTCACGGAACTGGAAAAACAGGCAAAGGCTGCTGAAGCGGAGATTTCTACGCTGAAGCTTCGCAAGACAGAGTTGGGGAAACTCATTCCAATGCTTCAGATGGCACACTTAAACGCCAAAACCGCTCACCAAACAGCACTCAGGGAAGCGAACAAAGACGTGACTGCGCTCGCAGGTCGTGCGGAAAGAGCAAAGGCTGTTAAAGCACTATTTGTTCAGTCAGAGCGAACCGGCAAGGAGTTGGACAAGCAAAAGACCGCCAACGCCGATTTTACCAAAGAAATTGAGCGGATGAAAAAGGAAGCCACAAATTTACGGAGTGATTTTGATGACCGCCTCCAACTTTTCTCCAAAGATTTTGCCGACATCATCCAAGCGGTGATGGGAGCAATCGTTGAAGCGACCATCGCCATTACCGCCGACGGCTTCGTGCCGCATGTGACCCGCAAAGGGGAGCTTTCCGGTGCGGCACTCGACACGATCAAAACGCTGGCCTTCGATCTTGCCGCCGTCGTTTCCAGCATCGAAGGCCGAGGTGATCATCCGCGCTTCCTAATCCATGACGGCCCGCGCGAAGGCGACATGGCCCGCGTGATCTACGGACGTTTTTTCTTGTATGCAGTTGAATTAGAAGCTGCGTTCCCTTCGGCCGACGAAGCCAGTTTTCAATACCTGATTACGACCACCACTCCGCCTCCAAAGGAAATGCGTCAGGGGAGCCGGTGGATGCTCGACCCGGTGCTCGATTCCCGGCACAAGGATAAGCGGCTGCTCAAAGAAGATTTCTAAATGTTTTATGCCTTACTATCGTTTCATCAGTGAAGAAGAATTTGCCCTCATTCGTCGGTGCGGAAAATTGATGCCGAAAGGTCATTACCCCCCTTACCAAGCGAACGAAATTGTTTGCGCTTTTGAATCAAATGACCCAGATGCGTTGTTTTCTAGGTATGGCGGTTCACTTGCCGATATGAGAAATATTTCTGGTGGCAATAAGCTTATCATGATGGAAATTGTTGGGTTTTTAGGTCGAATGGAAGTAGACCGATCACAAATTGGATGGCCTGAATCAAGAGCAATATTTGGTGCGATATCATTGAAACAGCTTAGGATTGTGGCGGAAGCACTTGTTCAAAATGATCAGGGTGGGCGGGTAATTCTCGGCCCTCTTCAGTTCATTTCCAGCCGCCAAGAAACCGAAAATATCAACACGGAAAAAATTCACGATGATCTTTCAGCCCAAGGACGCAATCTGTTAGAATTGATCGTTCAACATGCTGCGAATCAGGTGTTCGTGCCCGGCGATCCAAGCACGTATCTAGGCTACAAAGATTGCTGTGTGGATCTTGATGTTGCACCGGCACACGCAGATTTGCCATGGGGGAGATTATTGCAACAGCATGGGTTGAATGACTTGAATGAATGGACCAAGCGGCACAATCTTCCCAAAATCACTGGTTTAATTGTGAATCAGACTGGTGAACGCCAATATTGGCCCGGCGGTGATTACTTTGAATCCAACGGACGGCAGGACATGGATGGCGCGTGGTGGGCAGATCAAGCCCAGATGGCGGTAAAACACGATTGGCAACCTTACCTGTGATCGAATATGCCGCCAAGCGTCTGACCAAACATTGGCCGTTTATTGAGATGTGCGTTCGTATTCCTCCAATGACGGCAATTTCATTTGCGCATTTTTGGCGTAAGCCCGGTGGACGGCTTTGCTGTTGTGGCCGAGTGCCTCTTGGGCAAACCGTTCGGGGTAGCCGGCGACCTTGGCTCGTTCGGCCCAAGCATAGCGATAGCTGTGTAAAGAGATTCCGGTGATCCCTAAACCCGTGCAGCGTTGTTTGAATTCCGTCGCCCGATCCCCGGAGCGCACCGTGGCCAGATAGGGAAAGAGCATGCCTGCGCTGGGCAGGTCTTTCAGAATTTCCAAGACCTTTGGCCCCAGATGGACAACCACCGGCACCCCGGTCTTTTTCCGGAAAAAGCTGATGGTGCTGTTGGCCCAATCCACATCTTCAGCACGAAGGATCGCAATGTCACCCTGACTGGCCCCCAAATGCCAGCAGAGTTGGTAGAAATCCCTGCGTTCACGGTTGACTTCACGGGCGATGATCGCTTGATGCTCCGCCAGTGTGATGGCGCGCTTGACTTTGTATTCCACCGGCGGCCATTGCTTTTTGGGGATGACCGGCCAGGGCAGCCAGTTCATATCCATGCAAAAGTTGTGCAGCTTGCGTAAATGCACATTGGTGGACACGGTGCCTTTTTCCAGTGCCGCGCGCAGTTGTTCGGCTTGGGTTTCCAGCAAGGGCAGGGTGCGAATGGCATCGAAGGCCTTGTCCTTGATGGCGGTTTGCCAGCGTTGCAGGGTGGCACCCTTCTTGAACTTCAGGATTTCCTCCATGACGTGCTGCCAATTCCGTTTGGCCACTTGCGGATCGACGGCCATCAGGTAGGCGCGGGCGATTTGCAGGTTAATGGCCGGCTGCTGGTGCGACTCGTTCTTGGCGTTAAAAATGCGTTGGGCGGCGATTTTGTCCCGGGTTTGCAGGCTGGCCTGTTTGCCGGTGACGCGGTCTTCAATGAAGAAGATGCCGTTGCTGCGTTGGAACAGACGGTAACGGAGTTTCACAATGGTCCTCATGGTTGATGAGGATACCGGGCGCCGAAGTTAAGGGCTTAAAGAATAGTAGCCGCTCCCGTCCAAAATAGTTCCAGAATAGTGTCATAATAGTCATTTTACTGGAGCTTTTACTGGAGGTGAGCCTGCCGACGTCATGTAAACCATTGCCGCACAAGCGGAAATATTTGGAGGCGAGGGTCGGAATCGGACTGAATCACCGATTCAGAACACCATAAAAATAGCAAAAACCCCTGTAAAATCAATAACTATTCGCGTTTACTCGCCACTATTTTTCACTACTTTCCAGTGCTTCTACTGACAGTTTCACTGACAGTAAGGATTTCCATTGCGTTGCCGATCAGAGTTGGTCGTTCACCTTGCATTATAGCGATGGTGAAGTAGCATCCACGACATGCCAATTGTTCATAAGCAATGGAAGATAATAATTGAGGACAAGGCTCCATACGACGGGCTGGGGTTCTTGGATGTGTTTGCAGGCGAGTTCATTTTACCTATTGAGCCTAAGCTCCGGCGCTTTTGGTGTTCGCGTTACTGGGATGGGACCGGCAAGCATATTTTACTTCGGTTTGAAACGGAGAATTACGATGATGTAAAACACAGCATCGAAGCTATCCAGAAAATATTCGGGACTGAAGCTTTTGAGGAAGAATCTTATGACTTTGTGGGCGACCTCGGTCATGGTGAAAAGGAGCGTTTTATGGGAAGTGATGCGCGGGACAAGGACCCAAAGAAGCGGGCTGATCTCGTTTATGACTTTCTTACGGCTTCAGCGAGGTTGTATTTGGGGTGTCTAGTCAAGGATGCGGATGGACATTGGCGGCTGGAAAAGGACACGCATAGCGGCATGAATAGGGAAACGCCAATGCAGGCATTTCATCACCTGTTTTGCAACATGACGAATGTTCCGACTTACGTGGTTCTTTTCGCGGCACCGGGAGCCGCGGCAGGCGGTCTGGCTGTTCTCGTAGAGAGTGACATGTATGCCGGGCAAGTTGCTAAGGAGCATCCCGACTGGGCGGGTCAGCTAGCCAAGGTGCGTTTCTGACTCTGGGTCATGTCCTGTTTTGCCAGCTCAATTCCCCCACAGCTACGGATTAACAACGGTCATTCCGATTTTCTTGACCAAGTCGCCCTGGCGCGTGTCGAACGTGCAAAACTCGGTCACGCCGACCAGCTTGGCGGCGGCGACGTGCAAAACGTCCAGCGTCCGGCAGCCAACGGCTGACGTGTAGTTCGCGGCGATGGATTCCGCCTCGCCGAAAACACGATGCCACAAGCCGCCGCTGGAAATCAGCAACCCGGCGGCGATGTCGTTTTCCACTTCCTGCCAGGCGGATTGAACTTCAACCGGCGTCAGCCGCTTTTGAAACACGGCCAGATTCAGCGCGTTCCGCAATTCGAGGCGGTGAAACGCGGTGAAGGGCAATGGGGCCGGGTTGGCCGTGCGCCAAGCGTCGGCTTTCGGCGAATTGGCGTCCGTCGAGTAGAGCGAGAACAACAGGCTGGTGTCGGCGTAGGTCTTCACCAGCGTTCTTCGGAGCGGGACACCAGCACCATGTTGGGCAAAACCTTGTCGCCAAAAATTTGGCGGCGGCGGGCGGCATAGTCTGGCAATGCGGGAACGCTGCCGCCATTCTGCCCCTTGGCTGCGGTGCCGGTTCTTTCTTCCAACGCATCCAGCAGCCAGCGGGCAACCTCCCACTGATCCTGGGCGGGCAGTTGGCGCAAGGCTGATTCAATTTCCAGAACCTTACTCATGGCCATACGATACCAGAACAGCCGCGCCTTTGCGAGCCATTTTCGCGACCTGCTCGCCAGCACTTTCCTTTCCGTCCTGCGGAAAGGGCGCGGAGCGTTAAGGCCAGCGCGAGCGGATAATGGAGTCCAGAGGCCATGCCTCTGGCGGCGGGGTTTGGGGACGGCAGCGGAGTCCCCAACCGCAAAACCCGGCTGAACCGTCACCAGTCCAGCCGGGGCATTATTGTGCGGTGCGTCAATCCTCGTCCGGCATCATCAAAGTGATGGTGGGGTGCGGGTCGTCCATGTCGAGGGGGCCGCAAGTGGCAACCAGTTTCACAAGGCGGGCGGCGCGGTTGTCGTTGCGCACATACAAGGCGACCGGCAACCGGGTGCAAGCTGCACCTGCCATTTGTCCTCGGCTGCGCTGGATGGCAAAGCGGGTCATCCAGACAACATCCCAAAGGCGTCCGGCTTCATCCTGCCCGGTGACGCCTTGCGGCACTGCAACGTAATTGTCATAAACGGCGCGGGTCAGGAACATGGGAAATTTGATTCCGGCTTCCTGCGCCGTCTTGGTCACGTCCACCTGATAGCCGTCGGCAACGGCTTGGGCGCGGGTGTAGGCGTAAATGATTTCGCCGAATGGATTTTGATTATTCATGGTCGTTTGCTGTGGTAAAAAGCGCCGTCTGCGCCGTCTCGGCGATACGCCGGGCCATTTCAGCCTCGGCGCGTTCGCGGGCAATGCGTTGGCCGTCAATCCCGGTTTCCACAATCAAGTTGAACGTGGCCGGGGTGAATCCAAATTCATGCTGCGGGACAGGCAAACGGCGGCGGTTTCGTTTCATGGCATTAGGCGGCTAGGCGGTCGGCGGCGAAATAACTGCCGTAACGCTTCCGGGGGTCGTAGTTCGCGGGTTCAATCGCGACCGTGCCGCAAGGGTGCTGCCATGCTTGCCGGGTGTTGTTCCAATGGAAGCCAAGCTGCGCCAACTGCTGCCGAATCTCGGCGGCGGGAATCTCTTTGAATTGAATCCAAACCCACTTGCCCACAACCTCGGCAACCTCAAAAAAGCTGGGCGTTTCCCGGCGGAGCAAAGCCAGCAAGTTTTCCGTGTTCAAGGCGCGGTTCTGAAACCGCAAGTCAAAATCAATCGGCAAACGTGACGTTTTTCCAGACGCCGTTTCCCCGGCTGCGCTGGTTTTTGAAACCGACGATGGCCGGACATTCGCTGGTGCTGACGCTTCATTCTTTTTCTTTGTTGTTTTCATAGCTTTTTTTTGAAACCGCTGTCCGTCACCCTGCTGTTTGCTGCTCGCTTCACTTGTCGGGGAGACAGCGAGCCGTGCGCGGGAGCGCATTGAAAACCCAGCGAAAGCTAAAACCGTGACAGTGGCGGAAAGGGCGAAAGGGAAGCCGCTGGCGCGGTTTTTGATCTCGCTCCTAACTCTCGGCGCGGTGGCGGACCAGTGAGCAGCAAACAGTGGGGTGGCGGCGCGCGTAAAAAAGGCGAAGACAAACAACCACAAACAAGACTCCAAGCCCCCGGCAGGGCCGTTTTCACCATATCCGCTTTAGCGGGCGCAACTGGCGGGCTTCACTGCGCACGCATGAAGCGTGACGGGGCGTTACCGCCTGGCCTGTCTCCAAAATTGAATCGAGCCGGTAAGCGGCGCGGAATGCTCCGCCGGGCTGGGGGGAACGGAGCATGGAGCGGCAAGCGTGAGGCCGGTTCAATTGCCGGAGTCAGGCAATTCCCCGGCGGCAGTCTGCGATTTTGAGCGAAGGCAGCCGGAGCCAAAGGTCGCAGTCTGCCGCCGCATCAACCGGGGCGCGGGGCCGCGCGGTTCTGACGTGTGGCCGGGAGCGCGTAGCGGGGAGCCGTGGCTTTGGGGTGCGGGGGGAAAGCCGCAAGGCTCATCCGCGAAGCGCGGACGGCCAGAGGTCAGACAAACATGGGGGACGGCCAAGTGGCACGAGTTGCGCGGTGGCTTGCCACGCTGAAAGCGAGCGTCAAGCTCGTGCCTCTTGGACGGCGGGGGAAGCTGTTTCGTCCAAAAAGCCTGTGGCGTCGGCAGAAAGGTTCACCGGCTGGACGGAAATAAGTCCTGCTCTTTCACCTTCAATGCCTTCGCCAGATAAACCATTTCCGAATCTTTGACGCAACGAAGTTGGGCTTCGATTTTGGAAATCGTGTTCTCTCCGATGTCCCAACCGGCGTGGGTGCAGCGCGCCGACAACATGGCTTGCGTCAGCCCTTGGCCGTAGCGAATTCTTCGCACGACCGGGCCGATGATGTTTTGAGGAGCGGATTTGCCCACGGTTTGCCATTGACGGTAGGCGACAGCGCGTTACTATTTCTTCCGCTTTCGGAAGAAAGTGCTTATGGAAACAAATTGCCAAAGCTGTTCCCGTCCGTTTCGCAAGACACGGCGAACCTTCCGGTTTTGTCCACCACCGTTTTACAGCGCGGCTTCCGGTTTTTGGATTCAAACTGGTAAAGCCGTCGCCTCAAGGTGGTGTTTGCACACCGGTCGATGGAAGGCAAGAAATGTGTTGCAAAAGCCAATATCCGTGTTGTCTGAACTACGCGCGTCGGGTTCAATTGACGGGCTTTGGAAGAGGAGGCGGGCCTTCATCTTACGGAGCCAGAGGGACATCGAATGCAAACTGATGTGGAAAGTCCGCTTGGTTGCGGATTTTGTGCCGACTGGCTGGACTGCCGCCGCAAACGGCGTTCACAGCGACGACGCACTTGATTTGTCTTGAACCGCCCATTCAGAACCTTCAAATGCTTTACCCACAATTTTTAATAACGCGGAGTCCAGAAACCGCAACAAACGGGGCGCATCCGAAAAGCCATACGAGTAGGAAAACGTTAAGTAAATAATATGGCAAATAACCAACCACAATCCAAAGTCACCGTTGCGCTAGTATGTTTGTTTCTTGGCAGTCTTGGCATTCACCGGCTAATGATGGGGTTTAAGAACTGGTGGGTGATGTTGATCGTCACAATTTTTACACTTGGAATCGGCGGTTGCATTTGGGCATTAGTTGATTTTGTTCGGATACTAACTGGCAGCCTTAAAATGGCTGACGGACAGAACCTGCAATAAATGATGTATGATTCACAAAATCGTTTTCTGGAAGTCCGGTGTTTCTGGTGCTGCCAGCACAAACTCATTGTTTTTTTACGCTGTGCTGGTCGCTGAAACTCCTGCCGCTTGGAACCAGCCCAGGAAGAAAGTGGTAGCCATTATGCCCTTGGGTGATGGCACACCACAACCAGCTCAACTGGTTGATTTTGTTGAGGCAGCCGACGAGATTGCTGCGTTGGATTGGGCAAAGCGCACACTGGATGCGTTGCCGGAACTCAAAGAGCATCAATCTCAAATCAGTTGGAACGCCAAATAACAATTGGAATCCGTTCGCGGAGCAACACCATGAAAAAATCAAAATGGTTTTTTTGGAGTTTCATCCCGTTTATTAATTTTGCGGCTTGGATTCACGCCGCAATCCGAACGGGGCGAAATTCATACTATTGGTTTGTTGCGATTTATGCGCTTCCTTTCACATTTGCGTTGGTCATGGGAATGGTCGAGGACGGTTTAGGGCTATCCAAACAGGACATGGAAAAGGGAAACAATTGGGGAAGCACGCTTGCGGCTATTTTGTGGATTGGTGGAATGATACACGCTTTATTGAAAAAGGACACCGTGGATCAGCAAATCCAAGCCCATGAAATCGGCAAGGCAAAAAAGGTTTTGGGCGTGGAACATTCAAAATCCCAGTCGCCAGACAAGATTCCAACTCCGCTGGAGGCAACACCTCAACCTCGGCCAAACGAAGTGGCAACTCCAGCGTCTGTATGTCAGCCGTCGGTTGCACCATCCAGCAAGGTTAATCAAAAAGGAACAATACTCGATTACAGCATCCAGAAAAGCGAAGGCATCATAAGTGGAGACGATAACAATCGCTACAAATTCGCCGGGGCGGAATGGAAGGCGTCTGTCGCGCCGACACGCGGACAGCGAGTAAATTTTGAAGTCGTTGATGGGCGTGCGGTGGACGTGTCTTAAGCAGTGCCGAAATCGTTGAAACACAAACTTGAAACCGGCCAGATGAACATACCATGAAAGGAACAATTCTTGATTTTAGTGTCCAAGCTGGCGAGGGCATAATCTCTGGCGACGATAATAGTCGCTACAAGTTTTCAGGCACGGAGTGGAAGGCATCTGACGCGCCAGCGCGCGGCCAAAGGGTGGATTTTGATGTTGCCAACGGACGCGCCACTGAAGTTTATCGAGAAATGGCAAAAGCGGTAATTGAGTCCCGCACTGAAAAGCCATCGGAAATTGATCTCAAAGGGTTGCCGCCTTACTACCAAGAGGAGTTCAAGAAAATATGGGAGTCAGGTGAAGTTTACAAAGGAAAGTGGAATTGGGCGGCGTTTCTATTTGGTGGTTTTTGGGCTTTAACAAAAGGGATTTGGCTTTCTGCGGTGATTAGTCTCGGTGCTGCTATAGTCACCGGGGGTCTCGGTGGCATCATTTACTGGTTCATATTCGGGTTTCGGGGGAACTACATCTACTACACCCTTCATGCAAAAGGGAAACAGTTGCCCGCTTAATTTTCCAATCTAAACATCGAAGCATTTTCACCTAAAGAAAGCCAACTGCACCATGAAAGGAACAATCCTAGATTTCAGCATCCAGGCAGGTGAAGGCATCATTTCTGGAGACGACAACAACCGCTACAAGTTTGCAGGCTCGGAATGGAAAGAGGCGGATGCACCCGCGCGCGGACAAAGGGTGGATTTCGATCAAGAAAATGGCAGGGCAATTCAGGTCTTTTTGGAAATGCCAAAAAATGAACCCCGAACAGAACGGCAGACCAATGAGGAAATTAAAAGTGCAGTTACAAGAAATTCAGGGAGCCAACACACAACCGAAGAAAAACTCCTGATGGACCGCGTTGCAAAACGGTCTGCCACGCGGGACCGTATGGTTGCGAACAATAAGATCCGGGTAATCGTCTCTGCAATAATCGTCGGTTTAGGCTTGTTGTCATTGATTGGAACTCTTGTTGGAGGCAAGGAAGGAGTCCGCAATTCGCTGTCAGGCAGCCTCAAATGGTCAAACGAGGCGCGTGATGCTGGCCTTGCCGGCGACGACTATGCCGCCCGAATGGTAGCTGATGTAACAGGTCTCACAGATCACGAATACATAAGCAGCATCGGGTCGGCTGTGGGTTTTATGCTTTTTGGCGGCATGATCTGGTTGCGCTGGAAACCACTTTGGGAGGGATGGCCGTTTATGCGAGCAAAGTCATGGACGGGAGCGGTGTTCTTTTTTATCGGCTTTATGACCTTAATCACTGAAATTTGCCGAGGCGACCAAGGCGGAATTACAGGGGGCATCATTTTTGGTGGAATAGGCGTCTGGCTATTTCGGTCTGGCATCGCCAAGACCAGAGCGATTGTTATGCACCTGTCTGCATTACCGGTTAAAGGATGACACAACAAGCTGAATCGAATAATGGGCTGGCTCACGGCGGGGCAAACTTCCATTACAAAAATGGGACGGGCTGTTAAGCCCGCCCCGTAGTTGGTTATTTGTTTGATTCGGAAGCGATGCGGAGCGTAATGCGCCCATCGAGGGGCACCGTTTCAAGCTGGATGTTGAAGCCGTTGCCGTCGGCGTGTGCCCACGCGCTGCCGATGCGTATCCAGTAGTTGTCGCCGCCTTCGCGATTGCGGACGTTGTAGGCGTAGTGGCTCGGCATCCTGGACGTGGCGGTTTTGGTTTCATTGGTATCAGTCATTTGAAGTCTCCTTTTTTGAGTTATCGGGCTGCGCCAATCGCGGCCTGATGGCACTGGTAGGAAGTCCCTCATAGCCTGGGCGAAGCGCAACGTGCAACCGGAAAATTGGGGGAAACCTCCGGGGGAACCGATTTTCTGGTAGCGCGGACTGGCGGGGACTTCAAGGTGCCAATCAAATGGGCGGCGTTGGCGTGGCCGCAAGTCCATCAGGAGACGGTTGGCTGATTCGGAACCAAACCGCGCCGGAACCGGGCCACATGCCAACTGGACGGCGGGCCAGCCTGCAACCGGCGGCGACATGGCCATGTGCGGGCGCACCCTGCACGTCATCCCCTACCACATGGGGCTACAAACGGTGCTCCAATGTCAACGACGTTGCCCGCATGGAGCAATGCACTTCCATCTGCACACGAATTAGACCCGGCTGATTCGGAGACCCCACAAGCATCTCAAACTGCGGAGGCAACGTGCTATTGGGCAAGAAATGCCCGGCTGTGCGCATCGCCTCCTACCTTGGACAAAAAGGCTGGTTGCCTGAGCACATGCTGGCGCTGTGCATCAGACCTTGTTCCAAGCCACTGAAAACGGCGTTTAGCAAGAAATGTCGCTGGCCGACTCCGACTCTATCTATGTGGTTGTCAACATGCGGTCCATGACGCGTATGTGCTGGCGTGGCCCTGCCTTTGCGCCCGTGAAAAAAACCGCTGACAGCGGGGAATGGGAACACTCCGGGCGGTTTTTACAGTGATTGTTCGTTTGCAGGTTGCCTCTCCGTGCTCGCTTCCATATAGACTGGCCATGCGACACAACGACAAAACTCTCCCGCCCTTTCACCCCGACACAATCATCAGGGATTTGGGCGGTGGTGATGCCTTCCGAATTTCTGACGCGCTGACGGGTGTTTGCGTGTTTGGAGCCACCGGCAGCGGGAAAACATCCGGCCCTGGCAAGCACTTGGCCTATGGCTACCTCGCCGCCGGATTCGGCGGACTGGTTCTTCTTAGTAAGCCATCCGAGTGCCTCCAGTGGCAGGAATGGGCAGCCGATACGGGACGGCAGGAGGATTTGGTCATCATTGACCCCGCAGGGACTTGGCAATTCAACGTAATTGAGTGGGAATGCAATCGTTCCGACGGTGGCGGCGTCAGCATTAATGTTGCCAACATGCTGGATGAGTTTGTGCTCGCCGCTGCTGGCAGTGCGGAAACCGGCGGTGGGAGTGAGCGTTTTTGGACCGATGCAGTGCATCTGTTGAATGTGAATCTCGTTGATTTGGCGTTACTTGCAAATGTGAAGATTACGCTGCCCTTTCTGCATTCCATCGTAACCACTGCCGCCTATAGCCCGGACCAGCTTGAGGACCCGGCTTGGAAAGCAAACAGCTTTTGTGCCGCCACCATCGCCGAGGCGGAGCGAGTCACCGAAAAGGGGGACGCAGATGCCAGGGCAGATTTCCAAAACACAAGAGATTATTGGGAGAGGCAGTTTCCGCAGCTAAGTGAGAAAACACGCAGCGTTATCACGTTGATGTTTTCCATTATGGCACACCCTTTCACGAGCAGCCCTCTGCGGAAACTTTTTTCTTCGGGAACGACGATCACACCAGAAGCGACGTTTGATGGCACAATAATTATTGTTAATTTACCGGTCGCTCAGTGGCGGGCTGTGGGCCGCATGGCCAACATCATTTGGAAGTGCGCCTTTCAAGCAGCGGTGTTACGAAGGACGCAACCCGCCGACCGAAAACCCTACCTGCGACCGGTCTTCTTGTTCGCTGATGAGGCACAATATTTCATTAGTAAAGGGGATGCCGAGTATCAGGCGGTCGCACGTTCGGCAGGTGGCGCGAGTATTTACATGACGCAAAACCGCGAAAGCTACAAACGCGTGCTCAAAAATGATGACGCTGTGGATTCGTTGTTAGGGAACCTGACTAACAAGTTTTTTTGCGCAAATTGCGGCGAAACGAATGACTGGGCCTCGCGGTTACTGGGTGAACGCTGGGTGCATATCATCAGCACTAGCGCCGGTCAAAACAACAACCTGATGAGCCAGCAACCATTTGCCAGCCATAACGCAGGTGTGACCCGCACGGAACAGAAGCGCAATTTTATAGACGCGGCCAGATTCACCACCCTGAAACGGGGCGGTCCCCAATACGAGCACGTTGTTGAATGTGTTGTTTACAAGGGAGGCCACTTGTTTTCAAACGGCAGGGATGTCATACCTTTTAAACTGCTATCCATCAATCAAATACAAACATATATGCCATACCAAAACACAGATAACTCCTCCATGTCTCAACGTAACGCTTCGGCGGAATGGCTGACCGGCCTTCCGGCTCTGACGCTGATGGTGCTCACCAGGAAACGTATTGGATACCGCCTGCTTGGACCCGTGCGGCTATTCCTTATCTCCGCAATCCTGGCGGTGGTGGCCATTCTCGCCATGCCAGCCAATAACGACCTCGGCCCCTGGGCACTGCTGCTCTTTGCCGTCCTGGTTTTCGTCAGCGGCATATCGCAGAGAATTCAGCGATGGCGGGAAATAGACCAAAATGTCTTCGACCACAGTTTCTATATCGGGGAGAGCGCCTTTCAATTCACATGGTTGCCGCAATTCATGCTGTGTCATCGGCGCTGTGCCCGCTACGTTGAACCCCTATTTTGGGTGACTTTAGGGTTCCTAATGCTGCCGCTTCTCACGTTGTTTGGCCTGTGGTGCATTTTCGCGGGCGTCTGCTTACGCGTGTATGAGGACGCGATTTTCCGGCGCGAGCGAAATAGGGACTTGGATATTGCCGACAGCGTCATCATCAGCCAGCGCCACGCGCAGGTGGTGAGAAGCCAAGAAACCACACCGCCCTTTCCTGAGCCGCCGAAGGAAGTTATAGCGGCAGGCGTAGGGCCAGACATTTTCCAGCGAATCGGTTGCCGGAAACGAGAAAACAACACATCAACACCAAAAAACACATGCAAAACTCCGTGAACAAACTACGCGCCCGCGAATACGTCAACATATATGCCGTCGTGGGCTGCTTCATCGTCCTAATCGCCATCATCCCCGGCATGACTTCCGCCATGCTGTGCATTATGGAAATCATCATGTGCTGCCAGATTGGCAGAATCTATCGAGGCGACCGCTTTACCATTCAGGAGGCTATGGCCATGTGCCGCATAGTCGGCTTTGTTGCCATCGTGGCCCCAATGATTGCCTTGGAAATCATCAACCTGGTTCCCATCCTTGGCTGGCTGATAAAGGCCGCCGTAGCCGCCGGTATCATGAAGGGACTGGGGGAGGCCATTATTGCCCGCTACGAAAAGGCGGAACGCGAATTGGCAGTCGAGCCGCCGCAGATACGTCCCCCGGCCATCGAAGCCTCACACGTCGCTATGCTCGCGGCTCCTGCCGCCGGCGTCACCTGTGCCAGCGCAACCGGGGTGTCCGTGGAGGAACGCTTGGCGAAGCTGACAGAGTTGCTGGGCAAGGCTTTGATTTCACAAGCCGAGCATGATGCCAAGCGGCGTGAAATCCTGGCCGGGATGTAAATCACCGGACACCGGGTCTGGCCAGCGACGCCAGATCCGGTCTGCCGAGGTTCAAGGGCGGGCCACGCCCTTGCGAAAGCGGGGTGTCGGGGGCGATGCCTCCGACGCCGGTTCCAAGGGTGGCAACCTTTGGCGCGTATCCAACCGGCGGACGGTTGGCTTGGGCTGGGTCGAGGGGCAGGCAACGCCCCTCGTCGGAGTCCAGAGGCGGACAGTCTATGGCAGGTTTTTTAAGGACCTGCGCCCTTAAAACGGGGTTTCCAAAGGGGCCGTCAGCCCACTTTGGCGAGGAACATCGAGCATATCAGATATGCTCGATGTATAACCTCGCCTTTGATACTTTATTACTTTACTTCACCTGCCAACTTCGCTTTGCCGCCTCATCGGCCAGCCTCGCTGCTGCTCCCCCAGGCTGCCAGCGTCTCTCACAAAGACAAGCCGGGCCTTTCTGTGATATACTGTTCGGAAAGGAGGGGGTCGTCCGACTGTTTAGGGGTATGGCATTTTTCAGGCTCGAAGCAAAAGTGTTCGGACGCGAAAAACGCGGCAAGTCGGTTGTCGCGGCTGCCGCCTACCGGTCCGGGAAAAACCTCCACGATGACCGTGGGGGGAAGACCTACGATTACACGCGCAAGAGCGTCGTTAAATCTGAAATCGTCGCGCCGGAAGGCGCGCCCGCATGGGCGACTAATTCCCAAGACCTTTGGAGTGCCGTCGAAGCCAGCGAGAAAAGGGTTGATGCCCAGCTTGCCCGTGAATTCATCTTGGCAGTGCCGCCGGAAATTTCCGCCGACGGCCAATTCCAACTGGCAAAAGATTGGGTTAAGAGTGAACTGGTCAGTCGCGGGATGGTGGCGGAAATCTCCCTGCACCATCCCAACAGCGGCACTAATCCACACTGTCACGTCCTCTGCACATTGAGAAAATTGGAAGGTGATCATTTCAGCGCCAAAAAGCCAAGGGAATGGAATGACGTGGGCTTGTTGGTCAAGCAGCGCGAATCCTGGGCTGCCGCCGTCAATTCGGCACTCGAAAAAGCCGGGCGCAATGAGCGCGTGGATCATAGGTCATTGAAAGACCAGGGGATTGACCGCCTGCCGCAGCCCAAATTGGGCAGCGCGGCAATTGCCATGAAACAACGGGGCGTGGTTGAAGACCCGGAGCGATTTCAACTTTTCCGGCGCGTGAATATCATGAACCAGGTGCGCTCCATGATTAAAGCCGTCAAGCAACGCGGTGAAGTTCACCAGGTCGGCGTTGGCAAAACGTGGTGGCAAAAATCCATCAGCTATATGAAGCGCGTCCGTGATGAGGCGGAAAAGGCAGTCAAAAAGAGCCAGTGGAATCACTGGCGCAACCGGTCACGCGGCGCTGGCAAAGAGGGGCCGGAAATGAGCTTGTGAGTGATTATTATGAAAATTCCAGATGATGCAAAGCGTCCGGCACTGGACGCGATTGGCAACGCCAAAACGTTGGCGCAAATTGGCATGGTCAAAGCAACCGGCGGTGTGGCCATGTATGTGGCCCACATCCGCCAAATGGACCATCAGGCCGGGTTCCGTCCAAAAAAGGTTAAGCACTGCGCACTTGAAAGGGCAATATGAGCGATTTACTGGCACAATATCGGAAGCGTCCCGCCAGCGTCCCTGCGTCAGCGGTCATAACTCCCCCTGACGAGCCTGACGCGTATTGCGCTTTCGCGACGAAAGACCGGGTGGAGCGTTTGAAGATCAAGCTGGCCAAAGAAGCGACTCGTGCGCCGGGCTACAACAATCTTCTGGAAATCGTTTATGACAGCAACCGGGGCACGAATTTTGTTTTGAATTTCAATTTCATGATAGTGCTGGTTAAAGGCAAAAACCTGCAACCGGTCATCCTTGCCTTACTTGCCGGGACTGCGGATTACATTCAGGAATTCGACTCGAATTTCTGGAAGAAACCGGCGGATGACAAGTCGCCGTTTATTGAATCCATTGAAGTGGTTGTCATGGAAAAAGAACTTGGCAACCTGAATTCTGAACGGCCAAGCCTGTAAGCCGTAAGTTACCCACCCCGCCGCCTCGGCCTGCAATATGGGATTGCGCTCGGCGGGGCGTGGATAACTTGGGCGCTTTTTAGTATAAGAAAGGCAATGGGGTTATCCCTTTGATTTCATTGAATCGGCGCGGACAATTTCAGGCCGACAACGGACATTTTCGGGTTTTGTCCGGCCAGAAACGCGTTGAAAGTTTGGCCGAACTGTGACAGGATACGCGGAGTTCTCGACCAAAAAAAGGAGGTTAGAATGGCCGAAAATTCTCAAGGAAACCTGGTCACAACAAAGCGGGGCCTGCCCGTCTATCGCGTCAATCCAAGCATCCCGCCGTCAAATGGACTGGCAACACGCCACCGGCGGTTTGAAGTGCCGGGCGGCAAGGCCGCTGTCATCGTGGACAATACCAGCGGGGAAATCAAAGGCATAGGCGGTGTCGGCTTCTGGTGGCAAGAGGAAGTGGACGCCACCCGGTTTGTGAAGCTGTTTCTGGACGGCATCAAGCAAGCCTGCTGCCTGTCAAAATCCGGGATGCAGATTTTTGAGCTGGTCTATTACCAGATGCGCGAACATCCCGGCCATGACAAAATCGAATTGAGCCAATACCTTGCGCACGACCGGGGCATCAATGAACGCACTTTCCGGCGCGGTCTGCGCGAACTGCTGGAAAAGGAGTTTCTTTATCGGAGCACCAGCGACGGGGTTTTCTTCATCAACATTCGCTTTATGTTCAATGGCGACAGGCTGGCATTTGTGCGGACCTACCACTTGAAAGCCGACGGGCAAGGCCAGTTGTTGTGACGGCCTAAATTTCCGGCTCAAAACCCTGCCCCTTGCCTTTACCCTTGGACGGCGGCTTGGGGGTGGTCGTCCTGGCGTGTTTGACTTTCTGCTCCTGCTCCCATTCTTGCCGGACGGTGCTTCGCACCGTTTCCAGGCTGCGCTCGGAAATGGGATGCTGTCTGGCCCAGCCTGCGCGAACGCGCTGGCCCAGCTTGGTTAGCGCGGCCTCGGCGTTTGTTTGTTCGCGTGGCATACTCAGGCAATCAGTTTTCGGACTTCCTCAAGGCAGCGTCCGATTTTCATTCTGGCTGCATCATAGTTCACATTCTGTTCCTCGGCAACCTCGCCATAGTCGAGGCCAAGGACATAATGTTTCCAGAGATATTCGCCGCATTCGGGCTTGGAATCCGCCAGCAACTTCATGGCATATTCCAAGTCGAGCCGCTCGCCGGTTGCCAGGGGGGTGGTTTCGGCGGATGAGTCCACCAGGCCCCAAAGGTCTTCCGGGGCCATCGGTTGCAACCGATGGCCCCGGAAGACCTTTGG
>Ga0208507_1000744_pt1 | contig 19901 bp, 17 predicted proteins | sample CryBogCBH12Aug01_FD_184626 | JGI IMG/M metagenome (GOLD analysis project Ga0208507, IMG submission 184626) | Freshwater microbial communities from Crystal Bog, Wisconsin, USA - CBH12Aug09.1 (SPAdes) (version 2) | ecosystem: Environmental > Aquatic > Freshwater > Lake | place: Crystal Bog... | reverse complement strand
ACCGTGGTCATATTGGTAATGCCCACCACGCCGCGCAGGCCCCGGATGACATGCTCGGCGGAATCGCGCTGGTAGTGCCATTCAACCTCGCCGGTGAGCGTGATCCAGCCGCCCTCGACCTTCACCTTGACCGCATCCACCGGCACCGAGGCTTCCCAGGCGATCCGGTCGATCGCGGCGCGGGCGATGTTCTCGTCGCTGCGTTCGGTCTCCACCGGCAGCTGAACCTCGATCTCCTGCGCCACCGCCTTCACGCCGCGCACACGGGCAGCAGCCCTCTCGGCGGCGCTCTTCTCGATATAGCTCGGCACATGACCGGAGAGGGTTACCACCCCATCATGGGCGGTGACCCCGATATGGGCGGCGGTCACGCTGGGCTCCCACAGAAACTCGGCGAGCACGGCTTCCTGCAGTTGGCGATCCTGAGACATGGCAATTCCTCAATGTCGAATAGGAGAGGGAAACTCTGACGGCTCGACAGACCGCGAGACTTGATGGGGTTTGGCGATGCGGGAACGCGCGGTGATATGTGGCTTGGCCAGCTTTCATTGCGCCCGAATGCCCTCCGATGCGCGGCAAGCTGGGCTTTCGTCCGGATGCTGTCAGCCAGCGGAAACTACGCAGGCCCGATTCGCGCCACCCGGGCGGAGAGCGGCGTTGACGATAAGCTTGTGCGCAGGGGCCACCGTAAATAACGAAGGCAATTGCCGGCCACGATCACACGCCGCGCCGCCATGCGCCGCGCGCACAGGATGCTGCGTAGATTCCGAGGCTGCCGGCGCCCGGCTTTAGCGTCCAGCAGCCATGCTGCCGGTAGACCAGCGAATAGTTGACCTCAGCGCCGCTCCCCTGTTTATGCCCGCTGTGCGCTCTCCCCCGTTTGCCGCCAGAATGACCCCACGATTTTCAAGACAGGTAACAGGATGTTTTCAGAGCAGGACGGGGCAGAAAAGAACGGGGGGGACGAAGCGATCGGGGCCCGCTCCCCAGCCTTCCCGCCCGCGCCATGGCGACTGTTGTGGCGACGCATCGCGCAGCACCCGCTGGCTAGGGTGGGGCCCGGGCTGATCACCGGTGTCGCCGACGACGACCCAAGCGGCATCGCCACCTATTCGCAGGCCGGCGCGCAATTCGGCCTCAATATGCTGTGGACCATGCCGCTGTGCCTGCCACTGATGGCGGCGGTGCAGCTGATGTGCGGCCTGATCGGCCGGGTGACGGGCAAGGGTCTGGCGGCGAATATCAAGACGGCGTTTTCGCCCAGCGTGCTGCGCGTGGTGGTGGCGCTGCTGCTGATCGCCAACACGCTGAACATCGCCGCCGATGTGGCCGCCATGGGCGAGGTGGGCGAGCTGGTCACCGGGATCAACCGCCACCTGATGACCCTCACCTTCGTGGGGGTGAGCCTTGGGCTGCAGATCTTCGTGGCCTATCACCGCTATGTCGATTTTCTGAAATGGCTGACGCTGTCGCTGCTGGCCTATGCGGCGGTGCTGTTCACCGTGCATGTGCCGTGGGGCGAGGTGGCGCTGCGCACCATTGTGCCGCATATCGCTTTCAATGCCACCACAGCGGCGGTGGTGGTCGGCGTGTTTGGCACCACCATCAGCCCCTATCTGTTTTTCTGGCAGGCCTCGGAAGAGGTGGAGGATATGCAGCGCGCGAAAGGGGTGCCGCTGGCGGATACGCCGGAGCCAGAGGCGCGCAGCGAGGTGCGGCGCATCACCTGGGATACATGGTCGGGCATGGCTTACTCGAACATTTCCGCCTATTTCATCATTCTGGCCACCGCCGTCACCCTCCACGTGAGCGGCATCACCAACATCACCACCGCCGCCGAGGCGGCGAGCGCGCTCAAGCCGCTGGCGGGGAATTTCGCTTTCCTGCTGTTCACCATCGGGCTGTTGGGCGTGGGGCTGATCGGCGTGCCGGTGCTGGCGGGTTCGGCGGCCTATGCCGCTGCCGAGACCATGGGCTGGAACGAAGGGCTGGAGCGCACCACGGGCAATGCGCCCCGCTTCTATGGCGTGATCGCGGTGAGCGTGCTGCTGGGGCTGGGGCTGCAATATTCGCCGATCAGCCCGATGAAGGCGCTGTTCTGGAGCGCGGTGATCAATGGGGTGGTGGCGGTGCCGCTGATGGTGGTGATCACCCTGCTGGCTTCGAAGAAGAGCGTGATGGGCGCCTATACCGCCAGCCGCCCGATCCGGGCGCTCGGCTGGCTCGCCACCGGCATTATGGGCGTGGCGGCGGCCTGTATGTTTCTACCCGGCTAGCGTGATTTAAACCCTCGGCGCGACGGGCGTTACCCCATCCTCTGGCAGATTGCGCGGAGCGCCCTGCTCACCCCTGGCAGGCCAGCATCGCGGCTTCACTCGCCCCGTCCTGGCGCAATTGCGCGATGTGGCGCAGGAAGTTTTCCGCCCTGGCGTGATGCCGGGCGCGCGCGGGCAGATCCTCGGCGCGCGAGGCGCGCATCATGGCCAGCTGTTGCTCGAAATACAGGCGATTGAGATCCATGGCGCGCTATCTTCTTTCGGTATTATCAAAGGGTAGCGATGTGCCGTCGGGCGGGTGTCCAGCCTGCCCGACGGCGGCATCTATCAGCGCGCCACAATCAGCGGGGATGAATCCGCGAGATCTTGGTGCCCTGCAGCGTCAGATCGGCCATCAGACCCTTGCCGTTGAAGGGAAAGGCATAGACGTCCTTGGCGATGGTGGTGGTATCGCCCTCGGCGGCGGCACTTTTGTTGATGACGGCGATGCTGGGGCCGGTGCCCGCGGCAAAGCCATCGCTATCCTGCAGATATTTCAGCGAGGAATCGTTCATGAAAAACACCACATAGCTGAACTTCTGGGCCCCGATCTGCAGACCCCAGCTGCCGCCGGACAAATTATAATAGCCTGCCGGGCGACCATCGATCAGCAACACGCCGTTGCCGCTCTCGCCACCAAACACCAGACCCGCCTTGAAGATGGAGGGGAACACCAGCACCGCCTTGGCGTGGCGCGCAAACAGGCGCGAGCTGGGCTCACGCGCCTCGAGCCGGTGCAGCGTGGAGACGCCCTGCTGGGTGATTTCTTCGGCGGTGCGCGCCTGCACGGGAGAAATCGCCAGCGGGCTGAGCGTGGTTAGCAGGGCTATCGCCGCCGTGGCGAGATATCGATGGGTGAGTTTCATGAGAAGCTGCTCCTGTTTGGGTTATCCGGGCCATTCGCGAAAAGCCATGCGCGAAAGGTAAGCCGGCGACTGCGAGCAGCCGCCGGCCCTTAGGTCGATGCGACCTGGTGCGGGAAAGGGTATTTCCGCAAGGTCAGGATCAACACCTTCCGGGAGGGGGGAAGAAGGCGTGATCGCTAGCATCGAGGCTTTGACTACGGGCAGGAGATGGCGCGGCACAGACTCGGAAAATACCCATGCGCCGAGCCCATGTCACGGTGCCTTATCGGCAAGGCCCGACATTTCCGCCACATCAAGCCCCAGCGCCTTGGCGAGTGCCCCCAACTGCCGGTAGGTGGCGGCATCCACTCTCGCCATTTGCGCATCTATGGCCTTGAATATGACACCCCGATCGGGCTCGTCCGCCGCGCGGACGGCGGTTTCAAGATTGGCGTAAATCTCGGCCGCCGTGGCCAGCGAGGCCGGAAAGCGCGAAAACTCCACCATCGCCGTGGCATCGGCCAAAGACTGGATGGGAAATGAGGTCAGCATCCTCTCGGTGGCCAGCAGGGCGCGGCTGGCCGATACCCGCGTCACCCGCCCCCGCCATGCCTCATTGGCCAGCAGCACGTGCAGATCGTGGATTTGCGTGGTGGCGAGTATGGCGAGATTGAGCGCCGCCGTCTTGGTGGCCAAGACGCCGCGCGCCTCTTTCAGGATGGCGGCGGCTTCGGCCCGCTCCTCGCGCGCGCGCGATGCCCGACCCTCCCGGGCGGCCACCCAGCCAGAGCCCACCACGGCGGCAATCGCGCCGATGGCCTCCACCCAGGCAGCCGCTATCGACCACGGCGATTCGAAAGCGCTCACGCCCCACCAGCCAGCATCACGCGGGCCGCCGCAGCCCTGGCACCATGATCACGCGCGGATTTTCCCCGCTCGCTCGGCGGCAAGCTGCTCCAGCGTGGGATAATCGGTGTAGCCATGCGCCGCGCCGCCATAGATGGTGGAGGCATCCATCAGCGGGTTTAGCGGGGCATTCTGCTGCAGGCGGGCCACCAGATCGGGATTGGCGAGAAAGTCCCGCCCAAACGAGACCATATCGGCCCTGCCGCTGCGCACCGCCTCGATCGCCATGGCGCGGGTGTAGCCGTTGTTGACCATCCACAGGCCAGCGAAGCGCTCGCGCAGCGCGGCGTAGTCAAACGGCAGATTGTCGCGGGCGCCGCCGGTATCGCCTTCCACCACGTGCATATAGGCGAGGCCCAGCGGGCTCAGCGCCGCCGCCACATGCCCGAACAGGGGCTGGGGATTGCTGTCGTGCGAATCATTGGCGGTGGAGACCGGCGAGATCCGCACGCCCAGCCGATCCGCGCCGATCGCGCCAGCACAAGCCTCCATCACCTCGATCAACAGCCGGGCGCGGTTTTCAATGGAGCCGCCGTAGGCGTCGGTGCGGATATTGGAGCCGTCGCGCAGGAAGGCATCGAGCAGATAGCCGTGGGCCCCGTGGATTTCCACGCCGTCGAAACCGGCATCCATCGCCCGCAGCGCAGCGGTGCGGAAATCGGCGATAATGCCGGGGATTTCGGCCAGCTCCAGCGCGCGCGGCATCGAGCAATCGACGAAATGATCCCCGCCGATGTAGGTTTGGGCGCGGGCCTGCAAGGCCGATGGCCCCACCGGAGCCCGCCCGCCCGGCTGGAAGCTGGTGTGCGAGACCCGGCCCGTGTGCCACAATTGCACGAAGATGGTTCCGCCCTCGGCGTGCACCGCCTCCGTCACCTTGCGCCAGGCGATAACCTGCGCCTCGGTGTAGCACCCCGGCGTATGGGCATAGCCCTGCGCCTGTGCCGAAATCTGGGTCGCCTCGGCAATAATCAGCCCGGCCGCAGCCCGCTGGCGATAATATTCGGCGGCCAGCGAACTTGGCACCAGCCCCGGCCCGGCGCGGTTGCGCGTCAGCGGTGCCATAGCGATGCGGTTGTCGAGATGCAGGTCTCCGACAAGCATGGGGTCGAACAGCGCGGTAAGGGGGCGGGTCTGGAAAGATCGGGGCAAAATATATCTCCGGGCCGGGGGTATAGCAGAATTCTGGGCAGAGGTCGGGCTGGTTTTTGGAAGGTCTGCAAGCTGGGCCAACCGCCCCGTAAAGTATGCCGTCGGAAACTACTCAGGCCCCCTCCGCACGATCCCGCGCTGCGTAGTTTCCGGGGCTGCTGTGCGGCGAAGGGCAGCGGTAAGCTCCAAAACTCCAAGAGGCGCATTCCCGCACGCCGTTTCCGCACCTGCCACCATGCCCAATTCCGCCTGCTCGAAGCCTCGGGCGCGGAAACAGGCCTTCCGATCCCTCAATCGATACTGGAGAAACCGATGCGCAATCTCATCCTTGCCGGTGCCGCCACCCTCACCGCGCTTGGCGGCATCACCGCAGCCGCCGCACAGCAGGCCACGCCAGAGATCATTCAGGCCAATCCTGTCGGGGCGGGCACCCCCTCGATCACGCCGCCCCATCCCGTCACCGCCGATAGCCCGGTGCCCCCCGCCATGCCCGCCGATCCGGCCTATAGCGCCGGCCCCTATGTGGGCGCGCTGACCCCGCCCCCCGCCGAGGCACTGAACAAAGCCTATCCGCGCTGCACCCGGCAGCTGCAGGATAGTTGCAACGAGGCCTCGCGCTGATTGAGTGCCAGCGCAGGCTCCCCCCCACCCGATACCCCTAAGGAAACAGCGATGAACGCCAGCACGCCGCCCGCCATGATGAAGGCGCTGGTCTATCACGGGCCTGGCAAGAAGGCCTTCGAGGACCACGCCAGGCCGGTGATCACCGCGCCCGGCGATGCCATTGTGAAGATCAGCAAAACCACCATCTGCGGCACCGATCTGCACATCCTCAAGGGCGATCTGCCAAGCTGCACACCGGGGCGCATTTTGGGCCACGAGGGCGTGGGCGTGATCGAGAGCGTTGGCCCGGCGGTGACGGCCTTCAAACCGGGCGACCGGGTGCTGATCTCCTGCGTCAGCGCCTGCGGGAAGTGCGAGTTCTGCCGCAAGGGCATGTTCTCGCACTGCACCACCGGCGGCTGGATTTTGGGCAACACCATCGATGGCACGCAGGCCGAGTTCGTCCGCATTCCCCATGCCGATACCAGCCTCTATCCCATTCCAGAAGGCGCCGATGAAGAGGCGCTGGTGATGCTGAGCGACATTCTGCCCACCGGCTTTGAATGCGGCGTTCTCAATGGCAAGGTTCAGCCCGGATCCAGCGTGGCGATTGTCGGCTCGGGGCCGATCGGGCTGGCCGCGCTGCTCACCGCGCAGTTTTATTCGCCCGGGCAGATCATCATGATCGACCTCGACGACAACCGGCTGGAGGTCGCCAAACGCTTCGGCGCGACGCACACCATCAACAGCTCGGATGGCCAGGCGGTGGCGGCGCTGATGCGGCTGACCGAGGGGCGCGGGGTCGATACCGCCATCGAGGCGGTGGGCGTGCCCGCCACCTTCGAGCTGTGCGAGCGACTCGTGGCGGCGGGCGGGGTCATCGCCAATATCGGGGTGCATGGCGTGCCCGTGGCGCTGCATATGGAGCGCCTGTGGGATCGCAATATCTCGATCACCACCCGCCTTGTCGATACCGCCAGCACGCCGATGCTGCTCAAGGTGCTGCAGGCCGGGCGGATCAACCCCAGGCTGCTGATCACCCACCGTTTCAAGCTTTCCGCCATCCTCGAGGCCTACGACACCTTCGCCAACGCCGCCAAGACCAAGGCCCTCAAGGTGATCCTCGAAGCCTGATGCAGCCGCATCCCCCGGCGCGTTGGGCCAGCGCGCTAGATCGCCTGATTGAGTTCGATCTCATCGAGGCACTTGACCATGGTGGTGAGCCACCTTTGCGAGGTGGCGGCATCGGCGTTGCTTCCGGCCTGCTCCAGCCCCGCGCCGATTTCGGTCAGCCGCTCAAAGCCGAACATCCCCCCCGCCCCGGACAATTGATGCCCGAGGCTCGTCACCGGCCCAAAATCCACCTGATCGAGGCCAATCTGCATCGTCGCCACATTGGCCCGGCAGCGAAACAGAAAGCGCGTAATCATGCTGGCCTTGAGCGGGCTCGCCAAGGCGGGGGCCATTTGGCCATCGCCCATCCTGGGGCTGGGGCGGGCCAGTGTCCGGCGCTCCTTGATGGCGCGCAGCAGCACCGATTGCTTGATCGGCTTGGTGAGAAAGGCCGTGCAACCCGCCGAGAGGCACATTTCCCGATCCCCCTTCAGCGCCGAGGCGGTGAGCGCGATAATCGGCGTTGCCACCCGACCATGCGCCGCCTCCCACGCCCGCATGGTGCTGGTGGCGGCAAGCCCATCCATCACCGGCATCTGCCGATCCATCAGCACCAGATCATACTGCCGCGCCATGAACATCTCGCAGGCCACCGCGCCGCTTTCGGCAATCTCGACGACGTAGGGCGTGTGTTCGAGATAGGCGAGGATGATGGTGCAATTATCGGGCGAGTCTTCCGCAAGGAGAATCCGCAAGGCTGGCAGCGCCTGATCCAGATCCATATCGACGGGCTCTGCCATGGGGCTATCCCCCGTGCCCAGCATCTCGAAGGGCACGGCAAAGGAGAAGGTGCTGCCCACGCCGAAACTGCTCTCCACCCAGATCTGCCCGCCCATCAGCTCCACCAGCTGGCGGCAGATGGTGAGGCCCAGCCCCGATCCGCCAAAGCGCCGCGTCATCGAGGTATCGGCCTGGGTGAAGCGCTCGAACACTCGGCTAAGATTTTCCGGGGGAATGCCGATCCCGGTGTCGGTGACGATAAACTGCAGCACCGTCGGCGATGCCCGGCCAGCTTGCGTGACCACCTCCAGCGACACATGCCCGTCAAAGGTGAACTTGATGGCATTGCCCAGCAGATTGAGCAGCACCTGCCGCAGCCGCGTCGGGTCGCCGATCAATTCCGTGGGCACGTCTGGTGCCACGGTGATCGAGAGCGTCAGCCCTTTTTCCGCCGCGCGCGGCCCCACCATCTCGGTCACTTTTTCGAGATGATCCGCCAGCGAAAAGCCGGTCTTTTCGAGTTCGAGCTGCGAGGCCTCCACTTTCGAGAGGTCGAGAATATCGTTGATCAGGTTCAGCAGATTATCGCCGGCGCGCTGGAATATCTGGACATATTTGTCCTGCTCGCTGGTAAGCTCGGTCTTGGCCAAGAGATCGGCGATGCCCATGATCGAGTTCATCGGCGTGCGGATCTCGTGGCTCATGCTGGCGAGGAAGTCCGATTTGGTGCGGCTGGCGCTTTCGGCCAGAGCCTTGGCCTGCTTCAGTTCGGCTTCCACCAGCTTGCGTTCGGTGACATCGCGCGCGGCGGCAAACACGCCCTGCAGATTGCGCCCGCGATCATAGAAGGTGGTGGCGTTGTAAGACACCACGGTTTGCCGCCCATCGCGGTCGCGCGCGGTCAGCTCGTAATCGGTGACCTTCTTCTCGGCGAGCACGAGATTGATGGCGGCGGCGGCGCGGTCGGGGTCGGTGAAGAAATTCTTGAAGGGCGCGCCGATCAGCTCGTCGCGGGTGCAGCCGGTCAGTGCTTCCATCTGTTTGTTGACGTCGGTGATGAAGCCCCCCGGATCGGTGGTCATGATCGCGTCGATGTTCGATTCGATCAGCGAGCGGGTGTAGAATTGCTGGTCACGCAGCCGCTGGTCGAGCTTGAGCTGCTCCGCCTCCACCAGCTTGCGCGCGGTATTGTCGGTGCCGATCAGCAGATAGCCGATGATGATGCTTTGCGCGTCGCGCAGCGCCGTGACGGAGACCATCGCCGGAAAGCGGCTGCCGTCCTTGCGGATATAGGTCAGCTCGTAAATATCCTCGATCCCGCGCGAGGCCTTGAACACCAGCGCCTCGAAGCCCGGCGAGATCGGCGTCGCCAGCTCGAGGCTCAGCGATCGCGCGCGCTCAATCAGCTCGTCGGGATCGGAAATATCGGCGGGGGTGATCTGGTTGAGCACCTCGGCGGCGGTGTAGCCCAGCATCCGCTCGGCGCCGACGTTGAAGATCTGGATCACGCCCTTGGAATCGGTGGCGATGCTGGAAAAGTTGGCGCTGTTGAAGATGGCGTTCTGCAGCGCGCCCGCCTTGAGCAGGATATCTTCGGCGGCATTGGGGCCGGGTGCCGCGCCATACGGGGTATTAGATGTGGGAAGAGCTGGAATCAGTTCAACGCCATCCTTCATGCTATACTCTCTCGCTCGCGCGGCGAATGGCCAGGCCAAGAGAGGCTTGTGTATAGGGCTTTTCCAGCACGATCACATCGGGCCGCAATTCCCGCAGCCGGGCGATATTGCCACTCACCAGAATATGCGGAATGTCCTGAGTCTGGACGATCAGGGTGACGGCATCGATACCGCTGCCCGGGCTCAATTGCATATCGACAATCAGCAGATCTGGCTGAAACTGCCGCGCGGCCGCCACGGTGCCGGTCTCGGTCGATTCAATCGCACACACCACATGCCCCATGCCCGTGAGCATTTCGGCCAGCAATTCTCCAATCAGATCATCATCTTCCGCCACTACTATCTTCAAGGATCTTTGATCCGTAATCATCACAAGCCTTTTTGGTTGGAAGGCGGCTGGCCTAGCCTGTGGCCGTGACAAGACACACCCTCGGAATATACTCAGACGCCAGAGCGGCACCCGGCAAAATCGGCCAAGGCGCGGCGCGATCAGCTTGAAGGGGACAGCTTGCAGGGCATAGGTTGAAGGGGGGCACGGCTTGCCCTATAAGCCCTCGCAGGCCCCGGCCCGGTGCCGCAGCTTTTCTGGGCTGCGTCCGTTAGCCGGGGCTTGTCATTTTCGTCTTCCGGTCGCCCCTTCTCAGGCGATCGGGGCCTGTGCCCGGCGGGGTGGGAAAGCCCGAAACCGCTGAATCACAGGCCAGAACATGGGGGCGGAATGGCAGCGCGCCAGAAACCCTGTCCACTCAGGCCTAAATACCCAGGCCAGAATCGAGGAAATGCCATGTCCCGTCGCCGCCAGATCTACGAAGGCAAGGCCAAAATCCTCTATGAAGGCCCCGAGCCCGGCACCATCATCCAATATTTCAAGGATGACGCCACCGCCTTTAACGCCCAGAAAAAGGGCACGATCAACGGCAAGGGCGTGATCAACAACCGCATCAGCGAATATGTGTTCACGCGGCTGAACCACATCGGCATCCCCACCCACTTCCTGCGCCGCCTCAATATGCGCGAGCAGCTGGTGCGCCAGGTGGAGATCATCCCCATCGAGGTGGTGGTGCGCAATGTCGCGGCGGGCTCGATCAGCACGCGGCTCGGCATTCCCGAGGGCGAGCCCCTGCCCCACACCCTGCTCGAATACTACTACAAGGACGACGCGCTGGGCGATCCGCTGATCGCCGAAGAGCACATCGCCTGCTTCGGCTGGGCCACCCACGAAGAGATGCAGGACATCTCCAGCATGGCGATCCGGGTCAACGATTTCCTGTGCGGCATGTTCGCGGCGATCAATATCCGCCTCGTCGATTTCAAGCTGGAATTCGGCCGCATCTATGATGGCGACTACAGCCGCGTCATCCTCGCCGACGAAATCAGCCCCGATGGCTGCCGCCTGTGGGACATGACCACCGGCGAAAAGCTCGACAAGGACCGCTTCCGCCGCGACCTCGGTGGCGAGGAAGAGGCCTATCAGGAGGTCGCCCGCCGCCTTGGCCTGCTCAACGAAGACAACGGCCCGAGCGAGGTGCTCGACCTCTCCAGCCACCGCAAGTTGCGCGGGAAATAGGCCGGTGACGGGCAGATAAAGGGGTAGGTGCGAGGGGCCTGGAGTATCGCGCTTCACGCGATGCGACCCACAAGAACACCCCCTCGCGCTCCCATTACTGTCGGCATTGGCGCATCATTTCGGCCATGCTCCCTGCCGCGAAGCGGAATAATCGCCTGCGGCGCGGCGACCAAGCGCCAAGGCCGAACCGACGCGCGACGCCGACCGTTCCGGGAGCGCGAGGGTGTAACACCCTCGCATCTTACCTTTATCCTTCACCCTTGCCCCCGCGCGCGCCAATCGCCATAGGCGGGACATTGAATCACCCTCCAGCCCGGAAAGGCCCGCCGCGATGCCCAAGGTCCGCGTCACTATCAGCCTCAAGAATGGCGTGCTCGATCCGCAGGGTCGCGCCATTCATCACGCCATCGAGGGCTTGGGCTTTGCCGGGGTGCAGGATGTGCGCGCCGGGCGGCAGATCGAGCTGGAGGTGGACGACAGCGTTACCGATGCCATGCTCGACGAAATGGCCGTCAAGCTGCTCGCCAATCAGGTGATCGAGAACTACCGGATCGAACGGGTAGCCGGGTAAGGACACGCATCATGAGCAGCTTTAGCGCCGCCGTCATCACCTTCCCCGGATCGAATTGCGACCGCGACATGGCGGTGGCCATTGAGCAGGTGTGCGGCGGCACGGTGCACCGCGTGTGGCATGGCGATGCCGCTCTGCCCGAGGGGCTTGATTTCATCGCCCTGCCCGGCGGCTTTTCCTATGGCGATTATCTGCGCAGCGGCGCGATGGCGGCGCGCAGCCCGATCATGCGCGCGGTGATCGAGGCGGCCGGGCGCGGCGTGGCGGTGCTCGGCGTGTGCAACGGCTTTCAGGTGCTCACCGAAGCGGGGCTGCTGCCCGGCGCGCTGATGCGCAATGCGGGCATCCGCTTTGTGTGCCGCGATGTGGCGCTGACCGTGGCCAACAACCAATCGCTGTTTACCGCAGGCTACAGCCAAGGCCAGCGCGTCACTTTTCCCGTGGCGCATCACGATGGCAATTACTTCGCCGATGAAGCCACGCTGGATCGGCTGGAAGGCGAGGGCCGCGTGGCCTTCCGCTATGCCGAGCCAGTGAATGGCTCGTCGCGAGATATCGCGGGCGTGCTGAGCGAGGGTGGCAATGTGCTGGGCATGATGCCCCATCCCGAGCGGATGATCGAGCGGGCGCAGGGTGGCAGCGATGGCCGGGCCCTGTTTGCCAGCGTGGTGCGGGGTCTGGTTGCAGCCTGAGCCGCTTTTGGCTGATTGGCCTTACGCGGCGCTGCCAGCAGCCTTGCCGGATAGCTGCGGCAGCGTGGCCAGCAGCTGCGCCCCGGTGATCGGCGCGCCCAGCAGAAAGCCCTGAACCGCGCCGCAATCAAGCTTGCGCGCCAGCGCCAGTTCGGCCTCGTTTTCCACGCCCACGGCCACCACTTCCATCTCGAGGCTGGAGGCCATTGCCACCGCCGCGCGGATGATGGCCAGCGCCTCGCGATTGCCCGTGGTGGCGGCGCGCAGAAAGCTGCGTTCGATCTTGATGGTGGAGAAATGCAGCGCGCGCAGATGGCACAGCGCCGTTTGCCCCGCGCCGAAATCGTCGAGGCTGACCCGGCAGCCCAGCGCCAGCACGCCTTCCAGCACCGCGCGGGCGGAAATGGCGTCGCGGGCGAAGATCGTCTCCGTCACCTCGATAGAGAGGCGCTGTGGCGCCAGTCCGCTGCCCGCCAGCGCCCACACCACGCTATCGATAAAGCCGGAATCAAGCAGTTGCTCGGAGGAAACATTCACCGCCAGCGCAACATCGAGCGGCCATTGCATGGCCTCCTCGCAGGCCGTCCGCAGCACCCATTCGCCGATTGGCGCGCTCATCCGCGTTTCCTCGGCGATGGGGATGAAGCGATCCGGGCCGATCAGCCCATCTTCGGGGCTCTGCCAGCGGGCCATCGCTTCATAGGCCAGCAGCGTGTTATCGCCTGCCGCCAGAATTGGCTGAAAATGCAGCGAGATCTCGTTGCGGGCCAGCGCGCCGCGCAGCGCGGTTTCAAGGCGGCGGCGCTCTGCGGCGCGGGCGCTCATGCCGGGGGTGTAGTGGCAGTGCACCCCACCGCCCTCATCCTTGGCGCGATACAGCGCGAGATCGGCATGGCGCATCAGCGCCTCGATACTCTCGCCATCTTTCGGGCACACCGCCGAGCCGATACTGGCGCCCACCGAAAGGCGGTGACCATCCACATCATAGGGCTCGGAAATGCTCATGATCGTGCTGATGGCGATATGCTCCACCATCTGCGGATCACTGGCATCGGCAATGACGATAGCAAATTCGTCGCCGCCCAGCCGCGCGCAGGTGTCGCCCTTGTCCACCAGCGCGGTCAGCCTTTCCGACACCAGCGCCAGAAGCTGATCGCCCACCAGATGGCCCAGCGTATCGTTGACCACCTTGAAGCGGTCGAGATCGATCATCAGGAAGGCGCAAGATCCCTGCCGCAGCCGGGCCTGCACCATGGCATCGCGCAGCGCCTCGGTGAGGGCCATGCGGTTGGGCAGGCCAGTCAGCGTATCGTAGCGGGCGAGCCAGGCGATGCGATCCGAGTGCTCGCGCTCTTCGGTGACATCGGAGCCCACACCGCGAAAGCCGACAAAATTATTCTCGCTGTCATAGCGCGGGCAGCCCGAAACCTCCCACCAGCGCTCTTCGCCCCTGATGGAAACCCGCAGCGTCAGCCCGGAAAAGCTCTCCTGACGCTCCAGCTTCTCGGCAAACTCGCGCAGGCTGGGGTGACACTTGGCTGCCAGCGCGCCGCCCGCGAAGAGATGCAGCAAGGGAGTGCGCGATACTTCTTGCGCGGAAAGGCCAAGCGCATCGACAAAACGCTGGCTGGGGGCCAGCACGTGCTGGTCGGCGTCGGTTTCCCACAGCCAGTTGGCATCGCCCTCCTCATATTCGCGCAGCAGCATGCTTACCAGCTCGTTGCTCTCGGCCACACCGGCCTGCGCCAGCCGCGAGAGCAGATAATTGCGCGAGGCCTCGATCGCGCCGCCGATGGTGATCGCGGTGAACACCCCCGCCACCAGCGCCATCACATAATCCTGCGCCCACACGAATGTGCCCGCCGCCGCCACACCAGCCACCGCGGCAAACAGCACGCTGGCCAGCGGCACCGCCGGAATAACCACCGCCGAAACAGAGGTCAGCATGGCGAGAAGGGTCCACATCTCGATCCGGGCTTGCGGCACGCTGGAATGGGCAAAGCCCAGCATCGGCGCCGTCCACACCAGCGCGTTGGCCAGTGTGGCGAGGAGATGGTGCAGCATTCGCCGCCTGCCGGGCGAGCGGCGCACAACATTGCGGAAGGAGAGAGCGGTGCGGGCACACCATAGCACCGATCCGGCCAGCACGAACATCCAGCAGGCCATAAGCTGTGGCGCCACCACCGGCCGAAACAGCCATAAGCCCGCCATTCCGGCGATCGCCTGGGTCAGCGCCTGCATTGGGGCGATCTGCGCGAGCCTGGCATATTGCAGCGCGCGCAACCGGCTCCATTCCGCCCGGCCACGCCCATGCAAGCCCAGCACCAAGAGCGCTGGCAAATCCGATAGGCTCGGATTGGGTATGGGGCGGAGCACGGACATCACCCCCCCTATAAGGGGGCAATCATTAGCAGGCCGTAAAGCACAACCCGGCAAAATATTGCCGGATGGGCGATTTACGGGCCATTCCCCCGTAGCGTTACTCTACGGTCACACTCTTGGCGAGATTGCGCGGCTGATCGACATCGGTGCCCTTCACGCAGGCCACGTGATAGGCCAGCAGCTGCACCGGCACGGCATACACCAGCGGCGCGATCAGCGGGTGCACCTTGGGCATCTCGATGGTGGCTAGGCAGCCCTCACCAGCCTCGGCTATGCCGTCGGCGTCGGAGATCAGCACGATCTTGCCACCGCGCGCGCGCACCTCCTGCATATTGCTCACCGTCTTTTCAAACAGCGGCCCCGAAGGCGCGAGCACAATCACCGGCACCTGCTCGTCGATCAGCGCGATGGGGCCGTGCTTCATCTCGCCGGCGGCATAGCCCTCGGCGTGGATATAGCTGATTTCCTTGAGCTTTAGCGCACCTTCCAGCGCCAGCGGATAATCCTGCCCGCGCCCGAGATAGAGCACGTCGCGCGCTGGGGCGATAAGATGCGCCATGGCGGCGATCTCGTCGTCGTGGGCGAGGGCGGCATTCAGCGCGGCGGGGGTTTCCACCAGCTCCGAGACCACCAGCCGCTCTTCCTCGCGACTCATCCGCCCGCGCTTCACCGCGAGATGCGCCGCCAGCGCCGCCAGCACCGCCAGCTGGCAGGTGAAGGCCTTGGTGCTGGCCACGCCGATTTCCGGCCCGGCATGGGTGGGCAGCAGCAGATCGGCCTCGCGCGCCATGCTGGAGGTGGGCACATTGACCACCACGGCAATGGTTTGCCCATTGGCCTTGCAATGGCGCAGCGCGGCCAGCGTATCGGCGGTTTCGCCCGATTGGCTGATGAAGATGGCGAGACCGCCCGCCTCCAGCACCGGATCGCGATAGCGGAACTCCGAGGCGACATCGATATCCACCGGCAGGCGGGCGAAGGCCTCGAACCAGTATTTCGCCACCAGGCCCGCATAATAGGAGGTGCCACAGGCCACGATGGTGACGCGCTTGATGGCGGAAAGGTCGAAATCGATCTGCGGCAGGGCCACGCTGTCGTCCACGCGGCGGATATAGCTGCGCAGGGTTTGCGCCACCACGGTGGGCTGCTCGAAGATTTCCTTCTGCATGAAGTGACGGAAATTGCCCTTCTCCACCGCCGCGGCAGAGGCCCCCGAGGTGGTGACAGCGCGCTTCACCGGATTGTTGTGCTTGTCGAATATCTCCGAACCCTCGCGGGTGATGATCACCCAGTCGCCCTCTTCGAGATAGCAGATCTTCTGCGTCAAGGGGGCCAGCGCCAGCGCGTCCGAGCCGAGGTAGGTCTCGCCATCGCCATAGCCCACCACCAAGGGCGAGCCGAGCCGCGCGCCGATCAGCATATCGGGCTCCGAGCGGAACACGATGGCCAGCGCAAAGGCCCCGCGTAATTGCGGCAGCGAAGCCTTCACCGCGTCCGCCGGCGAAAGCCCCGCCTCGACCTTCTCCGAAATCAGATGGGCGACCACCTCGCTGTCGGTCTCGCTTTCAAACACGCAGCCGCGCGCGGTCAGCTCGTCGCGCAGCTGGCGGAAGTTCTCGATGATACCATTGTGCACCAGCGCCAGCTCGGCGGTGGCATGGGGGTGGGCGTTGCTGGCGGTGGGCGCGCCATGTGTGGCCCAGCGGGTGTGGGCGATGCCAACATGGCCCGGCGCGGGGTGCGCGGCCAGCTCGGTCACCAGATTGTTGAGCTTGCCCGGCGCGCGGCGGCGAATCAGCTGGCCATTTTCCACGGTGCACACGCCCGCCGAATCATAGCCGCGATATTCCATGCGCCGCAGCCCATCGACCAGCCGATCCGCTACCTCTTCCTTGCCGACGATGCCGATAATGCCGCACATACGCTAGAAACCCCTGACTGAACTGTCTGCTGAAAGGCTGATTAACCCAGATTACCGGTGCTATACCGTAAAATCCTTGGCGATTGGTATAGCGGGCCCAAAGGCCTACTTCTTCTCGGCCTTCTTCTTTTTCATCGCGTCGTGGAAACGGTCGGCCCAGCCGGGCTTCACCAGCTGCTCGGCGCGCACCATCCGCAGCTCGCCATCGGCGACATCGCGGGTAACCGCGCTGCCCGCCGCCACAATCGCGTCCTTGCCGATCTTCACCGGGGCCACCAGCGCGCTGTTGCTGCCGATGAAGGCGCGCTCGCCGATGATGGTCTTGTGCTTGAAATAGCCGTCGTAATTGCAGGTGATGGTGCCCGCGCCGATATTGGCCCCCGCCCCCACCTCGGCATCGCCGATGTAGGAGAGGTGATTGACCTTGGCCCCCTTGCCCAGAACGGCCTTCTTGATCTCGACGAAATTGCCAACCTTGGCCTTCTCGCCAATCTCCGCGCCGGGGCGCAGCCGGGCATAGGGCCCCAGCTCCGCGCCGGTGGCGACGGTAGCCCCCTCGAGATGCGAGAAGGCATGGATGGTGACTTTGTCGGCGATGGTGACGCCAGGGGCAAACACCACGTTCGGCTCGATGGTGACATCGCGGCCCAGCTGCGTATCCCACGAGAACCACACGGTTTCGGGCGCAATCAGGCTGGCGCCCTCGTCCATCGCGCGGCGGCGGCGGCGCTGTTGCCAGCGGGCTTCGGCCTCGGCCAGCTCGGCGCGGCTGTTGATGCCCGCCACTTCGTCGGGATCATCGGTGACGACCACCGCGCACACCCGGCCATCGCCATTGGCGATGTTGACGATGTCGGTGAGGTAATATTCGCCCTGCGAATTGTCGTTGCCCACACGGGCGAGCAGGGCGAACAATTCCGCCCCGCGCACCGCCATCAGCCCGGAGTTGCACAGGCGGCAGAGGCGCTCGGCCTCGGTGGCGTCCTTGTGCTCCACCATCTTGGTCACATGGCCATCGCGCACGATCACCCGGCCATATTGCAGCGGATCTTCGGGCGCAAAAGCCAGCACCACCACGGCGGGGTTATCGCCGCCATGCAGCCGCTCGATCATCGCGCGCATGGTTTCGGGGCGCACGAAGGGCACATCGCCATAGAGAATCAGCACATCACCGGTGAAATCGGCCAAAGCCGCCTCGGCCTGTTGCACCGCATGGCCGGTGCCGTGCTGGGGGTCTTGCACGGCGATTTGCGCCCGCCCCCCCAGCGCCTGTTCCAGCTGCTCGCGGCCATGCCCGGCCACCACCACCTGCCGCGCGGGCTCGAGCGCGGCGGCGCTGGCCAGCAAATGATCGAGCATCGGCCGCCCGGCGATGGGGTGGAGCACCTTGTGGGTGTCGCTTTTCATGCGGGTGCCCTTGCCGGCGGCAAGAACGACGATAGCGAGGGGGGAGTTTGCTGCTGTCATGGTCTGTCTCCTTGCCAGCAAATCCTTGCAGTTTCCATACGATCGCGGCATCGCCCGGCCCTATGCCCAAATTTCCTTTCGAAATCGTCGGCTTCGACCTCGACGGCACCCTGCTCGACACCCATGCCGACCTCGGCCACGCGCTGAACCACGCGCTGGGGCTGATCGGGCGCGACCCGCTGCCTTTGCGCCAAGTGCGCGGGCTGATCGGCGGCGGCGGGCGCAAGATGATGGAGCGGGCGCTCGACCTGACCGGCGGCGCGCCCAATATCCCGCCTGATGCGCTTTATGCCCAGCTTATCGCCTATTACGAGGCGCATATCGCCACCCACACCAGCCTCTTCCCCGGCGGCGAGGCGATGCTGGCGGGGCTGGAGGCGCAGGGCGTTCGCCTCGCGGTGGTGACCAACAAGCTGGAGCATCTGGCGCGGCGCTTGCTCGACGAGCTGGGCCTTTCGCCCCGGCTATACACCATCCTCGGCGGCGACACGCTGGGGCCGGGCCACGCCAAGCCCGCGCCCGATCTGCTGCTCGAAATGGTGGCACGCGGGGGCCTGAGCGCCCATGGCCGCGCCGCCTATGTGGGCGACAGCAGCTTCGACACCGGCGCCGCCCGCGCCGCCCATCTGCCCTGCGTGGCGGTCAGCTTCGGCTTTAGCGACCGACCCGTGGCGGAGCTGGGGGCCGACGCCGTGATTGACCATTTTGACGAGCTGATCCCCGCGCTGGAGCGGCTGTAAGCCTCACCCCTCCACAATCTTCAGCAGCCGCCGCTCTATCGGAAACAGCACCCCCGCCAGTTCGTGCCCGCGCTTCAGCACTTGGCCGCCCTCGCCATACAGCGTCCACATCCCCTGCTTTCCGCGCAAGGCGGGGCATTTCTCGATGCGGGCCTGCGGGCGCTCGGCGGCGCGGCGAAAGGCGCTGAAGCTGGCGGCTTGCCTGTCGAAATTCATGGCGTAATCGCGCCATTCTCCCGCCGCCACCATCCGCCCATAAAGATCGAGGATCCGCATCAGCTCCACCCGCTCAAAGCCAACCTGAGGCGGCGTGCGCGGAAAGGCGATGACATTGGGCCCACCCGAAAGGCCGGAAGCATTTGGCACAGAGGGGCCGCTTTCCGCCATCCCCGCGTCAGCTCCTCTTGCGGGGAGCGGCGGTGGGCACCGTCTCGCGCGCGGCCAGCAGCAGCGCCACCTGATCCTTCAGCGCCGCCACCTCGGCCTCCAGCGCCTCCAGCCGGGCCACGGCGGGCTCCAGCTCATCGGCGCATGGTTCCTTGCAGGGGGTGCCATAGGGCATGAAATCCCGCGCCGCCGCCTCGGCGATAATGTGCGTGGAATGGGCCTTGGGGCCGACCATGGTGGTGCCATCGGGCACATCCTCGGTGACCACGGCATTGGCCCCCACACGGGCGCGGCGGCCCACGGTGATCGGCCCGAGAATCTGCGCCCCCGAGCCGATGATCGCGCCATCGAGCAGGGTCGGGTGGCGCTTGCCGCCCACGCCATTGGCCGGATTGGTGCCGCCCAGCGTGACGCATTGATAAATCGTGACGGTGTCGCCAATCTGCGCCGTCTCGCCGATCACGGTAAAGCCATGGTCGATAAACAGATGCCGGCCGATAGTGGCACCGGGATGGATGTCGATCGCGGTGAGAAAACGGGAAAGGTGATTGACCAGCCGCGCGAGGAAAAACAGCCGCGCCTGAAACAGCGGATGCGCCACGCGATGCAGCGCCAGCGCCCAAAAGCCCGGATACAGCAGCACTTCCCAGCGCGAACGCGGCGCGGGATCGCGCGCGACCACGGAGTCGAGATAGGCGATCAGCCGATTGAACATCCCTGTTTCTTTCCACTTAAGCCGGATGAAGGCAAGCACGCCATCAAACCCGGCCCCTATAACAACCGG
>Ga0208507_1000742_pt1 | contig 19939 bp, 22 predicted proteins | sample CryBogCBH12Aug01_FD_184626 | JGI IMG/M metagenome (GOLD analysis project Ga0208507, IMG submission 184626) | Freshwater microbial communities from Crystal Bog, Wisconsin, USA - CBH12Aug09.1 (SPAdes) (version 2) | ecosystem: Environmental > Aquatic > Freshwater > Lake | place: Crystal Bog... | reverse complement strand
ACAGGCAGTTATGGCTGCACAATGGCCTGTGGCTATCCCTATATCCAAATGGAGAGATACGGCTGCCATGGCTCGCAAAGCGGGCTTACCATGGAGTTTAGAAAAGGTAGCCGAAGCCTTGGAACTACCACAAAAGAAAGATTTGACTGGTAAAAAGTTAATTAAACTATTTTCTATACCCAATGAGCGGAGCAGTTTTAATAACCCTAGTGATTTTAGCGTTCATTACCGCAATTTTTGTGACTACTGTCGACAAGACGTAATCACTGAAAAAGCCGTTTATGAGAAGTTAAAAGATTTTGCCTTAAAAGGCGATAGCCTTGCTACGTTTCAATTTGATCTAAGACTGAATCAAGTTGGCATACCTCTTAATCGTGCAGCTTTAGTCAATGCCGATAAAATTATAAATGAGGTACAAGAAGAGCAGACTGAAATATTTTTAGATAGAACAGGAATCAATCCTACGCAGCGTGAACGTGTAAGATTATTATTTGATCTTCCTGATATGCAGTCAGAGACAGTTGAAAATGCTATAAAAAATAAGCACCCCAATGAAGAGTTATTACAAATCTATCAAAGTTTATCGTACGCAGCCATCAAGAAAGTTAAGACAATGCTTGATTGCTTGTGTCCTGATGACCGCGTTCGTGGCACGCTTCTTTATTACGGCGCTGGCACTGGTCGTTGGAGTGGTCGTTTGGTGCAGCCTCAAAATTTTAAAAAGACCCCAAAAGAGTTACGCAGTATCACGCATGAGGTATTCAAAAGAATTGAAAGTGGTGCAACCGCTGAAGAACTAAGACTTGTATATGGTGAGCCATTAGAGCTTATCGCAGCAGTTATACGTCAATTTATATCTGTTACTTTAGATGCAGACTACTCAGCCATTGAAGCACGGCTTATCTGCTGGCTTGCGGGTCAAGAAGATGTGCTTGATATGTGGCGGCAGGGCAAAGATCTTTATCGTTGGATGGCAGGACACGTCTATGGGATACCTATGGAAAGCGTGGATAGCGATCAGCGAGAAGTTGGAAAACGTATTATCCTTGGTGCGGGCTATGGCATGGGCGCGGCTAAGTTTCAATCGTCATGCCTAGAACAATATGGACTCGATCTATCGACAGGATTATGTGAAAAAGGAATACAGCTTTATCGGACACTTTGTAACAAAATTACGAAGTATTGGTACAAACTTGAAAAAGATGCTCGTGAAGCAATCGCCAAACCCAATATCCAATGCGGAGCGTTTAGATATAGAAGCGCAGCAGGAATACCCTATTTACTATTTACACTCAGAAGCGGTCGTCAGATTGCATACCCCAAGCCCAAAATTGAAATCGATGTTAAAACAGGCCGAGACAACATCACCTACTGGGGGCAAGTTGCGGGGTCGACACAATGGGGCAGGATTAAGCTCTACTCGGGTAAATTCGCGGAAAATGAAACCCAAGCCACTGCAGCCGACATCATGGCGCATGGAGCCATTAAAGCCGAAGAAGCGGGGTACGAAATCGTGACCCTAATTCATGACCAAGCCCTTGCTATTAAACGAGATGGACAATCGGCTTTGCAATTTGGCAACTGTCTTGCCACTTTGCCAAGTTGGGCAACAGGATTACCTTTAAAGGTAGAAGCCAAGGAATGTCAGTACTATTCTAAATAATTTATGACTACTTATACTAATCAGACATATAATGCTAACAATACTTACGATTCAGATCGACCTGACTTAAAAACAGATGGATCTTCGGTTTTCACATTAAACGGTTGTGACGGTGCAACTACATTTGAAAATTGCTTTTTTGATGGTGGTACAACCCATTGGGGTTTTAAATCAACAGCTACTGCTAAAACCGATGCCGATTTACAAGTAGTTTTAAATGCTACGTTTAATAATTGTGTTTTTAAAGATGGTCTTGAACGTGCCTACGACCAAGTGCGTGGCGGTTATGTGACCTTTAATAATTGTACATGGATTAATACAGGCGTTGCTCGCAAGCGTGTTACTAATGCCTATACAGACGTATCTCAAATGTGTGACTGCGGGCTTAAAGGTGGTGTCTTTGGTGTAACTTTTAACAACTGTAAAATTAACGATGTACTTCTTGGTGATTGGACTATATACGACCAGATTACCCGCCCCAAAACCCGCAAGATTACTTTTAACAACTGCGTTAATTCTAATGGCGGTGCAATCATTGTGCGTGGTTGGTATGCTGACCCAAGCACAGTTACTAGCGTTAATACTAATCTTACTTTAGCTATAAAACCAACGGCTGTTACAAAAGCCTATTTCACTTACAACAAATACTTTGGGGATAACCGCAAGGGAATACCGGGGGAATTTGTAATACTACCAATCGAATGGAACGGATAAAAACATGACTAAACAAGATAAAATACCATTTGCTGATAAAGTTCAGCAATTACCAATACGCGATCAAATTGCTATGGCAACATTAGCTACCATGAATTATGAGCATTATAAAGATGCTAAAGAAATTGCTCGTATAGCTTATAAATTAGCTGATGCTATGTTAGAAGCTAGAGCTAGATGAATAATTTAGGCGCAGATAGTTTAATGCTAGAACATTTTCTATTCCAAGAAAGTAGTGGCGGTTCAATTCCGACCTCTGCGCTCCAATTACAATATAAACCCATAAAATTTAGTGACGCATTAGAAGTTTTTAATAAATGGCATTATTTAAAAACCCAAAGATTTATTTCTTCTATAAACTTTGGTGTTTTTTATAATGATAATTTACTTGGTTGTATATCTTATGGCCCTCCCAATGCTACAGATTTAAAAGGCTATTGGGATCGTCATACACAACAAGGCTGGTATGAAATTAAACGATTAGCACTTAGTCCTGACTGTCCAAAAAACAGTGAAAGCCGATGTATAGCCATTACAATTAAACTACTAAAGAAAATGGTAGCCGTTAAAGGTATTGTTACTTATGCTGATAGTGGACAAGGCCATGTTGGAACTATTTATAAAGCCTCGGGTTTTAAAGCACTTGGTTTAACCGCACTTAAATATGATTTTTGGGTTGATGGGAAAATACAACAACGCGGTAAAACCAAAGGTGTTAAAGGTGAATGGAAAAAAAGAAGCAGGAAATGGTTATTTATAAAAAAATGAAAATCCCTTTAAAAGCACAAATCTTTGATTCGAGTATAGTTATATCGGATAAAGATCGTGAAAGACTAGAACCGCATCTGTCGGGCTGGAATCATTTACACGAAGTATTTTTACTTGGTATAAATGTCCCTGATCTTAAACGATTAATTATACTTGAATTACTAACCAAGAACAGAGCTAATATCCTCAACAGGCTATTAGCTCGCCTTGCTAAAGTTGAAAAGAAAGAACTTAAAAACAAAATATCTTCATGGCTACAAAGCTCGAAAGTTCCTTAGAACGCCAAGTCGTACTTTACTGTAAAGCTAATAATGTCTTGTGTTATAAATTTGTATCCCCCAACAAACGTGGCGTACCTGATAGGCTACTTATTGGGCCATATGGAGAGATTTACTTTTTAGAATTGAAACGCGAAAAAGAAATGCCTACACCACTTCAATGGAGAGAAATTGGTATTTTAAATAAGCACTGCGTTAGAGCTGGTTATGTAGATAATTTTGAAGATGCAAAAACAATAATCAATACGCTTCGTGCATTGTAAACTTGAAAACTACCAAATTGAAATGCGAGATTTCCTCCTTGCGAATAGCAGGGCAGGAGCCTTTGTCTCCCCCGGCATGGGAAAAACGGCAGCAACGCTATCAGCTATTAAAAGCCTCATTGCAGAGGGTTTCAAAGGTGCATTGGTCGTTGCGCCGCTTCGGGTAGCCACATATACATGGCCTAATGAAATATCCAAATGGGATGATTTCAAATGGTTAAAGTTTGAGGTATTACGCGGGCAAGAACCAAGTGGTAATTCTCAAATCTATATTACTAATTATGAGCAGTTGCCTAATTTAAAGAATTTAAACTTTTGTGACTTAGTTGTATTCGATGAAATTACAAGAGCCAAGAATCACAAGAGCCAAAGAATCAAAGCGGTTGAGAAACTATTTAAGAACCACTGGCGGTGGGGGCTTACTGGAACTCCAAGACCTAATTCGCTACTTGAATTATTCGCGCAAATAAAATTGCTTGATGGCGGTCAGCGTTTAGGCAAGTCTTTTACGCAATTCAAGCAGACTTACTTTTATCCTACCGATTATATGGGGTATAATTGGGAGCCTAAAAAAGATTCAGAAGAAAAAATATATGCCAAAATCAAAGACCTCACTATCACCCTTCGGTCAAGTGATTATCTCGACCTACCTGAAACCTTCATCGAAGATATTGAAATCGGACTCCCGATTCCAGCTAGGAAGTTATATACTGAACTTGAGCGCAAGTTGCTCGTGTGCTTACGACAAGGAGAAATTGTCGCATCCAACGCAGCAGTCCTTGCAAACAAGTTACTTCAAATCACTGGAGGAGCTTCTTATTCAGAAGATCGAAGCGTACTTGAAATCCATGAAGGGAAGATTGAAGCCCTCAAAAGGCTTTTACATAAATTGGGCAACACCCGAGTCATCATCGCAGCCAATTATATTCACGAAAGAGAAAGAATCTGCAAAGCGGTTCAAGGGTGTGTCGCAAGCAGTACCATTAAAGGTAACATCGAAGAAATTTGGAACAAAGGCGAAATCCAGTATCTTGTCGCAGACCCGCGCAGCCTTGGACATGGCCTCAATCTACAACAAGGTGGGAGTACAGTGGTCTGGTTCTCGCCAACATGGTCAAGAGAACTCTACGACCAGTTCAATGCGCGAGTCGCTCGCAAAGGACAAAAAGAAATCACTACGATTTACCGCATCATCTGTAAAGATACAATCGATGAAGCGGTCATCGAAACGCTCCGCGAAAGGGGTTTAGGACAAAGTGCAATGTTAAACGTATTATCAAACTTAAAAAAAGCTCATGGTATCTGAAATTTTATTAGCCGCGTTGATTGCCGTTGAATCTGGTGGAGATATTAATGCCGTAGGAGACCACGGTAAAGCCGTAGGTATTCTACAAATACATACTGAAGTCGTTAAAGACTGTAATACTATCTTAAAAGAGAAACGCTTTAAGTTTTCAGATCGTAAAGATCGTATAAATTCAAAATTGATGTGTTCTGTTTATTTGGAACACTATTGCAGCGAATCAAGACTTGGTAGAAAAGCTACATTTAAAGACTATGCCTTATGCTGGCATTATGGCCCAATGGGGCCATGGATGAAGGATAAAGACGGCTATTGGGATAAAGTAATACCAGAGCTTATTAAGCGAATAGACAAAACGAATTTAGCTGAAGTTACGCAATGTAATTAGTCTTAAGGCTAGTTAAGACGCTATAGATAGCGTTTAATCTTTTAAACGATACCAAACACGGCGTTTAAGCTTATTCTCTTGTAAAATGTGTCCCTCAAATACCTCAATCTTTTTAAGACCTTTAAGTTTTTCTATGTATTTATAGGTTCGGTGTGCTCCAATATTTAATTCAAGCTTTAACTCTGGAAAAGTGACCCAGCCCTCACCTTTAGGTAATGTCTCTTGAGAAGCCAGTTCCTTTTCAAGTAAAGCCGCCCACCTAGAAAGCTCAATACGTTTTGATCTCTGTCGCGACACGGTATTTGCCTCCTATTGACCTAGCTTGAAAGATTTGAAATTCATCATTGGGATATACTTCACCGAACGCCCACCCATGACTCCACATAAGGCTACCTAACTTAGCATTGGAATAGGGCATATCGAGCTTGCATAGGCAGCCTATTGCACGGCCTTCCCTTGGCTCTATAGACCTTACAGACACGACAGCTATGTTATGGGTATGCCCATGGATAATATTCGACTGGTAAGAGTTTATATGCGTTGCCGTGGCATTAGGGCCAGTTGCAAAGCCGTGTATGACTTTTAAATGCCCTATACGATAAAAGCCTTCTCTCACTGTATAAGGAACTAACTTGGCGTTCCAGCGTTTGCAGTATTGGTTAATTTTAGCTATTCCGTCTGTACAATAGTCTTTTATTAATCCTTCTGTAGATTCAGCTAGATGCCAAAGTCTTACGTCATGGTTGCCAAGCATAAGAACATTTTCTTTGCCACCTTTAAAAAAATCAGTGGCAAATTTTATTCCTGCTTCCCAATCATCGACCAAAGAGTCGGCTTTCTCGGAATCACTCGCTCCCTTGCGTAGATTGCGGAAGTCCCATAAATCGCCCGCGATCACGCGTATTTCGGGATTATAATCTTTAGTAAAAGCCTGTAGTGCTTTAACAGCTACAGGATCCTGCATATCCCCATGGATATCACTGCAGACAATAAACCTTTTAGGTTTCACAAATTATTTACCAAAACTTATGTGTATCCCAGCTTCGATAGCCCAACCGATAATAATTGCTATCCCTGATACACAAGCAGCCCAACCAATAACTCTATTTTGATAGTTTTCTAATTTATTAACTCTACCATTTGTGAGTTTAGTTTGCTCTTTGATCTCTTTAAGATCTTCATCTTGGTTAGTAAGACGCTGATCGATTCTAGCAAACCAGCTATCTATTGAGTTTGGATCTACTTGCATAGGTGTTAAGGTTTAAATGCCCTGCGCTTCATCTCCGACATTTGCACCATAAATACCATTGCTTGCTTGGTCATTGTATAAGTGCCATCGCCGTTAAACGTAAGTCCGAAATCCTTTATGAGCGCGGGCGTAAATAAAGGACTTCCATCACTTTGTTTTGCATCACCGTAAACGGCTATGAGGGCATTATACCTATCACGAAAATGAGTTGTTATTTTAAAGCCGTCCATGGTAGCGGATATAATTCCAGAATTTTGTACGTTACCATCGAAGCTTGCATTATTAGAATTAACAGGAGAGGGGATAATAGTCGTACAAGCCGAAAAACTAAGCGTGAGAAGTATAATTAAGTATTTCATTCAGCAACGTCTTCACGAAGTTTAGTGATGTCGGGGTTATTAACATCATTTATAGCTTTAGTTTTATCAGCTTGTACGATTTTAGCATCTGCATTTGATTGCATTTCCGGTGTATTGTTTAGTGATTGCTTTTGTTTAGAAAAATCAAAGAAACCAGCAATGGCACTAAATAAATTGGAAATAAAATCAAACATTAGGCTTTAGGTTGAGAGTTTTGCCAAAGCGTTACTCCGTTTTGTAATCCCGAAGCAAAAGCATTTAATAATACTACTACATTAGGGTCAGTAGCAGATGCTGTTTTAGCACCATAATTAGCTTGGTACCAAGTTACTCCATCAAGTAAAACTGCACTAAGCATGGAACAAGCTTCAGATGATAAACCATTCTTTTCACCAATTAAAGTAATGGTATTACTAATACTTGTTGCATCTAAAGTACCCGTAGCAAATGCAGCTGGTATAGCTGAAGAAACTGCACTAACAACAGGAGCATACTTTGGGTTCTTATTAAGAACTAAAGGTACACCCGATTGAGCTAATTGAGTAATGAAAGGAGCAATAGCATTTACGTTTGCCGATGCAACAGGGGCTGGCGAACCAGCTGGGGTTGTTATGCAACCCGAAACACTAAGAGCTAACAGGAGTGGTAGGATTAATTTTTTCATCGATAATAGTTGGTAAAGGATTAGATTTAAAATAGGCTAAGGCTTCCAAGGCACACGCACCTAAGAATATAGTCAATATTTCGTGTTCTGTAGGCTGAGGTACGTCTTTAAGTACAGTAGCCCCAGCACTTTGACCGAACGCAGCATAGAGGGCAGCAATACCAGCGTTCCAGCAAGAGGCTACTAATCCGTAGCCATAATGCTCTGCGTATTGTTTCCAGTTCTTAATCATTTTGAATTAGGTGTAGTTGCTGGAGCAGACAGATTCTGGGTGGTTTGCGGGGCAGAAACAGAGGAAGCCTTAGCCGCATTAGCTAGTTCCGCAGCACGCTCTTGGGCAAATATGGCGTTCATAATGCCTAAAGCCTGACCATAGGTGTATGTCGTTCCGTTGTACACCACGGTTGAGGCAGCCTGAGCTACTAGGTCGACAGAGAGGGTCTGAGGAACGCTTTGTACGTTGCTTACGAAAGCCCCGCCGTTGGTAATGGTCGATTGATAGAACACCGTTACAGGACAAGCCGTGAGCTGTTGGCTAGCGTTGTAGGTTAGATCACAGATTTGTACACGCCACGAGTATTCTGGGCTTTGTACAAGCTGTGCTTTGCTGATGAGAGGAAGCGCAAGGAGCGCAAGGATGAGGAGCTTTTTCATGGTTGTTTAGATAGTTGTTTAACTTGTTGTTGAAGATCTTTGATGGCTTGCATCATTTCAGCTTGTTCAGATTCGAGAGTCTTTACCCGAGAACGTAAGGTCTTAACCTCCGCAATGAGAGGAACTGTGAGCTTGCCGTAGTCAACGCCATAAGGCTTAGAAACGTCGTTGTCATCGCCCTTAGAAACTGCATCTGGGTAAACCTTCATTAGGTCTTGTGCCAGCGTACCATGTCCTACAGAACCGTCTTTAAGCCAATTAAACTCGCCAATAGGCAGGTCGTCAAACTTGTCGCCTAGAGACCAAGAATGTAATGCAGTCTTGAGGCGTTTATCAGAAGTTGTATTGTAACCAGTTGAAGTACCATTGGTGTAAATTGAACCGACTCCAGCATTTGAAGAATTTAAGAAATTAATTAAATTACCGTTATATGCAGTCGTGCTAGGAGTGGCTACAACACGCAAAGCATCACCAGATGTAAGATTAGATCCTATGGTTAAAACAGTATTACCTTGGTAAACTGTATTATTAATATTATTAATTAAGCCACCAACATTCAGCGCACCAGCGATGCCAACCCCACCCGCCACTTGCAGAGCGCCTGATGTGGTTGAGGACGACGAAGTGGACTGATAGACGTGCATATTAGCACTGCTATCTACATACATAGCTAGGTTAGAGAAACTTGATGTAGGGAATGTACTTCCTGCCGTACCAGAACCAGCAAAGAGATATAAGTTACCACCACCATTTGGATCGCCTAAGGCAAAAGCAAATCCTGTCTGATCGTAATTGAATGTATTACCACTAGACCAATTTAGATTACTACCAAAGAAGCTATTACCGCTACTACCACCTGTGTAGATACCAGCTCTTTGATTACCGCTATTGTAACGAGCAATGATTGAATTACCGCCATTAACTTCAACTAACGCCGTACCACCACTCAGATTGAGCTTAGTGCTAGGCGAGGTAGTGCCGATGCCCACGTTTCCTGCAAAGTAGTTATTACCAGATCCACTTACGTTTATATTACCGCCCGCATTAATGTTTCCGCCCACACCCACGCCCCCAGCCGTTACAATAGAACCTGATGTTGTGGAAGTTGATGCCGTAGAAATGTTTATTTTAACATTACCATCCAACCTTGTATTGCCTTGGTTAACGAGTCCCCATGAGTTGGTTATGGTTTCGTTTGTGCCTGCCGTTGGATTACCACCTATTCTAACTGTCACAGCATCTGTTGTAGTAACTCCTGTGTTAGTTGCTGCTAAAGTAATTGGAGCAAAATAATAATTTGTTTGACTAGCCAATGTACCGCTAGCAGCAGTTCCGCTATCTGTTAATGTATATATCTTACTATCTAATAGCATTCCAACCCCAGAACTTAAATAAGGAGTAGTAAAATTTGAACCATTAGGATTTAATGTAGTTTGAATAGTAGAAAATTGAATAGTATCATAAATGTAATTGCTAATTCTTGCTGAACCAGCAGAAGCCGAAGGCATATAAAACTTAGATTCAGTACCATAATTACTAATTGAAAATCCAAAGTTTCCACTACTTCCTGCTGGCCTAATTCTTAAATAACTGTTAGTAGAATTGGTTGCGTATAAATCTAAATAGTATGTGGATAAATAATTAAAATAAAACGAATTACTACCAGCAGGATTACCTAAATATAAGTTACCATCTATTCTGGTATTACCACCGTTCCATAAGCCGTAGTTGTTAGTAATCGTCTGATTAGTACCAGCCGTAACACCCCCAGCTATATAGACATTAGCTGCGTCTGTTGTTGTTACGCTAGTATTTGTGGCTGCTAAGGTTGGCGTAGCAAAGCTATGGAACACTTCACTCGCTGCAGTACCACTTGCTGCCGTACTACTATCTGTCACGGTTGTGCCGTTCTCTTGGCTTAAAGCTCCAGCAGTGCCCCATGCTGATTGAGAGAATGCTGAAGGAGAAAGATTGAGTCCTAAGCCAGTGTTGGTGTCGACTATTGTGCCACCAAAATAACTATTTTTAGCAACACCAATACCACCAGCAACAGTAAATGCTCCTGTACTTGTACTGCTTGATGCTAGAGTGGCTTGTACACCAACAGTAGTAGAAGCTAAACTATTTCCATAAATAAAAAATGGAACAGTACCATCTGTTGCATCTTGTATATTAAAGTTACCACCATTCGTTAATGTACCACCACTATATGTGTAAGATATGTATGGAACATAATTAAACGCAGACATTCCTATACTACTTGGATTGGTTGCTCCATTATTTCTAGCGACATTAATAGTATTATTATTATTACCGCCTGCATAGATATTACCTTGTACGCCTAAACCACCAGCATCCACAATCGAACCTTGGTTAAAAGCATAGGAACCAAATGTATTATTGGTAACAATTAATTGACCACCAAAATACCCGTTCCCAGCCACACCAATACCACCAGCGTCCACAATCGCACCAGTGGTGGTGCTAGTGGAGGCGGTTGTTTGGCCTACAGTTAGACCTGTTGCTACGGCTGATGTAGTGCCTAATAAAAGATTACCCGATGAATCTAAAGTCATTGCTTTACTAGTATTTGTTGCACCAGTGCCAATATAAAATTCTAAATCTCCAACATTAGTTGCACTATTGTAACTAGATCTAATACTAACATTACCAAACAAATTACTTCCTAATTTGTATCCATAGGCTTGAAGTAAAATATTGGTTTGAGTTGTATTGGTACTAGATCCTGTAGAAAAGTAACCATTTTCTACATTAACTAAAGAAATGGGTGAAGATGTGCCAATGCCTACATTGCCAGCACTGTTTATTAAAAATGGATTTGATCCATTATTTGAAATGTAAACAGAAGGATTGTTACCTTGGTTATTTAATTTTAGTAAAGAATAACCAATAACATTAGCACCACCACTATTTGGCTGATTCAAGTACAATAAATTTGTATTTGATGCTGCAGTTGCTGCGAGAGTCATATTAGGAACACCTGTATCAGCTTGCGTAAAATTGCCTATTGTTCCTGTTACATTACCTGTGGTGACACTCGTAGGCGTTATGTTGCCTAGTCCTATGCTAATAGCTGGTGTCGTCGTGGGCGTAGCCACTCCTGCCAGCACACCTGAGTTGCCTGTTACAGATAAATTAGTTACTGTACCACCTGTGCCAGTAGCATTAATTGTAACTGAACCAGTAGAGCTATTAACAGTAACACCTGTACCAGCGATTACGCTTGTAACACCAGCATTACTTAAAGTTGTTGTACCGCCAAGTGCTACTGTACCGCCACCAGATAGTCCTGTGCCAGCTGTAATAGTAATGCTATTAGAAGTTAAAGCTGATGTAGGAATTGTTGTGCTAGCAGTCATTGCGCTAGTACCATTTCCATAAACATAACCAGTTAGTCCAGTTGTTCCTGTGCCACCGTATAAAGCACCTATAGCATTACCGTTCCATGTTCCATTTGTATAAGACCCAGCCCATGACAACGTGTTTGTTGACCAGCTTGCATTAGAAGGAGCAACATTGTGATAGTCCCAAGTGCCAGCAGCAGATCCATTGCTTAACAATACTACTTCAATAAACGCACCTGATTGAGTTGTGCAAATAGTCGTAGATGAATTGTTTTGAACTGTTATAGCGCCACTAGATTGATTGTTATTAAACGAAAACTTAGTTCCGTTAGCAAGTGTTGTAGCATCTGGTAATTTAATTGTCTGTCCACCAGAACCTGTAATTACAATATTAGGTGCAGATAAAGCCGTTAATGTTAATGTAGTGCCACTTGCTGCTTGATTACTAAATCCTGAATAAAAGTTATTTGCAGATACATTACTATTACTATCACGAAGTACTACGCTATTAGCACCAGATGATGTTGTCACACCTGTACCGCCAGATGCTACTGGAAGTGTGCCAGTAACTTGACTTGCTAAATTTATTGCAGAAAGTGAACCACCCAATGTTAGTGAACCAGAATTAGTAACATTTCCTGTAAGTGTAATTCCTTGAACTGTACCTGTACCAGAAACGCTAGTTACTGTACCAGCATTTAATGTTGGTTTATTAGTTAAATCGTAATAATTACCAGTAGTAGCAACTGTGGCTAAACCTGTAACTGAAGTCGCTGGTATAGTTCCAGATAAAGCAGTAGTTGGAATTGTTGTAGCTGCACTTACATTGCTTGCACCATTACCATATAAGTAACCAGTAAGTGCAGTTGTTTTTAAGCTATTAAATGCACCAGCATTAGGTGTTGTTTGACCAATAGGCCCATTAAATACTGATGTATCACTTAATGGAGTAATGTTACCTAAACCAATTGTTATATTTGGTGTAGATGTAGCCGTAGCAACTGATGTAATAACGCCATTTTGATTGTTGGTGCTTACGCTAGTCACAGTACCGCCGGGGTTACTAGAGTTAATTTGTACTGAACCTGTAGCTGAATTGATAGTAACATTAGTACCTGCGACAATAGAAGTAACACCTGTGTTTGATAAAGTGATTGAGCCAGTAGAAGCATTGGCACTTATGCCAGTACCTGTAGATATATTCGTTACACCAGCATTGCTAAGGGTAACTGAACTTCCAAGTTGTGTATTGCCACCACCGCTCAAACCATTGCCAGCTATAACATTGATAGAATTATTAGTTAGCTGACTATTAGTAATATTTCCCAAAGTACCACCTAAAGTTAGGTTTCCAGTTGTAGTAACATTACCAGTTAAGGTAATGCCATTTACATTTCCTGTACCACCTACTTGTGTGACTGTACCATTGTAATTATTGGTTAAAGTAACTGTACCACCTAATTGCACGTTACCACCGCCTGATAAACCTGTACCCGCAGTAACTGTAATTGAATTATTAGTTAACTGACTGTTAGTGATCTTACCTGTCAAAGCGGTTGTAGGAAGATTGCTACCATTGTTTAAGCTTACATAGCTTGGTGTGCCTAAGTTAGGCGTGACCATTGTAGCACTATTAAGCGTAGCGTTGTTAGAAAATACAATAGCTCCCGTACCTGTTTGTGGCGATGCACCTAATTGATCAATGGTTGCACCGTTTACAATTCCGTAACCTGCTGCGCTATTTGGCGTATTAGTAATTTGATTCCAAGAGACATTACCACTTACGTTAGTTGCTATAATTATACCCGTACCATTGGGAGTAACCGATGTTCCACTACCTACAATAAATGAGTTAGTAAGTGCATTAGTGCTCGGCGACTTTTGCACATTAACATTAGGTACTTGCGCTGCTAAAGCACAAGCGGTGAGTAAATAAGCAATTAGCTTCTTCATGAAGTTACAGAGGGGATTGAGTAAAGAGTTGGAACGAATTTACCTTGACCTACACTCCAGACATAATCGAATGTAGCTGATAAAAATCCTCCCGTAGTAGTAATGCTTGTTAATAAAACTCCTGTTATAGAACCATTATAGATCTTTATTAAGATACCAGAAGTTGCTGGTAATAACAATACTACTTTTACATGAGCACCAGAGACTGCACCAGCAATAGAAATAATAATATTACTTGTTCTAGCTGTTCCAGTGAAAGTAATAATCTCAGTATGATTAGAGGTTGTAGGAAGAATTGAATTATTCCCACTAACATTAGTTTGCTCATTTTCACTGGTATAAAGTTGCGGTGGGGTAGGTAATGCCCAACTTGTATTTATTACAGTAATATATCCAGCAGTATAAGTAATAACTTGATTCGTGGTACTTAAACCCTGAACAATTAACCAATACTGAGCAGATGATTGCGCGCCTAAAGAAAGATCTGCTAATGCAGCCGTTATATTAAAAGTTGCATTTTGTAATAACCCTGTTTGCCAATCAGCCCAATCACAATAGGTCGTAGTAAAAGATGAAGCAGGTACAGTAATTGCTACAGATTGCACTAGCGAAGTATTGCTCTGTTGCAATACAAGTTGCATTGATGCCAAGTTTGATAGGTCAACAGGGTTGTTGTAAGCATCAAAGACGGCAACTTGAAATGCCACGTTAGAGGCGCGCCACATCCGTGGCGTTGTGCCTGTGTTCGCATCGTATGGTGAACCGCCCGTTACGGAGAGTTGTAGGCGTATTGGTTCTTGTGAATATTGGGCGGCTATCATAGTTTAAACTCCGAATACTTGGATTGAGATACAGCTAGAATCTTCTGAAGCAGGGCCACTACCTGTATAAGGTTCCCATGCATAAACACGAAGTTGGCTTGCGGTACGAATACCAAGAGTTCCAATAGGGCCAGCTCCAGTAATAATGTTATTATCACCAGCGATACTATTTACGCCGTTTTGTGTACCACATGATCCAGTAAAAGAATAATTAGCACTTGGTAATGCGCCTGAAGAAAAGAAAATGTCATACACGCCTGTTGATACTTTATAAACGTGATCTACGTTATAAGAAGCAGCCCCGCCAATGATTGTACAATTTGTACCTGTGGTTGCACGACCATCAAAACATACCCATGCTCTAGCAATCTGTGGGCTGATAGTAGAAACTATGTTTTGTATATATGGAATCCAGTAAGCGGTATTTAAACCATTACCCGTATTATTATTTTGTAAACTTACATATAAAGTACCAAGACCATCAGAAGATTTAGCAAAAGACCCTTGGTAATAAGTAGTATTTATATCCCATTCAGGAATACCTTCTTGATAAAGGTAGTTAAGAAAATAAGAAGTTACAAATTCTACTGCATTAACGTCTTCAAGATTAGGCTGAGTTGTACCTCCTGCAATAGCAGTAACCGCTCCTTGCCAACCATTGAGCCAAGCAGAAGTTTGAATGAGTGCTGGGTCTTGGCTATAAGCAGGTGTCCCTGCAACCGCAGTACCGAACTCAGCTATGTCGCTAGTTGGCGAACCACTACCACCTAAATAGGTAGTATGGTTGCCGTCAAAAAGCTTTGTTGTCTTTCTTACAATGGTCTTAGACATCGATAGTATTAGTTAAAGGCTGTATTTTTAAATTCAATCTTATTCAAGTAACCAGTTAGATCCGTCTGAATATACTTTTCTTACATAACCACCACCGCCTGAAGTAGTATTACCTATGTTACTACCGGGGGAATCTGTACTATCTGAAACAAAACATTCACCATATTGATTTGCACCAGCAGAAGGTAATGTACCAACAGTATAATGTTGTAATCTAATAACACTACCAATTCGTAATTGACTAGAATCAATTTCTATTGGATTGGCATTACCAAAAGTAGCTATAACGGCATAAGCATTAGCAGGAGTAGAATTATAATACCAAACTAAATTTATATTATAATTAGTCGATTGCCCTAAACTTATTTGTCCATTGCCAGAACCAGCATAAAAATTATAATTATAACCAGCCGTTGGTAAAAATAATGAAGATGCACCAAAAATTGAATTGTTACCTGCAGAGGTAAATGTACCTGTAAAAGAAGGATTATTTGTAGTTGGCCCAGTATTTGTTAAAGTACCACCAGAAAAACTTAAACCCGTACTTACATTTACTTTATTTAATGCTCCTGTAGAATCAGTATACATGATACCAGTTCCACCTGTGGCAAATGATGGTATTGTAACTTGAGAAGCATTAACAGTCATTACGCTGTTACTTATACTATTTCCACCTAAGTATGCGGTACTAATATCTAATATATTAGCAGCACTTGTACCTGACATTGCAGCACCCGCAGTTAATGCCACAGAATTATTAAAATGCGTGCCTGAAGTATTACTATAGCTGCCATCTGGGTAATTAATAGTATTAGAAGCAGATAAAGTAGTAAATGCACCTGTCGAAGGAGTAGATGAACCAATACTAGAATTATTAATATTCTTATTATTAAAACCTTCAGTACCAGATGGAGTAGTATAATCTGCACCAGCTGTAGCAGCTGTAATAGTACCCGAGCCATTACCTTTAACTATTCCATTAACATTACCTATACCATTACCTGCGTAAGCCGAAGCTAATGAAACTGTTCCTGTACCAGTTATTGGGCTTGGGCTAACGCTAATTCCTGTACCAGCGGAAATACTAACTGATCCACCGCTTGAACCATTAGAAGCAGTAGTAATTCTACCATAAGAATCGATTGTAATATTGGCATTAGTATAAGAACCAGAACTTACTCCTGTAGTTGGTAAAGAAACTGTAGCTACATTAGAAGTAGTAACCACATTAATTTGACCAGTAGTTCCATTAACTGCAGTAATTCCTCCACTGCCGCCTCCACCTCCAGTAGCTGTTAAAACACCACCAGAAAAATTAAGTCCAGTGCTTACTGTTACTTTATTTAAAGCCCCTGTAGAATCGGTATATAAAATACCATTACCACCTATAGAAAAAGAAGGAATGGTAACTTGTGAAGCATTAACTGTCATAACGCTATTTGTAATATTATTTCCACCTAAATATGCAGTAGCAATATCTAGAATGTTGGCAGCACTTGTACCTGACATTGCAGCACCACCAGCTAAAGCTACTGGGCCAGTAAAATGAGTACCCGAAGTATTACTATAACTACCATCAGGGTATGTCATTGTACCAGTAAATGTAGGATTATTAAAACTACCGCCGCTATTACCAGTACTAGATAATGTACCCCCAGAAAAATTTAAACCTGTTCCAATATTAACTTTATTTAATGCGCCTGTTGAGTCTGTATATAAAATACCATTTCCTCCAGTAGCAAATGAAGGTATTGTAACTTGTGAAGCATTAACTGTCATAACGCTATTTGTAATATTATTTCCACCTAAATATGCAGTAGAAACATCTAAAATATTAGCAGCACTTGTACCAGACATTGCTGTACCACCAGCTAATGCTACAGGGCCAGTAAAATGAGTGCCTGAGGTATTACTATAGCTGCCATCTGGGTATGTCATTGTACCAGTAATAACTGGATTATTAAGTGGTACGGTTTGAGCGAAACCGAAACTAATTAAGCTTAAAAAGAGGAATAGTTTTTTCATGCTAGTGCTTCCCAGAAAATTGAATGTGTGGTATCGCCTGTTGGCCCAAAGAGTTGAACTTGAAAAGTGGTATTACTAATAGTTCCGCTAACAACATTACCCTGAATTAAAGACGAGCTTGTTGATGGTGTGTAAAACGTCAAACGTATCTTAGTAGGAACTACAGGTAATGTCGACCTATAGCTGATAGTAAATAGGGTATTTGTCGCTGATCCGATAGGATAAACATCATTAGCGAGTAAACGACCGCAAAGAATCGACACTGGGATTTGACCGCTGCCAGATGCGACACTTTGAACTTCTAAAGAGTCGTCACTTAAAGGTACGGTTCTTACGGTAGAGATACCTAGAATTGTTGATGTTGCCATGAGATTAAGTAGTTACACGATCTGTTGTATTGTCGGAAAGGGTGCGGATTGTTGTGCCGTCTGATAAAACGCGTAAATTACCTGCGGACACAAAATTTATACCTACACCCATTGGTTTAGGTAAAAACTGTTCTATGATGGAAATAGGAACTGTTTGAGAAATATCTGGGGCAATATAATAAGTCAAAGTCATGTTAGTATTATCTACTACTGTGATTGTGCCCGGAAAAAACTGATTCAATAACTCTTGAATAGAGTATAAAGTATTATCACTGGAATTGAGGATAATCTTTAACTGGATTAAAATGCGATAAGCATCATCAGATAATGCGAAAGAGTTGGTTGAAGCATACCCATAACGCATCCAAATGATGCCTGTATTAACTCCACCAGCGTATCTTTGTAAACCATTGGGATTACCTGTGTGGCCGGGGTAGCGTTCAAACCCATACGTATTTACCGTTGATGAAGTACCTTGTAGTCTTGAAATGCCTACATACTTGCCAATAATATCTAACTGAACACCTACAGCCGTATTAACATCAAAAGCAACTTGTAAGCTTTGAGTTAAATAGTCACATACGGCTTGTTTACATAATATAGCAACCGTTTGAGTTGCTTTGGGCAACCCACGATATTGTAATATCAGTCGATCCTGATAATACGATACTACATCATTTAAATTAGGATTCATTAAGAAGTAATGTTAATATATGTAGAAGTGTTTGCTGGTATTATAAATTGGTAATTTACTGCAGTAGGACTTACTGTAGTTGACCAAGTAGTACCATCTTTAGATACCGCTTCACCACTAATAACTACATTAGGATATTGAGACTTTATGTAAGATACTATTGAAGTAGTATCTGCTATTTGATTTATGCTATAAGAATTAGCGAAATAATTAAAAACAGATTGAGCTATGTTTGAAGTAGAAATAGAACCTGTAATTGCTTCAGCCGTACATTTAAAATACAGGGACTGAGTTGTAGCATAATCAAACAAAACGCTAAAATTAGTACCATCAAGTTGCGGTACACTTATAGAGATACTACCTTTCATGCCACAGCCCGCATTACGTTTAACGTAAATAGCATTTGCTACTTCTGTTTGAACGGTAGAATTATTAGTACCAGAAACAATACACCAAATGGAATGACCGGGGACTCCATTAACGTCTGTAGTAGCTGTTATATTTTCATATACAGAAGCATAATTAATTCCATCTATATCTATTAACGCTCCGTATAATCCTGCTAAGTATCCTTTACTTGGTTGAGCTACAGAATATGAACGGCGAATACGAAGTGCTGAATCTGTTTCTTGTGCTACGCCAAGGCTAGTATAAGTGTTAGGATTATTTACAGAGGTAACTCCTAAAGTTACTGTAACAATAGAAGTAATAGAATTAAGGCTAGATTGAACTGGCCCCATATTTACCGCTTGGAATATTAACGAAGTACTACTTGAAGTTGAAAGCGTAGTTGTAGTTAAAAGCTGATACTGGTTAGTACCATCAGAAACAGTAAAAGCGGTTGTAGGATATAGATCCAAGCCCGGTAAAGTTACTGAAGAAGTATTAGTAACTAGAATAGGTTGTTGTGTATATGTACCCGCTTGACGAACAACGCCATTAATTGCACAACGGCTATCCAAAGTAACACCGACCGCTTGATCGGGATCCATGGAAGTATAAATTTGCTGAAGCAGTTCAAGCGTATCTTCTACAGCCAAAGCAAATATATTAACCATATTTGCATCTGGTGAATTAGGATTAAGATTAATCGTAGGGCCGTAAATCTGGTAAAGGCCGGGGTATCCCGATTCACCATTTTGAATCGCATTAATAACATCCGATAAACTCTTAATAGTCAGCCCCGAGGCTGTGATGGAATTGGTGGACATATTAATTTAAGACGTTTACAGAGTTAGTAACTGAAGTTGAATAGATGGTATTGATATTATAAGTCAGTGAAAGATTCCTACTGCTACTTAAAGAAGTAGATACTGAATTAACTTTAACTACCCCATAGCAGTTAGATAATAAGCTAGTAAGCTGAATCTTAATCGTGGCTTGTGTATTTCTAGTACCTAATAGATTTATCCAATCAATACCAAAGGTAGCGTTCCAAAAAGCATCATTGTAAAAAGACCTAATGGCCGTAGCTATATTAACCTCAATAGCTTTCTCATCCGTGAGATAACTCCCAAGGCCATTACCAAAACTCCAATCCCCAGTAGCAGGATCTATTGCTCTAAAAATCATGCTCATG
>Ga0208507_1000740_pt1 | contig 19944 bp, 18 predicted proteins | sample CryBogCBH12Aug01_FD_184626 | JGI IMG/M metagenome (GOLD analysis project Ga0208507, IMG submission 184626) | Freshwater microbial communities from Crystal Bog, Wisconsin, USA - CBH12Aug09.1 (SPAdes) (version 2) | ecosystem: Environmental > Aquatic > Freshwater > Lake | place: Crystal Bog... | reverse complement strand
CCGTGGCTGGTCATCGCAATCAAATCACATTTTTCTTCGACGGCGATTTTCAAAATTTCAGCGGGCGGATCGCCCATGGCCAGCAGCGTGCTCACGGAAAGTTTCTGTGCGCGCAATTTTTCAGCGACTTTTTCGAGATAAGTGCGGTCTTCTTTGATTTCCTCGGACTCGGCCAATTTCAATTGGTCAAAACAGCGCGCGGCAAAACCGTCGGCGACATGCAGTAGCAAAATTTCCGAGCCGAAATGTCCGGCAAGCTCGATGATGTGCGGAATGATGGTGGCGTCCGCCGGTCCGTTTTCGAGCGTGATGAGAATTTTTTTATACATGGCGATGATGGTTATTTGCCCCAGTCGCGGAAGGTGTAATAGAGAAGGATGGTGTTCAGCACGGCAATGGCGGCGGCGGTGAGCCACGCGAGAATTTTGAGCCACAGCGGACTGGCAAATTCGCCCATGCGTTTTTTATCGTTGGTGAAAATCACCAGTGGCACAACGGCAAAGGAAAGCTGCGCGCTCAAAATGACTTGGCTGAAAATCAAAAGTTTTGCCACGCCGCTGCTGCCGTAAAGCGCAGTAACGATGATTGCTGGCACAATCGCAATGCTGCGTGTGATGAGCCGTCGCATCCACGGGCGCAGGCGTAAATTTAGAAAGCCTTCCATCACGATTTGACCGGCGAGCGTGCCGGTGAGCGTGGAATTTTGACCGGAAGCGAGCAGCGCCAGCGCGAAGACTGTGCTTGCCACGCCGACCCCGAGCGTAGGCGAAAGTAATTTGTAAGCGTCCTGTATCTCCGCCACATCGTGTTGCCCGCGCGTGTAAAAAGTCGCCGCTGACACAATCAAGATTGCGGCATTGATAAAAAATGCCAGCGTCAGCGCGGCAGTCGTGTCAATCGTAGCAAAGCGGATGGCTTCGCGTTTGCCTTCGGCGTTCTGTTCGTATTTGCGCGTTTGGATGATGGACGAGTGGAGATACAAATTATGCGGCATGACCGTCGCGCCGATGATGCCGATGGCGATGAAGAGCATGCCCGGATTGGAAATGATTTGCGGCGAGGGAATCAAGCCTTTGAAAACTTCGGCAACGTTCGGCTGCGAAAAAAATAATTCCAACAGAAAGCCCATGCCGATGAGCGCGATGAGACCGATGACGAGCGCTTCGAGATAACGGAAGCCCCGTTTCTGCAACAGCATCACCACCAGCACATCGAGCGCGGTGAGAATGACCCCGATGATCAAAGGAATTTTGAAAAGTAGATTCAGCGCGACCGCCGAGCCGATGACTTCCGCCAAGTCGCACGCGCAAATGGCAATTTCGCATAGCACCCACAAACTGAAACTGACTGGCCGCGAATATTCCGCGCGACACGCTTGCGCGAGATCGCGGCCGGTGGCGATGCCGAGTCGGGCGGCGAGCACTTGCAGCAGAATCGCCATCAGGCTGGAAATCATGATGACCGACATCAGCGTGTAGCCGTAAGCCGAGCCGCCGGCGAGGTCGGTCGCCCAGTTGCCGGGATCCATGTAGCCGACCGCGACGAGATAACCGGGGCCGGAAAACGCGAGCAGTTTGCGCCAGAAGTTGAATGATTTTGGCACCGGAATGGTGCGGTAAGATTCCGGCAGGCTGGGAACTTCAGCGCGGGAATCAGGCTTGGAAATGATGGTCGTGTCGGATTTCAACCGTGGGCAGGATAATGCGCCGGAAAAAATGGTCAAACAAATCAGGCGCTCGCCCGAACCTCAAATCTTCACTTTGAATTCCTCACCCTTTTTGAGCGATTGCACGAACGCCGTCATCAACTGCGGAATCATTTCCAAATCTTTAAGGCTCACGACTTCGACGGGCGAGTGCATGTAACGGTTCGGCAAACTGATGAGCGCGCTGGCAATGCCGCCGCGCGTCCAGAAAATCACGTCTGTGTCCGTGCCGCTCGTGGCGGACATCGCTTCGTGTTGCAACGGAATTTTTTTCTTTGCCGCAACTTCTTCGAGCCGCTTCACGACTTCCGGATGATTGCAGCCGCCGTGCGTGATGGCCGGGCCACTGCCGATGCGCGTGTCACCGTGCTGCGTTTTGCTGACGGTCGGATAATCCGTCGCGTGCGTCACGTCCACCACCAGCGCAATGTCCGGCTTGAGCGAATACGCGATCTGCCGCGCGCCGAGCAAGCCGACTTCTTCCTGCACGTTTGAGACGGCACAGACCTCGCAATTCAATTTCACTTTGGATTCCTTGAGTAACCGCAGCGTTTCTGCCACGGCAAAAGTGCCAATGCGATTATCAAATGCCCGCGCCACCGCGAGGTCGCCGCGCAAAATATCAAATTCATCCGCTAGCGTGATGGGATCGCCGATGCGAATAATTTTCTCAGCTTCCTTACGGCTGCTCACGCCGATGTCGATGAAGATTTCGTGAATTTTCGGAAGCTTGGCGTCGCCTTCCTTGCTCGTTAAATGCGGCGCGACATTGCCGACCACACCTTTGACCGCGCCGCCGCGGGTATGGATGATGATGCGTTGCGCCTTCGTGATGGCTGCATCAATACCGCCCATGCGTCGCACATAAATGAAGCCGTTATCGTCGATGTAATTCACTGCCATCGCGATTTCGTCCGCGTGCGCCGCGAGCATGATGCGCGGGCCGCCGCCTTTGTTCAGCACGGCCACGCAATTACCGTAGGCATCCGAAAACGTTTCGTCGGAAAATTGCTTGGCGTAATCCAGCCAGACGCGTTGGCCGCGGGTTTCGTGGCCGGTCGGGCTGGGGGTGTTAACGAGGGTCTTGAGAAATTGCAAAGAGGCATCGCGCATGACAGCAAACTAATCGCCAGCCGGATAAACTGGAAGTTAAAACTAAATATCTGTGAGCGCTCCACCATTGCTTTATTCAATTGCGGTCGTAGTTTTATCAATTCACAGGTCGCATCCGCTTTCTTCTATTGTCGTTGCATGAAAGAAATCAAAGTTAAACCAGCAGCCAGCACCCGCCGCCACAAATTTTTTTTAGTCGGCAGTCTGGTGATCGTTCTGGGCTGGGCGTGTCTGCCCGCGCGACCGTTTCATCAAGTTGAACCGATTCCGAGCGGCATCGTGGATATGCATTGTCACATCGCCGGCATCGGTGCGGGCGGTAGCGGTTGCTGGGTTTCACCACGGATGCGAAATAATTTCCGGTTCAAAATTTATCTGCGCAGTTTTGGTGTTTCGGAAAAAGAACTTTTGACGCGCGGTGACAGTCTGGTCGGCGACCGCATTTCCGCTTCGCTCGCGCAAAGTAAGTATGTCAGCAAAGCTGTTTTGCTCGCGCTTGACGGCGTGGTGGATGCAAATGGAAATCTCGACACGAATCGTAGTGAGGTTTATGTGCCGAATGAATTTGTCGCCGCCGTATGCGCGCAACACACCAATCTTTTGTTTGGCTGTTCGGTGAATCCGTATCGCCCCGATGCGCTGGCACGGTTGGAATGGGCGAAGGCACACGGCGCAGTGCTGGTGAAATGGATTCCGCCCGTGATGGCCATCAATCCTGATGACCCGAAACTAATTCCGTTTTACAAAAAAATGGTGGAGTTGAATTTGCCGTTGCTGTCGCACACCGGCGAAGAACACTCCTTCTCGCGCGCGGCTGCAAATTACGGCGACCCGAAGAAGTTGCGCCTGCCGTTGAGTCTCGGCGTGACCGTCGTGGCGGCGCACATTTCATCCTCGGCAAAATATGACGGCGAGCGCGGCCCCGACCGGCTGGCGAAACTGATGCGCGAATTTCCTAATCTGTTCACGGATATTTCCGCGCTCACGCATATCAACAAGCCGGGCTATTTGAAAGAGGCGCTGACCAAACCGGAGTTTTCCGGTCGCTTAGTTTACGGCACGGATTTTCCGCTCATCAACACCGCGCTCGTTTCCCCGTGGTATTCATTTCACCTATCGCTGCGGCAGAAATGGCAGATTTGGCGCACGAAAAATCCGTGGGATCGCGATGTTTTGATGAAGCACGATTTGGGTGTGCCGACAGAAACATTAGCGCGGTCAGCACAAATGTTCACAAAGGCGAATTGACACTTTCGCCGTATTTTCCTAGCTTCTTCCGGCAAAGACCCCGCCGCTTTGCCCCGGATTATCGTCCGGGGATTTTTATTGTTCAGCGTGCGCGGCTTTAAAAAAAAATTATGGCAAACACAATTCTTGTCGGTGCCCAATGGGGCGACGAAGGCAAAGGCAAAATCATTGACGTGCTCACGGAGACGGCAGGCGTCGTCGTGCGCTATGCGGGCGGCAACAACGCCGGTCACACGGTTATCGTCAAAGGCAAGAAGACGGTGCTGCACCTGATCCCGTCCGGCATTTTGCGAAAGAATAAATTGTGCGTCATCGGCAACGGCGTGGTGTTGGACCCCATCGGCCTCGTCAGCGAGATGGAAGGGCTGAAGAAAAATGGCGTCGCGGTCACGCCGAAGAATTTTGTGTTGAGCGAGACGGCGCATGTCGTGTTTCCCTATCACCGCGAACTCGATGGCGCACGCGAAGTGCTCAAAGGCAAAAACAAAATCGGCACGACCAAGCGCGGCATCGGCCCAGCTTACGGCGACAAGGCGGCCCGCGTCGGCCTGCGCGTGAATGATTTGATTGATCCGGTGAAACTTGAAGCGAAGCTTTCTGCGCGCATCAAGGAGAACAACATCGTTCTAAAATCGCTCGGTGCGAAGCAGCTTTCCTTCAAAACCATTTTTGCGGAATACAACGCCGCTGGAAAATATTTAAAACCGTTCGTGCAAAACACCGTCGTGCTGTTGCACGAACAGATTCGCCACGGTGCGGAAGTTTTGTTTGAAGGCGCGCAGGGCACGTTCCTTGACATTGACCACGGCACTTATCCGTTCGTCACGTCGTCGAACACCACGGCCGGCGGCGCCTGCACCGGTTCCGGCGTTCCGCCGCATCGCATGGATCGTGTCGTCGGCGTGATGAAGGCTTACACCACGCGCGTCGGCGAAGGGCCGTTGCCGACGGAAAACCAGGAAATTTCCGATCTGCTGCACGGCATGGGCCGCGAATTCGGCGCGACGACCGGCCGCGCGCGGCGCTGTGGTTGGTTTGATTCCGTCGCCACACGCCACGCGACGATGGTCAACGGCATTGACGACCTCGCCATCACGAATCTCGACGGTCTCGACACGGTGGAGAACATCAAGGTCTGCGTCGCGTATCGCCACGGCAAGACGCAATATGATTACATGCCGAACGACGCGGAAATTCTCGCGCAATGCGTGCCGATTTACGTCGAGTTCGAAGGCTGGCTGACGCCGACGGAAAAGTGCAAAACCTTCAAGCAGCTTCCGAAAAAGGCGCAGGCGTATTTGAAAGCGATTGCCGAACTAACGAATGCGAATTTGTATATCGCGTCCGTCGGGCCGGGGCGTGACCAGACGATTTTTGTGTGAGCACAGCTGCGCCACAACTTTCACCAGAAGCAAAAACCAATTTGCCGCGCCATGTCGCGGTGATCATGGACGGCAATGGCCGCTGGGCCAAGTCGCGCCATCTCCCACGCATCGAGGGCCACCGGCGCGGCGCGGATTCGGCGCGCGAAATCATCCGCACGGCCGGCGAACTCGGCATCAAGTATCTCACGCTCTACGCATTTTCGGCGGAGAATTGGAACCGCCCGAAAGACGAGGTGGACGCGCTGATGAAATATCTCGTTCACTATCTCAAGACCGAGACGAAGGACTTGAACAAAAATAATGTCCGGCTCGAAGTCATCGGGCAGATTCATCGTCTGCCGGACAATGTGCAGGAGCATCTCGCGAAATCCATTGCCACACTTTCCAAGAACAACGGCCTCACGCTCATCATGGCGTTGAGCTACGGCAGCCGCATTGAGATTGTGGATTGCGTGCGGCAAATCGCGGAGAAAGTAAAAGCCGGAAAACTTGAAGCTGGCGACATCACGGAGAAAGTTATTTCCGATCATCTCTGGACGCGCAATGTTCCCGACCCCGATTTGCTCATCCGCACGAGCGGCGAAATGCGCGTAAGCAATTTTTTGCTGTGGCAAATTTCCTACGCCGAACTCGTCATCACACCGACGCTCTGGCCGGATTTTAAGAAGCCGCAATTTTTCGCCGCGCTCGAAGAATACGCCAAGCGCAATCGTCGCTTCGGCGGCATCTAATCTGGCTGCCGCATGAATCCGCTCTTTGCGGTCATCCACGAGGACGCCAATTTACTCGTGGTTCACAAACCTGCCGACCTCGTCTGTCATCCGACGAAGGGCGACGAATATTCCAGCCTCATCAGCCGCGCGCGGATTTATTTGAAAGCTGCCTCCGAGCCGCATCTGGTCAATCGCCTCGACCGCGAAACTTCTGGGCTCGTGGTCATCGCTAAAACAGTTTTGGCTGCTCGCGAACTGGGAAAAATTTGGGAGACGCGCGCCATACAGAAAGAATACGTCGCCATCGTCCACGGCCACGTTGCGGCGGAGCAGGGGATGATTGACACGCCGCTCGGCAAAGACGAAACCAGCATCGTCGCCATCAAAGATTGTGTGCGTCCGGATGGAACGCCTGCGCAGACGGAATTTTTTGTGGAGAAAAGATTTTTACGCCAAGGGACAAAATTTACTTTGCTGCGATTGCTGCCGCGCACGGGACGCAAACATCAAATCCGCATTCATCTCCAGCATCTCGGTCATCCCATCGTCGGCGACAAGATTTACGGCGGCGATCCTGATTTGTATCTCGCGCTGGTTGAGGGACGGTTGACGGAAGAACAACGTGCGCGTCTTATTTTATCGTCGCACGCGTTGCACGCGGGCCGATTGCAATTTCATTGGCGCGAACGCGATTGGGATTTGTCTACGCCGCCGGAACCAATGTTCACGGATTTTCTGAAGGAGTAATCGGCGCGACAGGAGCCTTCACCACCTTGGGCTTGGGTGGCGTCGGTTTCACTTCGGGTTTATTGAGGCGAAACGATTTAAGCTCCGCGTAGATGGATTGCGCCAGGCCAGACTTGGTGAAGCCAATTGCCTTCGCTCCTTTAACCGCAAAAAACTTTTCGAAGTCCGCGCCGGTAAAATGTTGCACTACCGGATAGTAAGAAAAATCCTTGAGAACTTCTTCGCGGCTCGCTTCGGCGATGTCGGTGGTGATGAGAACGAAATGCAGTTTGCTCTTGTTCGCGCGCATTGTGTCGCGGCCCACCAGCAGCCCGCGCGTTTTTACCACGAACGGAAAAAGTCGTTCGACATTTTTTGCCGGAACCACTGATTCCGCGGATTCAATTGGCGCTTCGTCGCTCATCACGCCAGTTTCACTTTGACCTTCTGGCCTTTGATTTCCGAGCGGTTCAACTTGGCGATGATGCTGTTCGCGTGTTCACTCGCGACATCCACGAATGCGTGCCGCTCGCGCACATCCACCTTACCGACGACTTTGCCGGGCAAACCGGTTTCGCCCGCAACGGAGTTCACGAAATCAATTGGCGCGACGCCTTGTTCCGCGCCGAGACTCATCCACAAACGCGTTTGACCAGCGGGCGTCCCACGGCTTTCTTTCGGCTTGGCCGGAGCAACCGGCGCGGCTTTCGGTTTGATGAATAACTTTGATTCCGGATTCGGTTCCGGCGTTTTCACTGAGGCAAGAATTTCTTCGTCGGAATACGTTTTAACCGCTTCCACTTTCGGTTCAGCGGGCGGTTTGATTTCCGCTGGTGCGGCGACAACTTTTGCCGGCGGCGGAATAATCGTTTTAGGAACCGACGCGGCCGTGGCTTTCCACGGGGTCACTTTGGATTTTTTCGGGTCAATAAACTTCACGCCTTCACGCGGCGCGCGTTCTTCAAACTGGCGCGGGCGTTCGTCGCGGCGATTGTCGAATTGCGGACGGCGGTCATCGCGGTCGCGGAAATTTCCCCGGTCGCCGCGATCGTCGAAACGGCCCGGACGCTCTTCGCGCTGCGGCGGACGGTCGTATTCCTCGACCTTCGGCGCGGGCTTGGCGGCTTCACCGCTTTGCAGCAGATGTATCAACGCGGAAGTGATGTCGGACGAACTGAAATTTTCTTCGATGAGCGTTTCAATCAGGCGATCGTGCTTGGTGAATTCGCCGCTCGTGAGCAATGCTCGCAGCTTGTCGGTGAAAACATTTTCGCGCGCCTCGGCCACTTCGTTTTCTGTCGGAATCTTGCCGCGCTGAATGCGCATGTTGGTGAAGCGTTCGATGTTGCGGATCTGGAACAGCTCACGAAACGGCACGAGCGAAATCGCGCGGCCACTGCGACCAGCGCGACCCGTGCGGCCGATGCGGTGAACGTAATCTTCTGGGTCATACGGCAAATCGTAGTTGAAGACGACCTGCACATCGTCCACGTCAATGCCGCGCGCGGCGATGTCCGTCGCCACGAGAAATTCCAAGCCGGACTTGCGGAACTTGTTCATCACGCGGTCGCGTTGCGCCTGCGTCATGTCGCCGTGCAAACGGTCGGCCTGATAACCGGCGGCTTCGAGATGATCCACGAGATCGTCCACCATGCGCTTGGTGTTGCAAAAAACGATGCCGAGTTTGAGGTCATAAATGTCAATCAGGCGCGTGAGCAAATCCATCTTGTAGCGGCGGTCCACTTCGTAATAAACCTGATCCACCGTCGGCACCGTCATCGCCTTCTGCTCGATCTTCACGCTCTCCGGATTGTTGGAATATTTCTCGATGAGATCGCGAATCGGGCGCGGCATCGTGGCGGAAAAGAACACCGTCTGGCGTTCCTTCGGCGCGTCTTTCAAAATGGTTTCGATGTCTTCGCGGAAACCCATGTTGAGCATCACGTCCGCTTCGTCGAGAATCACCATCTTCACCGTGTCCAACCGCAACGTCCCGCGCCGCATGTGATCCATCAGTCGCCCCGGCGTGCCGATGACGATTTGCGCGCCCTGCTTGAGACCGAAGAACTGCCGCTCGTAAGATTGTCCGCCGTAAATCGGCAGGCAGTTGATGCCGCGCTTGAAGAACGCCAGCTTGTGAATTTCTTCCGAAACTTGGATTGCCAGTTCGCGCGTCGGGCAGAGAATCAACACCTGCACGGCGCGGATATTCGGGTCCACTTTTTCCACCGCCGGCACGCCGAACGCGGCGGTCTTGCCGGAGCCGGTCATGGACTGGCCGACGATGTCCTTGCCCGTCATCAGCACGGGAATCGCCGCCGCCTGAATGGGCGAGGCCTGTTCGTAGCCGAGTTTGTCGATGGCCTTGAGCAGTTCCGGTGATAGCCCGAGTTCGGTAAATAATTTTGGCGTCATGAAATAAAATGTCTTTGCGACTGCGTTAATCATAGCAGAAACGCGGCTTGCGGCGAGCGTTAAATGGGGTGACCCGTCACAACTCACTACCAAGTCACAGCAAGGGCATCGTCTAAAAAGGCTGACAAAAATTTACCACATCATTAGTCTTCGCGGTAATCAGGTCAATGAATCCGGATCGCAAAATGAAAAGCCAACGGCTTGCCCCAGCTAACCGCGCTCAGTGCTCGGGAAAGGTTCCTTGGTAATTTCCTCATCAATAATGAACAGCCCATTACCCGAACCCGCCTATGTCATGTCGCTGGATGAATTATTCTGGGGCACCATTCTGGTGACCATCACCTTGACCATGCATGGCTTCGGTATGCTGGCGGTGCTGCGGGTGAATCTTTTAGTGAAAAACTGGCTGGGGAAACACACCCACATCGTCGTGAACTTGTTCCCGGTGATTCTGGCGAGTTGGATGATTCTGCTCGTGCATTTGACCGAAGTATTGGTGTGGGCCTTGTTCTTCATGTGGAAAGGTGCGTTCGTGAATCAAAGCGTCGCCTATTATTTTTCGCTGAACGAATACACCACCGTCGGCAGCAATTTCAATCTGCCGTTGCACTGGCGATTGTTGGAAGGGATGCTCGCCACTGCCGGACTGCTCGCGTTTGCCTGGTCCACTGGTATGCTGATGACGCTCGCGCAGGAATTTCAAGACCGCCACCTGCAATTGTTCAAACAACAGCACGGGCCCAAGCAATAATCTGAATCAACTTTCCCGGCGGGCGAACCGCTGGCGGTTTTTTCCTTGGCCTGATTAGCTGCCCTTCCGCAACCGCTTTCTTCGGCATTGCCCCGCGCTGACAACCCGCATAATCTCCCCGCGTTAGAAAAAACAAAACGACGATTATTATTTAACTAAACAATTTGCGTAGCTACGGCTACGGGCTGTCCCGAAAACCTGGAAATTTTTCAAGCCCGTCAAACGAACCGCCCGAGCGCGCCCAAATGGGCGCGGCTTGGCGTTACCTCGTTTGACAGGCGCTTCCAGGTGCCTCGGGACAGGGTGCGACAGGTCCGCGCCTCTTCTTTTTAAGATTTCCCGTTTCCGCCCGCTCGCAGCGGAAACCATGGCAACTAAAAGTTCAAATTCGTTTTTGCAGAAAGCAAAGGCAGCGAAAAAGGATGAGTTTTATACACAACTCTCCGACATCGAAAAGGAACTAAAGAATTACAAAGCGCATTTCAAAGGCAAAGTCGTCTTGTGCAATTGCGATGATCCGCGTGTCAGCAATTTCTTTCACTATTTCTCTTACAATTTTAAGCAGCTAGGTCTGAAGAAACTAATTACCACCTGCTACAAAAACCAGAACGCCGATTTATTCAGCAAAAACGACTCCGAGCAAGCCATCTCTCTGGAATACGCGGGAGAGAAAAAAGGAGGCAATGTTCCTACCATAGAAGAAATTGGCAAAAGGCATCTGAAAGAGGGTGGCGATTTCCGTAGTCAAGAATGTATCAAGCTTCTGAAACAAGCTGACATCGTGGTAACTAATCCGCCGTTCTCACTGTTCCGTGAGTATGTTGCCCAACTCGTCGAACATGGCAAGAAATTCATCATCATCGGCCATCAGAATGCGATTACCTACAAAGAGATTTTCAAGTTGATTAAGGAAAATAAACTTTGGCTGGGATATGGCTTCAACCGCAATTGCGCGCACTTTATAAACCGGCATTACGTTGATCACGCTTCGGACGCAGACCACAGGGAAGGAATGATAAGAGTTTCGGGAGTTCAATGGTTCACGAATATTGACACTGCGAAGCGTCATGAAGAAATGATTTTGACCAAAAAATACAAGCCGTCCGAATTTCCGAAATACGACAATTACAACGCAATTGAAGTTTCACAAACCAAAGATATTCCGATGGATTATGCCGGTCCCATGGGCGTTCCAATCACGTTCCTTAACAAATACAATCCCGATCAATTTGAGATATTGGGAAATCTAGGTTCGTATGCGCCTGATGGCTATTCCTTGATAGGGGCAATTTTCATTAACAAAAAGAAAATTTATAAACGCATCCTCATAAGAAACAAGAAGCCATTGATATGAATATTGAACTGAAAGAAATAACCGTTCGCGAATTGGCGGAGGGCTACGAAGACAACGCGGAAGGTGGCGTTGTCGCTTTCGGCGGCAAGCTGGACGTGCGCCCGCCGTATCAGCGGGAATTCATCTACAAGGACAAACAGCGCGATGCCGTCATCAACACCGTCACCAAAGGTTTTCCGCTGAACGTCATGTATTGGGCGGTGCGGGCGGATGGCGGCTTCGAGGTGATTGATGGCCAGCAGCGCACGATTTCCATTTGTAAGTATGTGGAGGGGGATTTCGCGTTTCAGTTTGAAGAGATGTTATATTTCGGCAATCTGCCCGACGACGTTCGGGAAAAAATCCTCGGCTACAAGCTGATGATTTATCAATGCACCGGCACAGACAGCGAGCGGTTGAATTGGTTCAGGACGATCAATATCGCGGGCGAAAAACTGACGGAGCAGGAATTGCGCAACGCCGTCTATGCCGGCTCATGGGTTTCCGACGCGAAACGGTATTTCAGCAAGACCGGCTGCGCCGCGTATCAAATCGGGCAGGATTATCTCGATGGTTCACCAATTCGGCAGGACTATTTGGAAACAGTCATTGATTGGATTTCGGAAGCGACCGGGAACTCGGACATAATCGAGAAATACATGGGTAAGCATCAGGATTATAAAGATGCCAAAAATCTTTGGGAGTATTATCAAGCGGTGATTGATTGGGTGGGGGCAACCTTCAACACGAAGCGGAGCAGAATAATGAGGGGCGTTCCCTGGGGCGTTCTTTACAATGAATTCAAGGATAAAACTTTTGACACGAAGAAAATCGAGGCGGAGACAGTGAAGCTGATTGATGACGACGAAGTGACCAATCAGAAAGGGATTTACCGCTACATTTTGACGCGTGACGAAAAATATCTTTCACTCCGAACCTTTTCGGCCAAGGACAAGCAGAAAGCTTATGAAAAACAAAAAGGCGTCTGCCCAGAGTGCAAGAAGGAGAAAAAAAACAAACATTGGGAGCTTGAGGAAATGGAAGCCGACCACATTACGCCGTGGAGCAAGAATGGAAAAACCATTCTGGAAAATTGCCAGATGCTTTGCAAAGATCACAATCGGAGAAAGTCAGGAAAGTAGAGGTCAGTCCTTGGCTTTTAATTTATCCGTTCGCGTGGTTCGCCGTTCAACTCACGCCTATCTCTTGCAATCTGCTGCCGCAGCGAACGCGGAAGGCCATTGCTCCGGTTCGGGCTTTAAACCTGACTTTTGACCGTTTTTTGGACAAAAACACCCCTTTGACCCCCGAATTGGCGTTTTTTATACAGGAAAAGACGTCTTTTCCTAACACATAAAGGGGTCAGTCCTCGGCTATGCGCCATCCCGCCGGTTTTGGGCAGATTTAGCGGTCTTATTGGGGTTTTCAACGGTTTCCCGACTCACATTTAATAGATTTGCCCTCACATTTAATAAATTTGCCCCCAAATCTATTACGTTTGCCCCCAAACTTATCGTGTGGGCGGGCATAGCTCATAAGTTTGCCCCCAAATCTTGCGCGTGAGGCTTCAAATCTATCGGGTAAGGAGGCAAATACAGTGTGTGGGCGCGTAAACGTATCGAGTAAGCGGGCAAATAAAACGGGTTTGCCCCGCAATTTTTGGTGCGGGCGGCGGGAAGTTTTAGGGGTAAAAGATTTCTTAAAATATATTTTAGGTTGGACAGCCATTGTCCAACCCCCTCCGGCAAGATGAGCGCGTGATTCTTCCAGCACTGTCGCGGGGAGCATCCAAAACCAAAATAAACAAATGGCTGGTTATGGCAAATTATGATTCCCCCGCAATTTTTTACGATAGCGGATTGTTTTATGATGCGCCCGTCCCGCCGCAACCACGGAGAACGCGTATGGCAAAAACTAAATTGAACCTCAACGGCCTGTCGGATGTGCAAATCATCCAGCAGTGCGGCAACATCAAAACGGCGATGACGGGCAATGCGAACTTCACGACGCCCATCCCCACGCTCACGGCGCTGGGCACGCTCATCACGACGGCGCAAACGGCGCTCACGGCGTCGGACAACGCGCAGACGGCGGCCAAACAGGCGGTGGCCGACAAGGACACGGCCATTGCGGCGCTGCTCGCAGCGGCGGCGCAACTGGCATTGTATGTGGACCTGACGGCGGCGGGTGATGAATCGAAAATCTTGAGCGCGGGCATGCAGGTGCGCGCCGCCGCCACCGCCGCCACGACGCCGAATCAGGTGATGAACCTGAATTTGACGGCGGGCGATAATGCGGGCGAACTGGATTTGCAATGGGATTTTATTCCCGGCGCAAAAACTTACGAAATCCAGACGAGTCCCGATCCGGTGACGGCGACGAGCTGGACGAGCCAGCCGTCGGTGACGAAATCGAAGGCGGCGGTATTCGCGCTGACGAGCGGGGCGCGGATGTGGGTGCGGGTGCGCGCGGTGAACGCGGCGGGGCAGGGCGCATGGAGCGATGTCGCGACGAAGATTGTGCCGTGAGGGTAGGGCGACGCTGCCGCGTCGCCGACATTCATCCAAGCAAACGGCGGAGCGGCAGCTCCGCCCTACCAAAATAAAATTATGCCTTTCGATTCAACCTTACCCGCTGACCATTCGCCGATTGTGGCGGCGGAATTACGCAACCAGTTCAACGGCTTGAACGACTTGATTGCCGCCGTGCCGGGACAAATCCCACCGGGACTGACATTGCAGGACGTGGCGACCTTCGTCGGCCAGAATTCGGCCGGGCAGGTTTATGGTATTCAGCCTTTGAACCTGACCGTGAGCAATCCGCCCACGCAGGCGCAGATGCAGACCATCGCCGACAAGATTGATGAAATGCTGACGGCGATGAAGCGGCAGTAAAACGAAAACACCAACCGCCGGAGCGAAAATATTTCGTTCCGGCGGTTTTTATTTGTGCGCACAAACCTCAACTCATTCGCCGCGAAAACGCACTTTGCCGTTGACACTTTTTTACCAGTCGCGAGCATAAGCGGATTCCAATTCCCATGAATAACAAACACGACAAGATTCTGTTCTGGGGCTGCTTCATCGCCCTCATCACCACGAGCTATGCGTTCATCAGCCGCATCATTCTTTGCACCGGGCCGCAGTTCGCCACTGAGTTCGGCCTCGATAAAGTGTCCGTCGGCGAACTCGTCGGCGCGGGCATCTGGCCGTTCGGCGTGAGCATCATCATCTTCAGTCTGTTCATTGACCGCATCGGTTACAAAATCGCGATGCTGTTTTCATTCGCGAGTTATCTCGTTTACATCGCGCTGGCGTTCGCGGCCTACGGCGCGGTGCACGGCGTGACGGGCGATGCGCTGGTCGCGGCGCAGAAGCACGGTTATCAACTGCTTTACTGGGGCAGCATCATCCTCGGCCTCGGCAACGGCAGCGTGGAGGCTTACATCAATCCCATCGTCACCACGATGTTCAGCTCGGAAAAATCCAAGTGGCTGAACCGCCTGCACGCTGGCTGGCCGAGCGGGTTGGTGCTGGGCGGACTGTGCACCATCGCGCTCGCTGCGAACACGGATTGGCGGCTCACGCTCGGTTTGATTCTGGTGCCGGCGTTTGCGTTCTTCTTCATTCTCGTCGGCAAACAATTTCCGAAAAGCGAACGCGAACAGGCGGGCGTCGGCTACGTGGCGATGCTCAAGGAACTCGGCGCGTTCGGCGCGCTCGTGGGCTTCGGACTCGTCTTCGCGCAACTCGGTCAGGTCTTTGGCTGGAGCAACGCCGTGGTGTGGGGACTCACCGGCGCGGTGGTGCTGACGTTTGCCATCGTCACCAAATCCTTTGGCCGCTTCCTGCTGGCGTTTCTCATCATCATCATGATTCCGCAAGCGACGACAGAACTCGGCACGGACGGCTGGATCACCTCGCTCATGGCGTCGCCGATGCAAGCCGCCGGCCACAATCCCGCGTGGGTCTTGGTTTACACCTCGGCCATCATGGTGATCTTGCGCTTCTGCGCCGGACCGCTGATTCACAAACTCTCGCCGCTCGGTTTGCTCGCGGGTTGTTCCACGCTGGCGGCCATCGGATTGTTCGCTCTTTCCAAAACGGCGAGCGCGGGCATCTTCACCATCTTCGCCGCCGCGACGCTTTACGGTGTCGGAAAAACATTTTTCTGGCCGACGATTCTCGGTCTGACTTCCGAGCAATGTCCGAAAGGCGGCGCGCTCACGTTGAACGCGATTGGTGGCATCGGCATGTTGTCCGTGGGAATTCTCGGTGCGCCGTTTATCGGCTACTTGCAGGAATCGTCCGCGACGCAGCAACTCGCCGCCGCGAATCCCGCCCTCTACCAGACCGTGACCGTGGAGAAAAATTATCTGCTCGGTAAATATCAGGCGATTGATCCGGTGAAGAGCGCCGCCGTGACGGACGCGACTTCGACCACGGCGATCACCAACGCCACGACCACCGGACAATTCAGCGCGCTCGGCAAAATGGCGTTGTTCCCGCTCTTCATGCTCGCGTCCTATCTGGCGCTGCTGGCGTATTTCAAATCGCGCGGCGGCTACAAGCCGGTGCAACTGGCGACGAAGTCGGAGTAGAAATTCAAAAATTAAACGAGTGGCGGCACTGGGCGTTGGCCTAGCTGCCGCCATTCGTTTTTCTCGTTCAAGAACACCAACCAGTCGGCATTGCGTTTGAGCACGTCGAGAATTTCCGTTTCGTCCAGAATCATACACGCCGTCGAGAGCGCGTCGGACTCGGCGGCAGAAGTCGTGAGCGCCCACGCGCGATGGCGACGCAAGCAGGCGAGACCGGTGCGCGGGTCGAAAATATGTTCGCCTTTCACCGCGAGGCCGGAGCCGCTCAACGAAACATTTGCCAACCAGTGACGCCGCGAGGAATTGTTTTCGCCGAGACCGCAATCCCAACCAACCGTTCCTGCCGGAGCGTCGCCGGTGAGAATGCTGCTACCACCGGCCACGAGCATGAACGCGGGACAACTCCACTCGCGCAACACCTCGGCCATGCGGTCGAGCGCAAAACCTTTGCCGATGGCGCCGAGGTCGAACTCCAAGCGCCCGCTGTCGCAGCGGAGCGTGAATTCATTTTCCAACAACGCCCACAACGGTTTGGTCGGTTGATGACGCAAGGCGGAAGCGGTGACGGAAAACGCGCCGCGCGTGGCGAACTCCATGCGTTGCGCGAGTCGCAGACACGCGAAGACTGGTTCGCTCAAACGCAACTTATCGCCGGGCACGAGTTGGGCGATCTGCGAAATCTCGCTGTTCGCGCGGAAGCGGCTCAAGCGCGATTCCAATTCATCCGCCAAAGCAAACGCAGCCTGCGCCGTCTGCGCGGCGTAAGTTTTTTCCTCGCCCGCGATGCGCACCTGAAACTGCGTCGCCATCGCATTGTGATTGAAGACGTGGATGCTGTCACTCATGGCTCGAATTCGTATTGGGCGGCGACCACAAGATCAGCAGCACGTTCGGCCGCACACCAAAAAAATCCGGGCGGAAATCTTTCAGCCGCGCCGCCAGTTGATCGGAAACATCCGTCGTGGTGATGAAAAAATCCGCGTCACCGGTTTCCTGATTCGGCTGCCAAAAACCGACGTTGGAAAATTTCCGTAGATACCACGGCAGCGGCCAAGCGTCTTTGGCGACGACGGCGATGCGCGGGTTGGGGATTTTATTTTGCTGCGCCAGTTCCTCCAGTCGGACAGGTAGGCCGAGCAAATCTTCCGTCGTGTGCGCGTAAGCGTAGGGATTTTTTTCATCCGTTGGAAAAATAAAAACGCGCTGCCGCGTGTCGTGCGCGATGAGCAATCCCAGAACGCCGCCACCAATCAAAATGGCGGTGCGCACGGAAAGTTTTCCGCTGGTGAACCAAAGCCGTTCCACAGCGAAACCCATCAGCAATGCGATCGGCAACCAGAAGTTGAGCGCGAGCCACGGAGTTTTGTAAGGGATGACGCAATAGATTCCGTAAATCAGAAGGGCGTAGATTGCCAATGCCAGCTTGGCGAATGAGCGTGTGGCAAAAAAGGCACCGGCCAATGCAAGGCCGAGCAGCAAGCTGCCCGACCAGCCGCCGGCGAGCAGAACGAGGTAATACCAGAATGGTTTTTCGTGGCCTTCGCCGCTGGCGCGCGCGGCGAGATGCGGCACAGCGCGGAACAAATCCGCAAGCGCGGACCAGTTTTGTCCAAACCAGGTGAACAATAAAATTCCGGCGATAAGAAATGAAGTTACGGCGGTAATAAAAATTTTGAGCGGCGGAATTTTTTCAGGGGAGCGCAGACGCCAGCCGATGGCGGCGGCGGTAGCGAGCGCGAAGAAATGGAGCGCGGCAGTTTCTTTGCACGCGAGCATCAGCGCGGCGCACAGTCCGGCGAGCGTGGCGGCGATAAGTGAGTTTTTAAGCAGTGCGCGCGCGCCGGACAAAATCAAACCGAGCGTGGCGGCGACAAATAAGGTTTCATGGATAAAATAGCGGCTGTAATAAACGGGCAGGGGAGCGAAGGCGAACAGCAACGCGGCGACGAGGCACGGAATGAAGCCAAAAATTTCTACCGCGCAACCGAAAAGCAAAATCGTCGCACTGCCAATTAGAACGGGAGCGAGACGAAGTTCAGTTTCAGTGAGGTTGGGATATTTCTTTACGCCTTCAATTTTGATGAGCGGCAACGTGAATTCCGCAAGCGCGGGGCCGTGGCGATCAATCGGGTCGTATTGATATTTTTCACCAGCGAGCGACTGGCCGGTGATGAAGGCGTTGATGGCTTCGTCCGTGTGCATCGGCCGCACGCCAAGTTGCGGCAGGCGGACGGCGAGGGCGAGCAGCGCGATGACGGCGAAAATCGCCCAGCGAATTTTGAATGGCGGCGGCGTGGTCGTAATCTTAATCCTGTTCTTAATCTTAAGCGTCCGCAATGCGGATTAAGATTACGCGACGATCAAGATTAGGAAAAACTTTTACGCAGCGGGTTTGCCGAACACTTCAACCTCGATGTAGTGGTTGAGTTTGTTCGTCGTGTTGCCGTTGCTGTAAAGGCGGACGTAGCGGCCTTTGACACCCTTCGCGTCAATTATCTTGCCGTAAAAACTTTCGAGATAAGGCCGATCTTTGCCGGCGGCGGAATTGTCGTAAATCGTCATCACGTCTTTGCTGAACGTCGGGTCGTCAGAAATCTGCACCACGACATCGCGATAGACGCGGGACTGATTGTGAAAATGCCAGACGATGAGCGCGTAAATGTTCGCGTCTTTTTCGAGATCAATCTGCACCCATTGTTTGCCGGGCGCGAGTTCGACCCAGGAACCTTCATCGCCTTCCTTGTCGCCATCGGTGACGAGGTCAAGCGTGCCGACGACCGGTTCGCTGTCGCTGGCAGTGACCTTTTTACCTTTCGCGAGATTAACCGAGCCCGCGGGCACGGAAAATTCCGGCCACTTGGTCAACTTGGGTTCGAGGTTGGGAACGTCGATTTGCACCGGCGTGCCGACGAACAGCGGCTTGGGCAAATCGGTCTTGAGCGGAACCATGTCATCCGCAAAAACAAAATTGGTGGTAAGCAACGTGGTGCTGGCAATGAGCGTGAACAATTTCTTCATAAAATAATTTAAGCTTTGGTTTCTTCGGCGGTGATTTCGATTGTCTTGCGCGCGGCAATCGCCTCGTTGGCTTTGTGAATGACGTATTCACTGCTGAACGCTTCGTCCGCCGGGCAGTTCAATTTTACTTTGGCATCGCGGATGGCGTTGAAAAAATTCTCCAAGTGTGGTTGGTGAATCTTTTTGTTGAACGTCACCGGAATATCGTATTGCAACAGCGGCGCGGTTTCGCGGACGTCCACTTTGTCCGCATCGCTCGGCGGCGCGGCGGTGGCGCTGGCGCGGAGATAATTTTTCGCGACCAAGTCATCCCACGCAGGCGCACGATCTTCGCGATAAAGTTTGGTGACGTTGGGATTCTCGGACATTTTGATCGTGCCCTCGTCGCCCATGAAGGTTTCGGAGTAGCCGCCGCCCGCACTGGTCGTGGTCAGCACTTCATAGAAGGCGCGCGCCATGCCGGTCGGCAACGGATATTCATAAACCACCATCGCGTTGTCATACCACTCGTGGTTTTTGTAATAATCCACACCGCCGCTGGCCATGACGGAAGTGGGCGTGACGCCAAACCACCAATTGAAGATATCAATCTGATGCGCGCCCAAATCCGAGAGCGGGCCGCCGCCGAGACCTTTGAACCAACGCCAATTCCGGAATTGATGCATGTCCTTGTAGCCATACTGCGCCAGTTTTTCCGGCGAGATGACGAATTTTTTGGGATAACCAAAATCATCCGTGACCGCGCGATTCCACTGCGCGTTGGCAGCGGTGAGCCGACCACAAATCTTCGCGTCGCGCACCAGCCGGTTCAGCGCAAACATATAACGCGGATTACTGCGACGTTGATGGCCGATCTGCAACAGTTTTCCCGTTTCACGCATCGTCTGCACCATGGAGCGCGCGCCTTCGATGGTATTGCTCATCATCTTTTCGCAAT
>Ga0208507_1000739_pt1 | contig 19996 bp, 14 predicted proteins | sample CryBogCBH12Aug01_FD_184626 | JGI IMG/M metagenome (GOLD analysis project Ga0208507, IMG submission 184626) | Freshwater microbial communities from Crystal Bog, Wisconsin, USA - CBH12Aug09.1 (SPAdes) (version 2) | ecosystem: Environmental > Aquatic > Freshwater > Lake | place: Crystal Bog... | reverse complement strand
AAACGCCATCCCGCAGTTCTTCGAGCCGCTGGCGGGTGGAAAAAAATTAAACTCCGGCGGGGATCTCGGCCTCTCCCCGGCCGTGGCCGCCCAAATCATCAATCTTTTGGGCGGAAAGGCGGAGATATCAAATTTAAGTCCGGATGGAATTAAATTGACAGCCTGTTTGCCGCGCTACAAGGCTGTGCCCCATACAGATTGATTCCATGTCCGCCACCGGTGAAACTCAGGATTTAAATTTCCGCCCCGCGGCAAATACCGACCGTATCGAGCATCTGAACCAGCTGCTGCTTGCCATGCGCGACGTCGGCCACATTCTCAACACGGAACGGGATCCGGTAAAACTTTGCCAGCAGATTTGCGACAGCCTCGGCCGGACTCGCGGTTATGTCGCGGTTTGGATTGGCCGTCCGGATTTCGCGGGGAACCGGGTCGAGCCGCTGGCGGCTTCCGGAAACGAGCCAAACACCTTCCTGAACTCGCCCATCACCCTCGACGACCAGCCAACCGCAAAAGATCCGGTCGGCACGGCCGTCCGCGAACGCCGCCTGGTGGTGTTTGACGATTTGGCCGGCGACCCGCGGTTTGCCCCGTGGCGTGCCGGCGTGCTGCCTTCCGGGGCCCAGTCGATGGCCGCCGTGCCGCTGATTTATCGTGAAACTGTGACAGGTGTGCTGGCGGTCAAAGCCAGCAAGGTCAGCGCCTTTGACGGGGAGGAAAAACAGCTGCTTCAGGAGCTGGGCGACGACATCGCCCGCGCGCTGCACAGCCTGGACGAGGAATCCGCCCTGGCCAACACGCGTGAGCACTTGGAAACCCTCGTCGAGGCCATGCCCGACGCGGTTTTTTTCAAGGACGGCGCCGGCCGCTGGCTGGTCGTCAACTCCACCGGCAAAAAGCTGTTCCAAACCGACAAGCGATCCTGGTTCGGCCGCACCGACGCGGAGATGGCCGGCGACTTGCCAACCCTGCAAGCATCGCACGAGGCGTGCGCGGTTTCAGACGAGGCGGCATGGCAGGCCGGCCGGCTGACCGTCGGTGAAGAAACGGTGGAACTGGCCGACGGACAAACGCTGGTGGCGGAGGTTTACAAGCAGCCGTTGTTTCATCCCGACGGCCGGCGCAAGGGACTGGTTGCAGTCGCCCGCAACATTACCGCCCGCAAGCGGCAGGAATTGGAACTTATCCGGTCCCGTGATTTTTATTTGAGTTTGCTGGAAAACGCGCCGGCCATGGTCTGGCGCGCCGGCACGGATGCCAAGTGCGACTGGTTTAATGCGAGCTGGCTTAAGTTCACCGGCCGAAGGATGGAGCAAGAGGTTGGCGACGGCTGGGCGGAGGGCGTGCATCCGGAGGATCTGAACCGCTGCGTCAAACTCTATCTGGACTCATTTCATAAGCGCGAACCGTTTGAGATGGAATACCGGTTGCGCCGGCATGACGGGAAATTCCGTTGGATTACGGACAGCGGTGTCCCGTTAAAAAATTTGGACGGCTCGTTTGGCGGCTACATCGGCTATTGCCACGACATAAACGACCGCAGGGAGACGGACGCAGCATTAAGGCGGCGCGAAGAAATTTTTTCGGGCATCGTGAACCTTGCGGGTGACGCCATTGCCTTGCTTGACGTCGGCACCGGCTGCTTTGCGGAATTCAACCAGACCGCCCACGCCATGCTGGGGTATTCGCGCGAGGACTATGAAAGCTTCGGGCCAAAGGACATCGATGCCGAACTAACACCGGAACAACTCCGGCTGACCATCGACGAGGTGATTGCCATGGGCGGCAAGGTGCTTGAAACCAGACACCGCCACCGGGACGGCCGGCTGCTTGATGTGCGGGTCAACATGCGCCATATCCGCCTTCAGGGCAGGGATTATATAGCCGCCATTTGGAGCGACATCACCCAGCAGAAACAGGCTGACGAGCAGCTGCGCAAGAGCGAGGCGATGTTTCAAAACCTTTTCGCGCAGCATCAGGCAATCATGGCCGTTGTTGATCCCAAGTCCGGCATGGTTCGTGACGCCAATCCCGCCGCCGTGGCCTTTTATGGATGGCCGCTTGACAAAATCAAGCGGCTTAAAATTTCGGACTTTAGCGCCAGACCGGCGGAGATTCAGACCGCCATGATGGCCGACCTTCAAAAAAACGGTTCGTCACGCTTTGAGTCCACCCACCGGCTTGCCGGCGGCTCGCAGCGGGAGGTGGAGGTTTTTGTCACCGCCATTGAAATCCACGGGGAGCAGCTGCTTTATTGCATTATCTTTGACATCACCGCCCGCAAGGCTGCCGAAACCAGCGTGGTGGAATACCGGCGGCTGCTTGAATGCAACAATGAAAGCCTGGAACAGCGCATCGCCGAACGGACGCGCGAACTGGCTGACAGCGAGGAGAAATTCCGGAGCATGGCCGCCTCCGCCAACAGCGCCGTATTCCTGACCGACCAGGACGGTCGCGTTTCTTTTTGGAACCGAGCGGCGGAACAGATTTTTGGCTGGCCCGCCGGCGAAATCATCGGGCAACCCGCCGTCGGCCTGCTGTTTTACGAGCCCATACTGCCGGATGCCCAGGCAACGGAAGAGGCCGGCCAGCAGCACGCCGCCAGCATCGAACTGGTTGGTATCCGCAAGAACCACGACCTTTTTCCGGTGGAAGTGTCGCTTTCCATGGTCAAAACCAAGAACGGTTACCAGACCGTCGGCATAGCCAGCGACATCACGAGCCGCAAAACCGCCGAACGCAAGCTGCAGGAAAACGAGCAAAAATACCGCATCCTGTTTGAGTCCTCATCCGACGCCCTGGTGACTTGCGAAGGCCCGTCCTGGCGCTTCAAAAGCGCCAACCCGGCGGCCATGCAATTATTCCAAGCCCAATCGATGCGGGAACTGCTGGACTGCGAGCCGTGGCGTTTGTCTCCGGAATTCCAGCCGGACGGGCGGCGTTCCGATGAAAAAGCCCGGGCGATGATTGCAAAAACCTTGGCGGAAGGTTCGCAGTATTTTGAGTGGATGCACCGGCGTCTAAACGGGGAAACCTTCATGGCCTCGGTCAAGCTGAGCCGGATGCCCGTGCTGATCAATTCAACGGCGGTGCGGGATGCCGACGGCAAATTCCTCCACACCCGGACAACGGTTTCCGACAATTCCGAACGGGTCGAAGCGGAAAAGGCAATGGAGGCATCGTTTCGTGCCACGGTGGCGGCCAACCGCGCCAAAACGGAGTTTCTCGCCAATATGTCGCACGAAATCCGGACCCCCCTGAACGCGATTCTGGGTTACACGCAATTGCTCCACGAGGACGAGTCCCTGAATGACACGGTGAAAAGGCAGGTCGCCATAATCCACCGGAGCGGCGAGAACCTGCTCGGCCTGCTGAACAGCATCCTGGAAATTTCCAAGATCGAGGCCGGCAAAATCGAAGTCGTTCCGGTCGCCTTCGAGGTGGAGCAGTTTTTCCAGGAAACGCTGGCCCTCTACCGGGAGCGGGCGGCCAAAAAGCAGCTGACCATCGCCTACCACAAGGCGATTGACGTGCCGAACGTCCTGCTGGCGGACCGGGACAAGATCCGGCAAGTGCTGTCAAACCTGTTAAGCAACGCCATCAAGTTCACCGACAAAGGCGGCATTCAGGTGTCGGCATCGGTTCTGGCCGCCGCCGGCGGGGACATGCTGCACATTCGAATCGAGGATACCGGAACGGGTATCGCGCCCGGGGAGCTTGCCAAGCTCTTTGAAAAATTTGAACAGACGGAAAGCGGACGCCACTCCGCCACCGGCACCGGTTTGGGGCTGGCCATCAGCCGTCAACTGGCGCGCGCCATGGGGGGGGACATCACGGCGGCCAGCGAATTGCACAAGGGCAGCCTGTTTGATTTTGCGATACCCTGCACCCCGGAAAAGGACACTGTTTTCATGCAAAGAAAAGCCCTGCAAGGCAAAATCAGGCTCGCCCCCGGAACCGGCCAACCCCTGGTTTTTGTGGTGGACGACGTTGAGGAGAATCGCCATGTGGTGCAACGAATGCTCGAGCAGGCAGGATTCGCGGTGCAGGCATTTGACAATGCCGGCGAAATGCTGGCCTTGCTGGAAACGCGCCGGCCGGATTTGGTCATCATGGATACTCGGATGCCGGGACTGGACGGATACGAGGCAACCCGGCGGATTAAAAAAACGCCCGCCGCGTCGGGGGTAAAAATCCTGTCGCTCAGCGCGTCCGCGTATGACCATGACCGGCAAGAATCCTGCGAAGCAGGAGCCGATGATTTCCTTGCCAAGCCCTTCCACAACCATGAGCTGCTGACTAAGATCGGCGCATTGCTCGGCCTGTCCTTTGAAAAGGCGGCCGTCAAGGCCGGGAGATCGTCGGACACGGAATATCTTTATCCCGCCCTGAAGCCGGAGAATTTGGAATCGCTGCCGCCAGCGCTCCGCCAAAAATTATACGACCAAATTCTTATCGCCGACTTTGAGTCGGCCGGCCAGTCCTTGCGACAGGTGCAGGCTCATGATGAAAAACTGGTGAAACGCCTGCTTCAGCTCATGGACCAGTTTGAATCGGACAAACTGCTGGAGTTGCTGCAAAACGACCGGACTTCACCAGCCGATGAATGACAAGGTGCCCAGCATTCTGATAGTGGACGACGCGGAGGAAAATCTGCGGGTGCTGGCCACCATGCTCAAAGCCAGAGGATACGCCATCCGGCAGGCCGTCAACGGGCGGGCGGCCCTTGAGGCCGCCCGCCACTCCCCCCCGGATTTGGTCCTGCTGGACATCAGGATGCCGGGCATGGACGGTTTCGAGGTTTGCACCCGGTTCAAGGGCGAGGAAAAACTGAGGGAAATTCCGATTGTCTTTATCAGCGCCCTGCAGGAGACCCGGGAAAAACTGACCGCCTTTGAACTGGGCGGGGTGGATTACATCACCAAGCCGTTTCAAAAAAACGAGGTTGAGGCCCGCGTCCGCACCCACCTGCTGTTAAGCAATCAAAAGCAGCGGCTCGCCGAAAACCTTCAACGGATGGAGCAACTGGAGCAGCAGCGCGACAGCCTCGCGCACATGATTGTCCACGACCTGCGCTCGCCCCTGGTAACCATGGACGGATATCTGCAGATGGTGGAAATGTTTGACGGGGGGAACATCTCCAGCCAAGGCAGGGATTATCTGAAAGAATGCCGCCGGAACGCCGACCGCATCAAACGGATGGTGGCGGAGATACTCATGGTCAGCAGCTTTGAGGCGGGCAAAATCAAGCTGACCCGTTCCGTCTTCGATCTGGCGGCCATGGCGCGCTCGGCGGTGGATGGCACCATGCCCGCTCGCGGCGGCAAGGCCTTGAGACTGCGGGACGGTCAGGAACCCCTGATGGTGGAGGCCGACAGCGCCATCATCTGCCGGGTATTTGAAAACCTCGTTGGAAACGCCTTGAAATTTTGCCACGCTTCCGTCGAGGTCGCGCTTGCCCGGCAGCCGGATTCGGATTTAATCCGCGTGGAAATAACCGATGACGGACCGGGCGTCGCCCCGGAAAACCACCGGAAGATTTTTGAAAAATTCGGCCGAATCGAGTCGCCCCAAGCCACCAGCGGGACGGGCTTGGGGCTGGCTTTTTGCCGTCTGGCCATGGAGGCGCATGACGGAAACATCGGGGTTTCCAGCAACCTGGGAGCCGGCAGCACCTTTTGGTTCGAAATCAAATCAAAGGCAGACCTGTAGGCGCGCAAAAAAATTCCCCGGCGGGAATTTCCCGCCGGGGAATTGGCGGATAAATCAACCGATGCCCACGCGCTTGCCGGCCTTGCGCGCGGCGTATTGGGTCTTGATCCACGCGTAGGTTTCCGCGAGACCCTTGTTCAAGGTCGTGTCCGGCTCCCACTTGAGCACCTGCTTGATGAAGGTGTTGTCGGAATTGCGTCCGGCCACGCCCAGCGGCGCGTCCAGCTTGTAGGAGCGCTTGAGCTTCACGCCGGCGATCTTTTCCACCTTGCTGACCAGCGTGTTGATGGAGACGAGTTCGCTGGAACCGAGGTTGATCGGCGTCGCGATCAAATCGTCGCAATGCGTGATCATGTCAATGCCCTTCACACAGTCGTCAATATACATGAAGCTGCGGGTTTGCTCGCCCGTGCCCCAGATGTTGATGCTCAAATCCTTTTTATCAATCGCCTCGATCACCTTGCGGCACATCGCGGCGGGCGCCTTTTCGCGGCCGCCGTCCCAGGTGCCGTTCGGGCCGTAAACATTGTGGAAACGCGCGATGAACGTCTTCATGCCGCGCTCGTGCCAGTATTCCTCGCAGAACATTTCGGAAACCAATTTCTCCCAGCCGTAGCCGCGCTCGGCCATCGCCGGATACGCGTCGCTCTCTTTCAACGCGCGAACCTTCGGGTCCTTTTGCAGCAGCGTGTTGTAGGCGCAGGCCGAGCTGGAATAAAAATAACGGCGCGTGCCGGCCTTGTAGGCGGCCTCGACCATGTGCGTGTTGATGAGAATCGAGCGCAGACATTCCACGCGGAACCGCTCGATGAAACCCATGCCGCCCATGTCGGCGGCGAGATTGTAAACTTCCACCGCGCCCTCGCAGACGCGATGGCAGTTGGCCTCGTTGCTCACGTCCAGGCAGATGTTCTCCACGCCGGGAACGTGCAGATACCACTCGTAAAGCGGCTTCTTGTCCACCGCGCGGATGTTGGTGAAGCCTTTTTTCGTGAAATAGCGGGCGAGGTTGCCGCCGATGAACCCGCCGGCGCCGGTGATGACGATCAAGTCGTCCTTCTTCAGCGGGGCGTCCTTTTCAACTACGCGTTTCGTTGTTTTCATGAGTGTTGTTTTTTTGTTTTTTTGTTTTTTTGTCTATTGTCTATGTATCTGCATTCTAAAAAATTGCGGCATAGGCATACGTGCACTTAGCATCACGTTGTATTACATTTAGCAAAACTTCTGCGCGTAATTCGCCGCAGCTTTCGGGCGTTTTTTGCCGACGGTAATTTGATTGAACAACCCTTCAAACCGATTGGTGATGGCGTCAATGTCAAAATGGGTTTCGGCATAGGCGCGTGCGGCACGCCCAAGCTGTTCCCGCTGGCAGGAGGCATTCCGAAGATTGACAGCATGCTGGATAAAACTCGCACTGTCACCCGGATCCACGCAGTAACCTGAACCTTCATGTTGGATGATTCGTGATGCCAGATTCCGGGCGGGCATGGCGGCCAAAATAGGGCGACCCGCACAATGATATGACAATACCTTTGAAGGCACTGAAAAAACACCCGCATCGGCCTCCAACACCGCCACCAGCACATCCGCTGACGCCATTATCGCGGGCAGGTCAACATAACGCTGAAAGGGCAAGACTAGCAGATTCTCCAGATTATCCCGGTATTTGACTTTTTTCAGGTAATCCGCACCGGGGCCTTCGGAAATCACCACCACGCGAACCGAGATATCCGCCCGAAACCGAGCCGCAAGCTGCCGCAACAAATCCGGGTTATGCTTCATGGCCAGCGTGCCGGAGTATTGGAAAACAAATTTATCATCCAGTCCCTGACTGGCCGACCAGGTATTGGCGCGTGGGCACACCGGCAATTCGTCCAAAGGGGCCCAGTTGGGAATGACCGTCACTTGATCGGTTGGCACACCAAAACCATGCAGAATAGGCTTAAAGTCTTCGGTGATGGCAATAATCGCCGCGCTGGCGCGAAAACACCGCCCGTCCAAATGCCGATACCAGGCGCCTGCCAGCGAACCGATGACCGGCATTTTTTTGCGAGCTAATTTGGCGACCGCCACACTGTAAAAATCCTGCACCCAGCTGATCACTGGCACTTTTAGTTGCTGGGCGGCTTGAATCATTGTCCACTGCGGTTCTGAGGGCGTATTCCCGCTGACTACCAAGTCAGGATGGATTCGGGAAACCAGGGATGCAAGCTGGGTGCCGTAAGCCAGCTCATAGCCGCGCCGTTTGAGAAAACTGTATTTATTGGCGCGATAGGCCTCAACCATTGGCACTTCGACAAAATCCAGCGTGGAGGCATCGCCGGGCTTGAGTTGCAAAGACCCTCGGGGGGTCAATAAATTGCCAGCAAAGGCATGGGTGACCCGATGGCCACGGCGCGCTAGTTCACGGCTGAGTTGGGCTTCAAATGGATGACCAGCGTAATCGTGAATGAGGAGATGCATTTAATAAAGTGAATTTGAAACTGAAACCTGAAAGAAAAAGGACTTATAACCTCTGCGGCAGGAGCATAGCATTGAAACGCTAGAAAAATTAATCGCTGAAACCTGAACTGTGGAAACCAGATTCAACGCAAGGGCGCAGAAAGACAAAGACTGAAGAGGCAAACATCAAAAACTATCACCCTGCTGTTTTTTTAATTTCAGGCCAGCGCGGGCGCAGGGGTTGACAGGGATTGCCAGCATAAACCCATGAACCTCTCAGTATTTTTGAAACCAGCGTCCCCGCACAAATTACCGCATCACTCCCAATTTGGACACCGGGACCAACAAAGGCCGTAGCTCCAATCCAAACCCCATCTCCCAAAGCTATAGGAGCATGGCGGTAACGCATATCAGGAACCCGATAATCATGGTTGCCGGAACAAATGAAACATCTTTGGGAAAGACAGCAATGAGCACCGATGGTTACCGGAGCAAAATTAACAATACAAACCTCCTCACCGATCCAAGTGTGTGCCCCAACAGTGAGTTTCCAGGGAAGGTGAATATTGACTCGGGGTTTCCAATAGACATTGGGACCAATCTGCGCGCCGAATCGACGCAACCACCAGGTTTTGATAGGCGATGGCCAAGGGAATGCGGTAAGAAAAAAAATAATTTTGACCAACTGCCAGACGGCCAAAACATACCGGGGGCGGCCCAAGTCAAAACCCTGATGCCGGTTGAAAGCATCATTTCGAACTCTACTTGTATCATTGTCAGAATGCATGTAAATGAATAATTCAAGTTTCAATCACCGTGATTTCCGGACGGCAGTTAAGGCGGACATGATAGTTTCCAATGTAGCCAATGCCCGCATTGACATACAGCAACCCAGCTGGAGTAAAAAAAAGTCCCCGGTCATACTCATCGACATTGCTCGGCAAAAACACGGCGCCAAACAGAGGCAAGCGAACCTGGCCACCATGCGAATGGCCGGCGAGCAGGAGGTCAAACTGGCGGCCATTCAATTGTTTGGCCCAGACAGGATAATGCATCAGCGCGATATTCATGGCCCCCGGCATGGCGGGCGGCAAGGGATCGCTCGGATACCAACCGGCCAAGCCGATCAAGTTGATTTTACCATTGGCGATCAACTGGGACCGATTAAGCAGCCAGGCACCACCATTGACCGCCAGACACTTTTCTACCTCGGCAAACGGGATACGGCTCCAGTAATCATGATTGCCAGGCACGCCAAAAACCGGCGCGCGGATGCCGGCCAAAGCCGCCAAGACGTCCTGAAAAAAATTCCGATCTTCCACCAGGTCACCTGTAAAACAGACCGCATCTGGTTGGCATTGGTTGATGGTGCTTACCACCTCGCCCAAATAGGCAAGGTCACCCTTGTGATGCAGGTCAGAGAAATGGACCAACCGGCAGCCGACCGCACCGTTACCGAGCTTGATGCGGCGCACCTCCAAACGGTGCGGTTCCAGGACGACTGATTCAATGGCCACCGGTAGAGCTAGAGTGGTCAAGGCAGATAGGAGGAACTGGCGGCGGGTCATTTTGAGCAAAAATCAAATTTAAAGTGGAAAGCAAAAAGGTCATTACAAGAATTTTCAAGTCTCCATAAACAGTCAAGATAAAGAGCATTTTAAAACAAGGAATTCAGCGTCCGGATGGCGTGGATCAAGTCACTGGCGCTTTGTTCCGCCGTATAGCGAGCGCGGAAGGTGGCCACGGATTGTTGTCGCATGGCCGATTGCGCTGGAGGGGACAGGGCGAGCCATCGCCGGATCATGGCCACACAACCCGCCAGCGTGTCTTCGCCAACAATTCCCGCGCCATCAGCCGCAATCTCTGGTGAAATATTCACCGGATGCGTGATCAAGACGGGGGTGCCACAGGACAGTGCCTCGGCCACGGCAATCCCAAAATTCTCTTGGTGACTAGGCAAGACAAACACTTCGGCGGCCTGCATCAAGCCCCATTTGGGGTCGCCCTGAATCATGCCCGTCCAATAGAGCGATGATTCAATTTCTTCACTACGTGCGAGGGTCTTTAACTGGGCCGCATAAGTGGAATCCGACGGGCCGGCCATCACCAATATCATTGTGGCGGGATCCCATTCACCCAAACGTTGCAATTCAGCGATTGATTGAATTAGCAGGTCGGGACCCTTCTTGGGATTCACCCGGCCCAGAAACAGAAAAAGTCGTTTACCCACCAGGGTCGGGTGGGCGGCAAAGAATGCCGGCCGGTAGTTCTGGTCCGATTGTGGAATGCCGGCTGTGCCGTAGTTGATGACAATTTCTCTGGCCTCATACAGCCAAAATGATTCACGCGCTAGCTTGCGCTCCATGTCACAGGTAAAAATAACCGCCGCCGCATCGCGGAGAACTGGGTAAAGTCCCCAGGGCCAGTAGAGCCATTTTTTGAGATGTTTAAGCGGATAAGCACGTTTGAACCAAGGATCCAGCATCCCGTGGGTGAACACCGCATAAGGGGTTTTACCACTCCGCAACCCCAGCCAGGCACCAAAAGCGTTGTAGGTCCAAATCCCATTCACAATCACACAGTCATAGTTCTGGGCATTCTGACGCAGCCACCGGGTCAAAGCCCAAGCGAAGCCATATTTCCCCAACCGGGTGGGACCTACGGCATGAATCCCAGTTCCAAGCTTTTGTAGCCAAGGTGAACCGGGTTTGTCGAGGCACAGAATTTCGATAGTATGACCGCTCTTCCGGTTGATTGTGGACAATTGTATGACCCCCTCTACGGGGCCACCTTCGACCGGGTTCATGGATTGGATTACGTGTAAGATTTTCATGGGGTAAGTTTTCTGCTGGGAGGGGAATACATTCGGGGCGGTTCATTTCTAAATTTACTGCCTCACTTGCGGACTAATCCCTATTCATCATAACGAGCGCCGATAGAGTGAAGCATATTCTAAAATAATATCATCCAACTGAAAAGCGGAAGCGTTGGCGATTCCTCCCTGCTTGACCTGTTGTTTGGTAGCCTGAGAGGCTTCCAAGAAATCACAAATCGTTTCTGCCGCCGGCGTAACATTATCCGGATTTACAAATTCAACTGCCGACCCGCCAATTTCCCTAAATATGGGTATGTTCGAGGCTATTACCGGACAACCGGCAGCCTGCGCTTCGATGATGGGCCAGCCAAAGCCTTCCATCAGAGATGGAAAAATCAGGGCTTCGGCACGACAATAGAGTGCATTCAACTCCTCATTAGTTACTTTGCCAACAAAGCTGATTTTATTTGCAAGCCCAAGCTCATGGATGAGCGTTGTCATCTGGCTGGTTAACGGTTGCCCAGCCATGACTAAACGTGGCATTGGGCCGCGCTGCGTCATGGCCTGATAAATCTGAATCAAGCCGAGACGGTTTTTATACCATTGATTACCGCCGACATGAAAAAAGTATTGTTCCGGAAGGGTGATTCGGCATTTGTCAAATAGATTCCTGAGAATGGTGTCAGATTTGCTTTCAGGCAATGGTTGGTATGGATAATTTAAGGGGTTTTTAATAACAGACACCCGCTGACTTTGGGCAGGTTCAAATCTCGCCCAATCAAGGCGGGTAGTCTCAGACACGCATACCACATTTGCAGCCTTGCGCAATCCACCTAAAATCAACCGCTGATATATGCGGCCAGATAGCCGCGTGCGCTGCTTGGAGAATTCCCCCAGAGAAGAACGTATGGCAAATAAATCGTGGCAAGTTACCAAATGCGGAACGCCCCTAAGATAGGGGACATAAATTGCATCTGCCTGATCGCAAATGTGAATGATGGTCTCGTTTAATAGCTGATCAACCTCTTGAAGACGGATCCATAATGCTATAGGAAACCGAATAAATTTGTCGAAATAGGCCAACCATTTGCCAAGGACCGGAATCCGCTGAGTAATCCAAGTGCAAGATTGTTGCGGCCTTAGCACCTCAACGGTAAAACCAGAATGACGCAATCCCTGGCTAAGTATGAAAACATAACGATCCATGCTTTCCCGCTGATCGTTCGGGTGGTTGGCAATAAGAATTACCTTTAACATGAGGATATAACCTAACAAGAATATTTACGCCCGACATTATGAAGAACTGCAATTAACGGTTTAGGCTGGCATTTACCGGGGCATTGTCACGGGCTTTGTAAGCAGTGAAACTGCTTTGAAGCAGACCAGAAATAAACCAAATAAAAAAAGCCATTGTAATGGTTGGCGAATAATAAAACCAATAAGGCCAGCCATTGAATCGTTAAATAAAACTGTTACTATGGTGAACCCAAACATAAACCCAACTGGGGAAAAATTGGAATTGCTGCCAAATTGATTTTGCTTTTGGGGAATTATCTGTTGGTAGAACGAATCAGCAATTAAAAACAGAACGAAAGAGATTAATCCGTAAAAAAATAAATAATCCCAGCCAAAAGCAGCATAGCCGTCGCCAATAAATCCACCTGTCCCAAATCCACCAATAAGGCCATTGTCCCCTCCCCACACCATCATTTGATCTCCCATGGAGCAGCCCATGACATAATCCTTATCAATTTTGAGATTGCATACCTTTAAAATGGGGTTTGGCAGAACGGCGATGGCTTTTTCATATTCAGCCTCGCGCAGGCTGGTCTTGGTATTTGCGTCGAAGTTAAGCCCAATGGCCAGAGCGCGATCGAGAAAATGGGTGGTTACCAGGCGGCTCAGGGTGGGGTCAAACACATACCATGATTCTATCGTAGCATCTGCCCCACTCTTGGTTTCGGCTTTAGCTTTTTCTAGATCATCACGACCTACCGTAAGCAAGCTTACAGTGTCTAGTATCAACTCCATGGATGTTTTGCTGGCTCGGCTGTTTCTAGCCAATTGCAAGGTTACCGCCAGGTCCGAGGCAATCGATAAAGATAGGACCGCAAGCAAACTCCAAATGGTTAATGTGCTTAGTTTTAAACGGATCGATCCCGTAAACAACGAAAGAATTAAAAAAACTAGCGCCATGGCAAAGCCCACGAATAAAAACCCGCGGCTGTTTAACGCTGCCGCCACGCAAAACAGAATAAGTAAATAAGCAATAAGAAATAATTTAAGCCGCTTGCGGATACCGCCGGTTATAATTTGACTGGGGAATAAAAGTAGAAAAGGGGCGAAGGCAAATGACGTAAGGCCATTAACCAACCGCTCCCACACGGCTCCGGTAGCTGCGATCTGCCCCCCCTGTTCTAGACGAGTCACAGATGTTAGATAAAATGTGCATAACAAACCGACTCCACCAAGACTCAGAATCTGCCACACCGTTAATTTCTTAAAAAAACCAAACCCCAATAGAAATCGGCGCCAAAAGCCTGAACCAATTCCCTGAGCCCAGCGCATGCGACAATACACCAAATGCGTAACAATTAAAACGATATGGCATAGCAGTATGTGTGTAAAGGTAGCCACCGGCACCCGAAGATGCTCGTCAATCGGATTGCCTTGGATCAGCAGGAGGCATAAAGGCAAGCCGCAGGACTGGAGACAGAACATGAGGATCATCAGGCTGGACCATGGGAAACAGAGTGTCACTCGATATCGGAAGACGGCGAAGCCAGTCATTACGCAGGAACACCAAGCTAGCAGCGTGCAGATAATGGTTTGTTCTTCCGGCCATTGCAACACCTGAGCAATGGCTGCGATGGAAATCGCTCCCAGCCAGATTCGCAAAAGCAAGTCCACGTTTGACTTTGCTATTTTCTCTTTTTGAAAATAACACAAACGTCGCCAAGCATGGCTTTCATTTTGTTGTTGTTGGTTCACGAATAAAATCGCACGTCCTAAAGATAAGACTTTTTGACGATAGTGGAAACTTGAGGTTGGGTTACAACTAAGAAACGATTGATCCCTACTGCCGCCACAATGATTTTACAATGCTCTAAAGCCGCTACCGATTTACTTGACGTCACACATACGAAACATTTTCGGCGTTATATTATTTTGAAACTGAGCATACCCCAGCTCCACTAAAATTCGCCGACAAATGGTTTCATTACCTAAACCGAGATCGCAAATCCTTTTTTTGCCAGCCAGCCTTATCTGCGCTCGCCGAGTTTCATCAGTCAACAAATCTCGGCACTTTAGAATACACTCCTCGACTGAGGACCAGAATACCGCCTCCACTCCATCTTGATACATCTGGAGATGTTCACTGGTGCGCTTCGCGCAGAGTAACCCACCGGCATAGGTAATTTCCGAAGACCGCGTAGTATGTAAATCACGGTTTCCCCTGGAGAGAAAACCCAGTGTGATCTTGGCGCCTTGGATGGCAGCCACGTAATCACGACCACCCAACGACTCGCCCCGCCAAAAGGGTTTGAGTTTCAGCCAGTAAGGAGATTTGTGCCAACGCCCCCCCCAGATGGCTATAGGTATCCCCGCCTCTGCCAGTTTAAATAAAAAATTGTCTCGGCCTTCACATTTCTCGCCACGCATCCATGTGCCAATGAAAGCAACTTCTGACCGAAATGAGTTGGAAATCAGTTCTGTCGATGGATAGGGGGCATGAGCTACCTCATCATAACTCCGCCATACTCGCAAAACACTTTTGACACCTAAATTGTGGAATTCCTGCTCACTCTCGCCCCGGACAGCCACGCCCAAATCATATTCTGGCAGAGCTCTACGGACGGTCCACCAACTATTTCCATCACGGTTTCCTGTTGGATCATCAATTGCATAGTTTAACACCTTAGCACCTAACCCCTGAAAATGATGGATACTGTTGCGGGGCACGGCATGACCACCATCCACCCAGACAACATCATATTGTTTGCCGGACGTTTGCCTCAACAACCAGCGGTGAACCATTGGATTTACAAGGCAATATCCTGATAGATTATTTATTTTTTGGTGAAGCCTTAGATGGGAATAAGCATTTTTTGGATTGAGCAGATTGACCTTGCAGCCAATACGGCGCAACGCTTCGGCACGGTGTCGGCTGGTGCTGTGCATAAAATCGTCACCCAAATATAGTATTGACAATAAATTGCTCATGGTTACAAGTCTTGAACTGGATTATAGACTACAATTTATTTAACTACCAACACCCTCTGAAGAACGTAGCCTATATAGTAGTTGACTGACAGCTGATAAGACGTCATTGACAGTTATAGCTTGAAGACACTCCCTTGTGCTACACGCAGATTTAAGACAGTTGGCACACGCAATCCCGTCGTGGCGAATTATGGTGAAAAGGGGGTTGTTTTGCGGCAACCACTCCAAAGCAGGCCTGGCAGCATTCCCAATAACCACACAAGGGGTTCTTACGCTGCGGGCAACGTGAAATCCACCAGTATCTAATGTTATCACCAAATCACATTGACTAAAAAGAGCAGCGAGTTGAGAAATATTTGTTTGGCCCACGGCTGAATGCGTCTTGGCACCAACGTGAGCCCGGATTGCTTCAACATCCGGAATATCATCTTTATTTCCAGTAAATATTAACTGAGCATCGTGCAAATGGATTAACTTTTTAGCCAACTCTACAAACCGATCTGCAAACCAGGCATTTGGCTCGCCACCGTTGGTTTGGGTAACCATACCGATCACAGGTGATTTTGGCGAAAGATTATATGTCCTTATAATGTTTTGAATGGCTTGATTATCTTGGGTATTATAAAATAGAGTTGGTTCTAAATGTGGCGTGTAATTTCCAAAAAATTCAAGAAGGCGAAGATTGTTGGCAATCACGCTTTCACCTGGCCGGGCAGGCAAGGATCGGTGAAGTAGTTTTATGGAGCCATCATAACCAATTCGCCACGGGATTCCCGACAGCCAAGCCAGCAGAGTGATTCTTAATCTACCGTTCCATTTGTTACATATGACGCAATCAAATTCTTTTTTTCGCCTACGAATATGGCTTAGATAATAGTGACAGGTATGTCCAAAACTGTTGAGCGGATGTGGCGTCTCAATTAGTTCGTTAATGTATGGATTGTTTCGTAGAGTCTGATAGGAGATCCCGCTGGCGGCTACCACCACATAGGCTTCTGGCATTTTAAGCCTAAGAGCCTCAAAAACCGGTGTTGCTAGGACGGCAGCTCCCAAAGGTTTCTCATATTGTAGAAACAGAAACCGGCGAGAGGCAGATAATGGTTTGGCGGACTCACACCGCAAAAACCACTTTGATGTCGCGTTGATTAATCTTGCTATTAAGCCAAATGCCATAAGTCTGCCTTGTTTAAAGAATTTTGGGCGGTTAGATTTGCCACTATTTAACCAAGCCTTACCTACCTACCCATACATCATTCCGATTCAATCAAAGTCAGCCAGCTATGGATGATAAACGTGTGCAATTCTTGAACCCGGGCGGTTGTGCCACTTGGGATGAGGATTTCATGGTCAGCTAGCCCCATGGCCTTACCACCTGTCTTGCCCAGTAAGGCGATGGTCTTGATACCTTTAGCTTTGGCCGCGTGGAGTGCCAGTAATATATTGTTCGAGTTACCACTCGTTGTGAAGACCACCAGCACATCACCTGGCTGGCCCAATCCTTCGATTTGGCGGGAAAATAGACGGTCAAACCCGTAGTCGTTGCCAATGCAAGTTAGCAGAGTGGGGTCAGCATTCAAAGCGATGGCTGGCAGGGCCGGCCGTTCCTTATCGAACCGCCCCACTAGTTCTTCAGCCAAATGCAGGGCATCTGCAGCGCTGCCACCATTCCCGGCCGTGAGCAGTTTTTTGCCGTCGACTAAGGTCTGCCTAATTTCATTTCCCGCGGCAATGATGCATGGAACCAGATCTTTAAGTCGATTTGAAACCGCGATTAATTCTTCCAATTGTTGGATGATGTTTTTATGCATAACGACGCCGGTAAAAACTATGAACAGCCTTTCGGATTGATTTCAAAAGTAGAGCTGAAACGATAAATTCCTTTAATGGCTGGTGGAGCAGTTGGCATGTGCGGGTAAGGGCGTAGGGCAGCAGCATGGCTTCCACCAGAACCATTGCCAAAGCAATTCCGTAAATTCCAAGCCACATTACTGAACCGGCTCCGAATCCAAGTCCAAGGAGGGTTAATAAGAGGTAGCGTATAGTTAGCCCTTCATGTTGATTAGTGCCCATCAGCAGGCCGGAAGTCACAAACCAGACTCCGTTCAACACGGCACTGGCCAGAAACACGGCCAGTAGGCACGGGTCAATCTGGACAGCATGATGGGTCCACAGGGGCATGATCCACGGAGCGGTAAAAAAGATCACCACTGCCAGCCCGACGGAAGCGAGCCAGGAACTTTCAAAAGACAGTTCATTTAAGCGACGAGCTCGCACCAAATCACCGGCGCCAAACAAATGAGAAAATTCCGGCATGATTGAATATTTTATCATCATGACAAACTGACAAATTACCCGACTAAAAGTCCGAGTGGTGTTGAATAGCACCACCGCCGTTGGGCCCAGCATAGCGCCAACTAAAAGGGTTAAGCCTTGCAAGTAAAGTGCATTCCCCAGCGTTGCAGCCATAAACATCACCGAAGGACGCCATGAACGCTTGAGCTCAGCTACTGAAAAGCAGCTAATACCCAAATTCATATTCTCTAACATTTTTTTACTGTCTAAGAAATAGATCATAAATGATATTAGCCTTACTCCTAACATCAGTCCGGCAATAGACGCAAAAGATGAAGTGCATACAACACCAGCGGTCACGGCAATCAATTCGGCCAACCGAGCGCTGCTGGCTAGATATACATTGCGGGCATTTTTGTGTGCCGCGCGATATAGGGTGCCAAAAATGGCAATCAATATTCCCAATATAGTGTAAATTCCCAGGAGCAAAATGGTCCAGCGGAGGTCATCGCTGGTGACCGTGGACACACGCAGCCAGGATTGCCAAGGTAACAGCAGAAATGACATCAAGGTCAAGGCCAGCAGGGCTATGGAAATACCCACGAGAAATCCCCAGGCCGTGTGTAGGGAGCGCCGTGCCCGAAGCCGGTCGCCCTGGGCCAGGGCCATGGATACTTCATTGGCAGAGGTGGTGGCAAACCCAGCCTCACCCAGCGCGAGGTAAGCGGGAATGGTGGAGATGAGCAGCCAAGCCCCGTAGTGTTCCTTCGACCAGAACGACAGGAAGATTGGCACGCCTGCTAATTGCACCAGCACCGTGGTGAACTGGGCAAACAGGTTGGCGCCAAGATTATGGGCGAGACGTTTTTTTAACACGATGAAGGACAATTAAAAGCAGACATTTGAATCATAATATACCCAAAGGACACTAAATCTGTTTTGACAAAGCACGTTTGCTATAATACTGTCCAAAATCTGCAATCCCTCAGTGGGGGCTTTGGTTAGAGTTTTTGCCGACGACGGCGGAAACAGCACTTTTCATCAAAAATGTAGCAGCATTTTTAACATTATGGTATTTCGTTCCCAGCTTGTGTTGTCTGTTAAAGTGTAATAGCTGTAAGCCGCCTGTAGAGTCACGCGTTGCTCCAATTTATATTCAGCGACGAGTCCTAAATTCACATAATCATTTACTGGCAGCGAAGATGCACTCGAATCGGTTGAATAGCTCTCGTCATGCTCGTAACCTACCTTTGTGGAAAGAGTAAAACGGTCCGTGATTTCCTTGTTCAAGGCCAAGCTTATGGAATTCTCATAATACCCAAGATTATTTAATAAATCGGGGATGGTCTGACGGACCAAATCTGCTGAGACATAAAGTCGATCCCAGGGCTGGTAGCGCACATTCAAGGCTGCATACGGGTTGTAGGCATTGGGAACGCCTGAATCAAATTGCCGATACTCCAAGCCGGCAGATCCATCAATGGAAAATAATTCGGAACATTTATATCGCACAAGAATGCCTGTCTGAACAAACTGCTGGTTTCGGCCAGATGTGATTTCATCTTCACCACCGGCTACCTCAAGGCCTAGACGAATGGTGTCAAAACAGTTGCGATTGACGGAAACCAAGCCTTTCCATTCGGTGTAGCCAGTCAAACTGGACGCGTTAGGGTAGGCATAACTTTGGCGACCCCACGTGGAACCAAGGTTTAAATCATCATTAATGACATACCCAGCGTCCAAGGCGGTTTCAATATGCTGAACTTCGGTTCGCGTGTTTGCCACAAAGATATCTTCTTTGGCATCCACAAATTCCTGACGAAACGCGAGCACTAGCTTGGCCATGGGCCAGACCGCCAGCGCATTCAGCCGGTGATCCAGCGAATCATTGGCCGAGTAATGCATGTAATTATTCCACACAGCGGTATAATCCAGGAACAGAAATTTATCCGGCCACTTTTCCACCGGCTGCGCCATCAGCCAAAGTGGATTAATTTGTCCTACATCAAAAAACTGGTTATAAAGCCGGCTTTCTTGAATATAGGTGCGGAGAGAGTGCGTATCACCACCCATAATCTGCAGCCCCGGTGATACCTGGCTGATTTCATCGCGTTGTGGGTGCTGTCCTGATAGGTTAATATTATCATTATAAACAATGGCGGTCGAAAGCCGTGGATGGAAATCAAAATTCCCATAAGTCAGCCTGAGCGACTTAATTAAAAACGTGGCAGATTGTTGGTTGGTTGCCAAATTGGACATGGCGTTTGTGGTGCCTAACATGGCGGCGGACGCGGTCGTCGCATAAATGTTAGCAAGAGCCAATAAAACTAACGCTGGATTGCAATGGGCTGATGTGTATTTGTTGTTTTTCATATTACTGTTTCTGAGGGGGTTCACTTTTCTGGACCACTGATTTGTTAGTCCGAGCATTGGTTTGAGTTTATGGTTTCGTTGTTTCTTTGTCCATTCCCAGTGGAGGGAGGGCGAAGCCCGACCGGAGCTGGGAATGGA
>Ga0208507_1000731_pt1 | contig 20112 bp, 18 predicted proteins | sample CryBogCBH12Aug01_FD_184626 | JGI IMG/M metagenome (GOLD analysis project Ga0208507, IMG submission 184626) | Freshwater microbial communities from Crystal Bog, Wisconsin, USA - CBH12Aug09.1 (SPAdes) (version 2) | ecosystem: Environmental > Aquatic > Freshwater > Lake | place: Crystal Bog... | reverse complement strand
CGACGGATGGCGTGGTTTACACCAGCTACCTGTTCGGGCCGGGCGCGTTCGCGCGCGGTGTCGCCCCGCTGGAATCCGCGCCGCTGCAAGGCGGCCAGGGGACCGAGGGTGTCGAAATCGCCCGCGTGCCGCTGGACAGCGATACTGTGTTGATCAACAGGCGTCGTTACATCCTTCATCCGCGCGGCGTGAAGTTCACCAGCGCCTCGGTGGCCGGCGACACGCCGACCAATGCGGAGTTGGAAACCGGCACCAACTGGACTCGCGTGTTTGAAAACAAAAACGTCCGCATGGTCGCCATCGACCACAATTGAGTGCGGAACACGGAGTGCGGAGTGCGGAATGAAAACCGCGCTCCGCCTCTCTTCAAAATCATGAATCAACTTTTACCCATTATCCGCCGGAAGCGCCGACCGCTCATCGAGGAGGAGTCTCTACCGGACGGGCCACCGTTGGTGACAACAATGCCGCTGTCACCGCCAGTCACGGCGGAGCCAGCGCACGTTGAAGCTGTGGAAATTCCACCGGTTGCACCGGCTGAATTTGCAGCGCCGGAGTCCACGCCAGTTTCGCCGCAACCGAAGCGCAAAAAGAAAAATGCTGACGCTCCCGAAAATTAACCGGCGCGGCTTCCTCTCGCTCTGGGCACAAGACCGTCGCCGCAAGCGATTGCGTGGCGCACTGCCCACTCTGCTGCCCGCGCCGGTCTTGCGCGCGGCGTATCCCACCTTGTTGCAGTGGGATTGGGATTTGCCGAATCCGTTCAAGTGGAACGTCTGGCTGAGCTGGGATAATGGCGCGTCGTGGATGATGCCGGAGGATTACTGGCACTACGGCAACTCGCGCCAGTTCGCGCCCGATGGCGGCAGCGAATTTTATTTCATCGTCGGCGTGGACGCTGCCGGTGTTGAAATCACCGAGCGCAGTAATTGGATCCGCCCGGATGATGCCGTGCCGCCCGTGCCGCAAAGCGTCATCGGTCTGCAACTCTGGACTCGCGTTGAATCGCTGGCCGGGATGTCTGACGGTGATCGGGTGACGACGTGGCCGGATGAGTCGGGCCATGAAACGCACCTGGCCCAATCCAATTTTGATTACCGGCCGGTTTACCGGAGCAATGATCTCGGGCAACCGGCGGTGATGTTTGACGGCACGGATGATTTGCTGACCTCGGTGGCGTCGGTATTCAAGCCGGACCAGCACACTATTTTCGTGGTGGCGATGCCGCTGGCCACAGGTGAAAACGACATTCTCGGCACTGGGGGCGTGGGCGATGGCGATACGCTGCTGATGCTTTACGGCAACCGTATGCGCGGTCATGCCTGGCGCGGTTCGGATGCCAACTCGCTGGATGGCTCGACACCGATTAACGCTCCCTCGGTGGCCGTCTTTGAACAGGCCGTAAGCGAAACGGACATCACCTTGCGCTTGGACGGCAGCGAGGAGGCCATGACGGTAATGAGCGGCACGCCGGCCAACACGCGGAAGTGGGTGACGCTGGGTTCGCGGAGCACGGGCATGAATTTTTCCGGTTACATTTTGGCCGTGCTGGTTTATGACCGCGCCTTGACCCCAACGGAAGCGAACACGATCCGGCAATATCTGATTGATACCTACGCCGTGCCGGTGCCATATCCGGCGGTGACGCTCCAAACGGATTTGGCTGGTTATTGGAAGCTCGATGAAGCGGACGGCTTTTCGCGCAATGATTCCAGCGGGAACGCCTGGGATTTGGGGGAATGGTCGTTCCAAGAGGCCACGGGCGGCAGCTACCGGCCGATTTATCAAGTCTCCGGCGTCCTCAATGACGCGGCGGATTTTGGTGACGAGTCCGGCGGGGAAGGTCTGGTTTCGTTCGCGCCCAACAGCCTGCTTTCCGGTGATTTCACTTTCTCGTGTTGGATCAATTACAACACAACCAGCGGCTTCGACGGTCAGGGTGTTATCAGTGTCGGCGGCACGGTGCAAATTGGTATTCGCGCTTATGACGGCGCGGTGAATTTCACGGTTCCCACCGACAGTTCGCCGGGCTACTGCCAGGCGCTCACTGGTTATGGATCCATTTACGACTACAACTGGACTCACGCGGTCTTCGTGAAGGAGGGCAACTCGCTGCGGATTTATCTCAATGGTGACGAGCAGGCTTATGCGGATTTCACCGGCAACATCGTGCCGACGGCGGCGGGCTTTTTCAGCGCGAGCGATTTGATTTTGGGCATCAATCCGTGGGGCTATCCGCTGATTGGCGCTTTGGATGAAGTGGGCTGCTGGCAGCGGGCGCTGTCGGCGGATGAGGTCTTGCAACTTTACAATTACGGCAGTGGCCTGCCGTTTGAAAACTTTTAACAACGAAAGGAACAAACTATGAACGCAATCGCAATCAAACCGAAAACGATCGAACTGGCACCGGCGCGCACGGCCCAGATCAATTCCATCACCTGGCGCACGAGCGATGATTCTTTCCAGCGCAAGCTGCAGGTCATCGTCAACAACGCCACGATGTTTCAGATCACCGGCGCGGACTATGACGCGCTCGGGCAATGGACGGATGAAACCATCCGCAACCTGATCCTGGCGCGCTTCGGTCTCGAACTCCCTGACGCCAGCCCGTAGCACGGGCGGGTCAATAAAACTATGCCACTGACACTCATCAAAGAGGATGGCACCGGCAAGGCCGACGCCAACGCTTACGCGAATGTCGCGGATAGCGACGCGTATCACGCCGGGCATCTTTACGCCTCGGCGTGGACGGCGGCGAGCGCCGACAACAAGGCCGTGGCGCTCGTGATGGCCTCCCGGCTGATTGACGCCGAATACCAATTCGGCGGCGTTAAGTCCGTTGATGCTCAGGCATTGCAATGGCCGCGCTACCGCTGTCCTGATCCGGACCGCGATGCGACGCTGGGCGTTAGCCTGGTGCTGGCTTCGGAAAACTGGGTGCCGGAAAATCTGGTGCCGAAGCCGGTCGTGCAGGCGGCTTGCGAGTTGGCCAGGGAACTTCTGCTCGCCGATCGCACCGCCGCGCCGGCCGGTGAAGGGTTGAAGTATTACAACGATGCCGGCAAACAGACCGGCTACGACAAGACCGACACGCGGCCGGTCATTTCCAAACTTGTCCAGGCGATGCTGGCGAAATACGGCAGCCTCATCAGCGCCAAGAGCGGAGCCGTGAAACTGATCCGTGTATGACACCCAACGAAGTAATCAACGCAGTGGATCACGCCGCCGGAATGAATGACCGCTGGTTGTTCCTCGCCGCCTTCTGCCTGCTGCTCATCGGCGGCGGGGTGGTGATTTACTGGCTCGTGCGCCAGTTGCAGGCGGTCATCGAGGACCACAAAGAACTGCGCAATGAACATCACGCCGCGCTGGCGCAAATCATCGACAAACAAAGCGAGACAGCGCTGAAGCTCGCCGTCTGCATTGATCACAACACTGCCGCGCTCAATGACTGCGCTTTTGAGCTGCGCCGTTTTCAGGAGGGGGCGAGCCGCCCCACGCATTAAAATTTATGAAAAAATATGCTGCTGTTTATTTAGGAACCCGCTGGGGACAGGATTACCCGTGGGGGATTACGGTTGAGGCCGATGGCAAGCCGCCCATCCTGCTCTGTGTTGGTTGCGCGGAAGAACGGGCGAAGGAGTTGGTGACTTCGCTAAATAGCCGACAGGAAAGTGCGCGTCGCACCGGTAAACTTGCGGCGGCGGTGGCCGTGCTGCTGGCCGCCGTATTATTCTCCGGTTGCACCATCGCGCCGCTCAAGGGCGGCAAGGCCAGCACCAGCCAGTCGGCTGGACACATCGAGCAGAGCGTCGTTCAATCCGACAACCCCGCCGCGGTGTCGAAGCAGGATCAAGCGACGGTTCGCACAAAGTCTTACACGGTGCCGGCAGGCTCGCGGCTGGTAGAGACACACGTCACCACCGACACGGGCGGAGCGCTCGTGACAAATGCTTCCTCGTTGCTAATCAGCGAGCCGATGCCGGTGACGGAGCATGAAGAGACGCGAGCCAGTAGCGAGCTGGGCGCGGCTCAGAAGGACACGGCGCGCGAGTTAAGCGCGAAGCTGGCCAGCCTCAAGGGCATCGTGTGGGTCGGGGTTTTGGTTTTCCTGTTTGGGCTGGCGACGATGTTTTATCCGCCGCTGAAACTCATTGTTGGCAGCATCACCACGAGCGCAGCCATTACCGTCGGCGGTCTCGCGCTCATCGTTTTGCCGACGGTCATTGTCGGAAATGAACTGCTGATTATGGGCGGTGTTGCGGCTGCCGTCGGCCTGTGGTTCTTGGCGCATCGGCATGGGCAACTTCGTGGTTTGGTGGACGCATCGAACAACGCGAACGACTCGCAAGGAGGTGCCCAATGAGAGACGAGCAACAGCGCTTCCTGAATCTGCTGGGCCAGTTGCCCGCCCGCCTCACCGCCGAGCAGGCCGCCTGGGTCATCAATTGTCAGCCGCATGATATTCCGGCGCTCGTCGCCGCCAAACTCATCAAGCCGCTCGGCAATCCGCCAGCCAATGGCATCAAGTTCTTTGCCACGGCGGATGTGTTGGAATCTGCCAAAGACCGCAACTGGCTGGTGCGCGTCAGCGCCACCATCTACCAGCATTGGCACAAAAAAAACGCCCGGAAACATCTTTCATTGCGACCACCTGTCCCGGCCCTGTCGCTTCCACCCAACGGAAAACCGCGCGAAAGCGATCTGGCCAGCACGACCAGTTGATGTGGTAGCCAAAAAAATCAAAAGCGGTTGAGCCGTCAGACTCAACCGCCTTTTTATTTTCAACCGGCCTCAAGCCGTCACCGCTGGCTGCAAGGTCGCCGCCTTCTTTTCGTAGTCCTCAAGTGAGGGCGCGATGATGACGGCCTTCTTAGCATAGGCGCGATGAATCGCTTTACTGTTGTGGCCCAGCGCGGCCTGTGCAAACCGCTCCGGCATTCCCACCACTTTTGCGCGTTCGGCCCACGCGTAACGGTAGCAATGTAACGTCACGCCGGTCACACCGACTTTATGGCAGTGGCGGCGGAAATGGGTGCCTCGGGCGCTTTGCAACCACTTGGAGAGCTTCGGAAACAGCGGGCCAGTGGTCGGCAACTGGTGCAACACCTTTTCGAGTGCCTTGCTGATGGTGAACTGTGCTAGCGATCCGGTCTTTTGCCGGAAATAGGCAATCGTCCGCGTCTGCCAGTCAATGTCCTCGGCCTTGAAGTTCGCGGCATCGCTTTGCGCGGCGCCCGTTTCCCAGAGCAGTTCCAGATACAGTTTCCATTCCGCCTTCTTCTCCTTCGCCAGAATGGTTTCGTGCTCGTCGAGCGTGATGCCGCGCCGGTCTTTGGGTTCGTATTTCGGCCAGAGATACGGCGCCACAATCGGCAGGGCAATCCAGCCCAGGCTCAGGGCGAAGTTGTGCAGCCGCTTCAAAAACTCGTTGATAGCGACTTTGTTTTGTTTGAACACCGCGAAAAAATCATCGGTGGTTGTTTCCAGAAGTTTTTTATTCCGCAGGCCGTCAAAGGACGGCGACTTGAACACGCTGGCGTAACGCGCTCGGCTGCTGTCCTTGCCTCGGCTCTGCAACTGTTCCATGACGGTCTGCCAGGTGCGTTCGACGAACGCGGGGTCGCTGGCCGTCAGATACGCACGAGCCAGATGCAGGTTCAGCACCGGCTGGCGGTGCGCCTCGTTGCGCGCGTTGAGCAGCTTCAACGCATCGGCTTCGTCGCGGGTGCGGAGGCTTTTTTGCTGGCCGGTCGCCGAATCTTGGGAATAATAGATTCCGTTGCGCCGGAACAGGGTGTATTTTGTTTTCATGTGCATGGTTCTGAATCATGCAACAAGACTGTCGCGACACGTTAGAGCGTCGTGGGCAGGTTTCAGCGGGACATCATCCGTTTAGTGGGAGATTGTGTTTCAACCCCCCGCCGTGCTGACAAATCCGCTGACAGTGGCCGTCCATCGCCTCAAGAAACCCTGCATTGATGCGGGGTTTGTCAACTTGAACACAGATGGACACAGATGAAACACAGATTTTTGGAATCATGCTTTCCATAAAACTTTCTCCCGTTCCTCGCTTAATGGAAGAGCGGGTCGGGGTGAGGAGGTCAAGGCCCGTGCCGGCTTGAATCCCCTCACCCCAGCCCTCTCCCCGCTTGGGCGGGGCGAGGGAGTCGAAGCTGCCTTTGCCAGCCGTCGCTTACGGCGTCTTGGGGACCTTCAACTTTTTGACGGGCCGCTTGCGGTCGCTTTTGCGGACGCCGCCGGCCTGTTCGTATTGGTCGCTGTCGAAGCCGTATTTCACGCCCGTGCCGGCGAGCATGGCTTCGCTCATGGTGTTCAGCGTCTTCTCGGCGGCCGTGAGGTCGGTCAACTGCGCGTCCAACGCCGAGAGCGCGGCGTTGTAGAGCGTGAGCTTGCCGGTTTTGGGGTCGTTGATGTTGGCGATGGCCGCGTTGTAGGCGGCGAGCGTCAACCCGTTGCCGAGGTCGAGCGTGGTGCTGATGGAGGAGAGCGCGGCGGCGCGGGTGACGGCTTTTTCTGCGGCGGGCGAAGTGCGTTTGATGCGTGCCATAACAATATCCTTTGATTTAATGATTGGAGACGTCACCACTCTGCCAAAACCCGCCGGGATGTCAATCATCTCGGCTCATGTTAACCTAAATGTAACAAGTAACTGCCTAATGGACGTTTTTGCCAACCCAATGAATGATTTTGTGAACCTGCAATTTGATTTCGTCAACCTCCTGAAGGATTTTGCCAACCTCAAATCAACCAATGCGAACCTGAAATCTTATTTCGTGAACCCTTAATCAGCCAACGCCGGCGGCAAATCAAATTTTGCCGGCTGCATTTTTGATTTTGGGCGGGCAAGAGCGAGGATGGGGATGGGAATGAAGGCGAAATGGTTCAGGCAATTCGCCGGTGGGTAAATAATCGGCTTGTTGATTGAATGGTTGGACGCTCGCCCTCATCCCGGCCTTCTCCCCCGGGGAGAAGGAGAAACGTGCGCCGCCTCAAAATGAACCGGCGGCTGGATTGGCCGGACGCGGGTGCGGACGTGGAAAGATTTTCTCCACTGGTTCCCTCTCCTGGGGGAGAGGGTCAGGGTGAGGGCGGACTTATTTCGCAATTTTATCCTGAAACAATTTGATGACGCCCTGGGTGATGTCGAGCGATTCTCCCGCATGGCTGTAAAGCACTGCGGAGCGGTTGAATCCGGCTTCGCTTGAATCCACTACCAGATCAAAACGATCTTTGGCGTATTCAGCGATGAGCTGTTCGACTTTGTGTTGGTCGCTGATCTTTGAGTAAATCTCGGCGCGCCGTTTCAAAATATCGGCAATGGGCGCTTGGGCGGCTTCTACCTTATGAGCCAGCGCTTCGTAATCTTTGTCTGACTCGGCATTGCCCGGTCCACCGGGCGGCATCAGTCCCGCAAAACGACGCTGACCAAAGCGTTTGTTCATCAGTTGAGCGGATAAAGCTTCATAGTTGCGGACTTGGTCGAGTTGCTCTGGAGTCAGGTTCTCCTGGCTTTTGGCGGCCTCGGCTTGCTGGCGGTTCCATTCGTTGACGGCGGATTCAATCGCGCGTTTGTCAGCAGTAGCCCAGCGGATGGGTTGGCTTTGGTGAGCGGCCAGTTCGCTTTTGAGGCTGGCGAGCTGGCTCAACACTTCACGGTCGGCAGCATCCTGCTTGCCGCAGCCGGCGAGCAGAAGGGCAACGGCTAAAAATGTAATTGGCTTCATGACTGGAGACTTTTGGTTTGGTGTTTTTCTGAACGGGTTCACACCTTCAATAATTTTATCTGCGCATCTTCCTTCGCCGCCGCTTCGCCGAGGGTCTGCGTCAGCTTGCGGCGGCGCTCGATGATGTGTTTGTCGAGCAGCGGGTCGTAGGGCACGGGATAATTGCCGTTGTAACACGCCATGCAGAACGCCTCCGGCGACTGGCCCGTCGCCGCCACCATGCCGGCTTGCGAGAGATAATGCAGCGAATCGGCGTTCAGGTATTTGCGGATTTCGTCCACGGTGTTGTTTGCCGCCATCAATTTGCTGCGGTCAGGAAAATCAATGCCATACACGCACGGATACTGGTGCGGCGGACAGCTCACGGCAACGTGCACCTCGCGCGCACCGGCGTCCTTGAGCGTTTTCACGCGCGAACGGCACGTCGTCCCGCGCACGATGGAATCGTCCACGATGACCACGCTTTTGTCCTTCACGAGCGACTCGATGAGATTCAATTTCACGCGCACGTTGAAATCACGGATGAGCTGCGTGGGCTGGAGAAAACTGCGCCCGACATAGTGATTGCGGATGAACGCCATCTCGTAGGGAATGCCAGATTGCTCGGCATAGCCCATCGCCGCGCAGACGCCGCTGTCCGGCACGGGGATGACCAAATCGGCTTTGATGTTGTGCTCGCGGGCGAGCTGGCGGCCCATTTGTTTGCGGACTTCATACACGCTGTGGCCGTTGATGACACTGTCGGGCCGCGCGAAATAAACATATTCAAAAATGCAGAACGCCCTGCGCTGATGGCCGGGAAATGCCTGGATGCTGGTCAGCCCTTGTTCGTTGATGATGACAATTTCCCCCGGCTCCACGTCGCGGATGAAGCGCGCGTGGATCAGGTCAAACGCCGTCGTCTCGCTGGACAACACATACGCGCCTTCCGCCGTGCGGCCAATGGACAAGGGCCGGAAACCGTGCGGGTCGCGCGCGCCGATGAGTTCCTTTTCCGTCATGATGACGAGCGAATACGCGCCTTCGATGCGGCGCAGCGTTTGCACCAGCGAATTGGCCACGCCGCCGATTTCCGGCTGCGCGAGCATCATGATGATGATTTCGCTGTCCACGGTGGTTTGGAAAACGAGGCCGCGCGCTTCTAGTTCGTCGCGCAACTGCGCGGCGTTGGTCAAATTACCGTTGTGCGCCACGGCGATCTGGCCGCGCGCACAATCCACCGTCAGCGGCTGGGCGTTGCGAAGATTGGACGTGCCGGTGGTGGAATAACGCGTGTGGCCGATGGCGCGGTCGCCGACGAGATCGTGCAAAATTTTCGGGTCATTGAAAATCTGCGGCACGAGGCCCATGCCGTGATGCTTGTAAAATTTTCCTTCGTGGCAACTGACGATGCCCGCGCTTTCCTGCCCGCGATGTTGCAGGGCGTAAAGGCCGAAGTAAGCGAGTTCCGCAGCGTTCGGATGGCCGAAAATGCCGAAGACTCCGCAGTAATGTTTGGGATAGTTTTTGGATTGAGATTGCATCGCGCGCGCCGCTGGATTTGAGCAAAGAAAAGCGTGGCGTGCAAGCCGTAAGCGTCACGGTTGGCGCGGGTCGGGCGCGGCGGCAACTTTGTGGGTGGTCAAAAATATTTTCCAGAGTAGCACAAAGCAACTGGCGAAATCTTCTGGCTGGTCGCTCACCCATTTCGTCACCGTGTCCGGCGCGAACCAGGCGCCCGTCTCGATTTCATCGGGATGCAGCGTGAACGGCCCTTCGCTTTCGCAGCGGTAAATCCAGCAGAATTCCCAGCCCGTTTCCGGACACGCCTCCAGCTTGAACAGCCGCCGTGGCGTTTGCGTCAGGTGCAGGCCGATTTCTTCGCGCACTTCGCGCACCGCGCCCGCGTCGTAAGCTTCGCCCGTGTCCAGATGGCCGGAGGCCGAGGAATCCCACTTGCCAGCGGCGATGTCTTTTTTCAGTGAGCGCTTCTGGAGAAACACCTCGCCGCGCGCATTGAACACCAGCACATGAACCGCGCGATGCCACAGCCCATGCGCGTGAACCGCGCGCCGCGTGTTTTGCCCAATCACCTCGTCGCGTTCGTTGACGATGTCAAAAATTTCTTCGCTCATACGAAAATGCAGGTTACTCAACCGATTTGGAAAAATAAAATTTGAAAGCGATTTTAACGACCACCACGGATCTCATTTTTCCGCGTCTGGTGGTGTCTAGCGTTTCCGCCTTGCACAATTCTTCCCAAAGATAATTGACCCAGCGCGGTTTTGCGACGGTCAATTTGGCAGTTTTTGGACGTTTTACCTTTACCTTGCCCTTAATGCGCGGTCTGGCGTAATATGTGTCCGTCGGGGCGTGGCGGTATCAATTCGCCATCGTTTTTCGGCTGTGTCTGTGTTTGTGTGCATTAAAAGCGGCTACCAAGGTCAACTAGGTTTCAGCGCGACACAAAAAAAGCCTGATAAAATCAACGGTCGGAAGGGTGGCAGAGTGGTCTAACGCATCTGACTCGAAATCAGAAGTAGTCGCAAGGCTACCGTGGGTTCGAATCCCACCCCTTCCGCCAAGTTTACAATGGTTCTATTGGGTTTTATTATTTCAAGAAATTGAAATGCCTAATCGAAACGCATGGCAAACCCATCCGTATTTGAGGGTGTTTTTGATGTGCCACTTGGTAGAGATTATTTGCTTATTTACTTCCGGCGCAGCGCGCGGTGCAGGTTGCCGAATTGAAATTCTACGGACGGCAGCAGCAGCGGTTTCAACATCACCGCCAGCGGAATGGATAGGATTGTCGAAGCGACCACGTCGGAAAGATGGTGGCATTGCAGCGCCATCCGCGACCACATCACCGCCAGCGCATAAATCGTCGCCACCACGCCCCAACCGCGATGGAGCAGCCACGCCGCCGCCGCCAACCCCGCCGCCGAAGCCGCGTGGCCGGACGGAAACGAGCTGAACTCAAACTTGCCGATGATCCAATGGCCGTCGTGCCACACCCCGTAAAATCCCTGCGGCGCGTGTGCCAGCGGACGCGTCCGCCCGAACAGCACGCGCAAAATCGTCGCCGCCAAGCCGGTGAGTTCCGAGGTGAGCGCAACAAAGAAAATTCGCGCGGCAATCATCGGCTGGTTCGCCAGCACATAAACGGCGGCGCAAAAAATGCCCCAGACCGCGACCACCCAGCCCTCGCCGATTTTGGAGCACAGCCACGCGACGCGTTGCCAATCTGGTTTATGCGTCACGTCCAGCGCGGCATCCACGCGATTGTCAAACTGCCACGCGAGCGCAATCGCGGCGGCTCCAGCCAACAGCCAGAGCAGCGCGTGCCAACGGGAATTGCGGGGAACGGCCACGCAGCGAATGTATGCGTTGCGCTTGCAAATAAAAGCCCAAATCGCTAGTGTCCGGCGAATTTCTAAATGAATCCTGCCGCTGCCACCGCTCCCGCCTGGATTGAGAAAATCGCCGCGTATCCGCAACGTGCCATCGTGCTGTTCAGCCTCGTGCTGCTATTGATGGGCAACTGGATTCTCCCGCTGACCGACCGCGACGAGGCGCGCTTTGGCGAGGCTTCGCGCGAAATGATTCAGCGTGGCGACTATATTGTGCCGTGGTTAAACGGCCACTGGCGTTTCGACAAACCCATTTTGATTTACTGGTGCCAGTCGGCGAGTTATCGCGTGCTGGGCGACAATCCTTTTGCGGCGCGGCTACCGTCCGCGTTGTTCACCACCGGCATCGCGCTGCTGCTCGTGCGCTGGGGCCGCAAGCTTACTGGCGACAACAAAACGGCTTTGACGGCCGGCGCGATGTTTGTTGGGTGTTTGCATATCGCCATCATCGGCCGCGTGGCGACGGCGGACATGGCGCTAATTTTTTTCTACACGTTGTCCGTGTGGAGCGGCTGGGAACTGACGCGGCCCGCCGTGGTGCGTCGAAAATTCTGGTGGTGGACTTTTTACATCGCGCTGGCGCTGGGTTTTCTCGCGAAAGGGCCGGAAGCGTGGTTGCCGCTCATCGCGCTGATTTTCGGGCGCGGGCTGCGTAAAGATTCCTTCCGACTGCCGTTGGTTGAAACGCTCGTTGGCGTTTTCGTCACGATGCTGTTGTGCTGTCTTTGGGGAATCCCGGCGCTGGCGCAAACGGGTGGCGCGTTTTTTGACGTGGGTATCGGCGAACACGTCGTGAACCGCACCGTCAGCGTGAACGATAGCCACGGTTTCAGGGGCACGCTGGGATTTGTGGCGCTGCTGCCGCTGTATTTTTTGACGTTTTTCGTGAGCTTTTTTCCGTGGTCCACGCGGGTGCCGGCGGCGTTGCGCCGCTGGTGGCCGGCGCGCAAAGGCGATGATCTCGGCTGGTTTCTGCTCTTGCAGGTCGCGCTGGTTTTCAGCGTGTTCACGTTGGTAAAAACCAAATTGCCGCATTACACCATGCCGGCGTTTCCGCTGCTCGCGCTGTGGTTCGCGCGGCAAATTAGCGGCGAGATAAATACTTTCGCGTGGTTCAGCCGGCGCCTTGTGGCGATGACGATTTTTATTTTGGTGCTGACGCTGGGCGGTTTCACCTTTGCGAAAAATCGGATTCTTTCGGAGAAGCTTTGGCAGGCCGTGCAGTCGCACGTCCGGCCGGAAACCAAGGTTGGCTGCTTTGGCTTTGCGGAATCCAGCCTCGTATGGAAATTCCGCGCCGTCACCACCAACTACCTCGTGCTGGGCGACAATCTGAAGGCGGCAAAAAAATTCCTGACCAATGCGCCGCCGTATATTTTTGTGGTGCCGACCAAATATCTTAATCAATTGCCGGACACGAACGGGCTGCTGATTTCCGTGCATGGCCTCGACATGGTGAAGTTCAAGAACATGGATTTGACCGCGATTGTGCGCGAGGGGAAATGACTTTTAACGCCAAGCCGCAAGGATGACATGGTGAAAATCTATTTACGTTTAGATTGAATGTCCGCGCGCGCTGCCGGTCAAAGACCACGACGATGAAAAACTTTTGCTTCACCTTGCTGGCCGCGAGTTTGATCAACCTTGCCGCCAGCGCGCAATCCACGAATGTTATGAACCCACAAAAAATTGAGACGGCCACGTTCGGCGGCGGTTGTTTCTGGTGCATGGAAGCGGTCTATGAACGTCTGTCCGGCGTTATTTCCGTGACGAGCGGTTACGCGGGCGGCCACACGGTCAACCCGACTTATCATCAGGTTTGCGGCGGCGATACCGGCCACGCCGAGGTGACGCAGATTGCGTTTGACCCCGCCAAAATTTCCTACGCGCAACTGCTGGAAGTTTTCTGGCAGGCGCATGACCCGACCACGCTCAACCGTCAGGGTAACGACGCCGGCACGCAATACCGTTCCATCATTCTCTACCACGACGACGCGCAGAAACGCATCGCCGAGAATTCAAAATTGGCCGCGCAGAAAGACTTTTTCAAGCCCATCGTCACGGAAATCGTGCCGCTGACGAAATTTTATTCTGCCGAGGATTATCATCAGGGCTATTTCGACGCGCACGGCCACGAACCTTATTGCCAGCTCGTCATCGCGCCCAAGCTGGAAAAACTGGAGCATAAGCAAATCATCCAGCCAACCGTGCAGCTGCCGAAGTGAATTAAACCCGAAAGCCGGGCAGGGGGCGCAAAAGATTTTTCTTTTGCGCCTTTTGCATTTTCCGGCGGTGCGGCAAATGAATCGGCGGGGCTGCCGCAAAGGTGGATTGACCAAGCCAAATTGAATTGCCCCGCCCGCATTTCCGAATACCCTGACGGTTCGACATTTATTTGAAATGACCAAAGATTTTTCTGCCATCCCGTCCATTCCGCCCGGCGTCCAGCTCACGACGCTCGACAACGGCCTGACCATCATCGTCCGCGAAGACCATAACGCGCCGGTCGTGTCCGCGCAGGCGTGGGCGATGGCCGGCAGCATCCACGAAGATAAGTGGCTGGGCGCGGGACTCTCACACGTCCTCGAACACATGCTGTTCAAAGGCACGACGACGCGGCCTGGTTCGCGCATTGACCAGGAAGTGCAGGAAGCTGGCGGTTACATGAACGCCTACACGAGCTTCGACCGCACGGTCTATCACATTGACGTGCCGAATACGGGCGCGGTGAAGGCCATTGATATTTTGTGCGACATCATGCAGAACGCGTCGCTGCCGCCAGATGAACTGGCGAAGGAAATGGACGTCATTCGCCGCGAAATGGATATGTGCCACGACGATCCGGGTCGCCGTGCGAGTCGCCGACTTTTTGAAACGGCTTACACGAAAAGCCCGTATCGCTTTACGATTATCGGCTATCCCGACATTTTCAACGAGGTGAAGCCGGACGACATCCGCAATTATTACACTGAGAAATACGCGCCAAATAATGTCTTCTTCGTCGTTGCTGGCGATGTGAAGAACGCGGAGGTCGTCGCGCAAATCAAAGTTGCCTACGCCAAAAGCAAATCCAAGGCAATACCGCCCAGCGTGCTGCCGCTCGAACCGAAGCAGACCGCGTTGCGCGAAATTGTCGAGGAAGCACCGGTGGAACTCGGCCATGTGCATTTCGCGTGGCACATTCCTGAATTGCGCCATGCCGACGTGCCGGCGCTTGATGTCCTCGCCGTGCTGCTCGGCAGCGGTCGCAGTTCGCGCCTGTTCCAACAAGTGCGCGAGAAGCAAGGCGTCGTGCATCACGTTGACGCGTGGACTTACAGCCCCGGTTTGCCGGGACTGTTCGGCGTCAGCGCCGTCGTGGATGGCGACCAATTTGAAACCGCGAACAAAGCCATTCTCGCTGAAATTGAAAAAATAAAATCCCTTTCCGTTTCGTCGGATGAATTGCACAAGGCCATCAAGCAGTTTATTTCCGCCACGCTCTCCTCGCGCAAGACGATGGAAGGCCAGGCGCAAAATCTCGGCGGCAACTGGCTCGCCGCGAACGATCTCAATTTCTCCGAGCGCTATCTCGCCGCCGTCAAGCACGTCACGACGAACGACGTCCAGCGCGTCGCGCGCCAGTATCTCACACCGGAAAACCGCACGCTTTACGCGCTGCTGCCTGAAGGCGCCGCCCCGAAATCCAAAGCGAATGTTGAATCAAACACCGACAATGCCATCCAGAAAATTGTTTTGCCGAACGGCCTCACGCTGTTGGTGAAGGAAGATCATCGCCTGCCGTTCGTGGAATTCCGCGCCGTGTTCAAAGGCGGCGTCCTTGCGGAAAATACCGCGAACAACGGCACCACGATGTTGCTGGCGAAGCTGCTCATCAAAGGCACGCCGACGCGCAGCGCGGAAAAGATTGCGACGGAGATTGAATCGGTCGGCGGCAGCATTGATAGTTACGGTGGCAACAACAGTTTTGGCATCAATGCAGAAGTATTGAGCGAAGATTTTACGACTGGCTTGGACTTGCTGGCCGACGTGATTTTGAATCCCGTTTTTCCCGCTGACGAATTGGAGCGCGAAAAGGAAATCCAAATCGCCGGCATCCGTTCGCGCAAGGATGAATTGCTGAAGAGCGCAAGCCTCGCGATGCGTCGCGCGCTATTTGGCGAGATCGGTTACGGCCTTGATTCGCTCGGTTCCGAAGAATCGGCTGGAAAAGTTTCCGTCGCCGCTTTGAAAGAATTTCACCAGCGGCTCACCGTGCCGAACAACTGCGTCCTCGCGATTTTTGGCGATGTGAAAGTTGGTGAAGTCAAAGCTGCCGTGGACAAAGCCTTTGGCAAATGGCAGATGGCAGATGGCAAATCGGGAAACCCCATCGCCCAACTTCCAACTCCGATCTCCCAACTCCCAATCCGCGTCGAAGAGACGCGCGACAAAAAACAAGCCGTGCTCGTCATCGGTTTTCCCGGCACGACGATTGCCAGCGATGACAAATACGCGCTCGACCTGTTGCAGGAATGTTGCAGCGACCTTGGTTCGCGGCTGTTTTTGCGCATCCGCGAACAGCTTGGGCTAGCTTACTATGTTGGCGCGCAGAATTTCGCCGGGCTTGTGCCGGGCTACTTTGCATTTTACACCGGCACGGAACCGGCGAAGGCTGCGCAGGTGGAAATTGAGTTGCTGAAAGAAGCCGATTTGCTGCGCACGGAAGGTTTGACCGCCGAGGAATTGAAACGTGCGAAAGCCAAAATCATCGGGCAGAAGAAAATCTCCCGCGCTGACCTCGGACATCTCGCCGCCGCGAGTGCGCTTGACGAACTTTACGGCCTCGGCTGGCAGCGCGCCGATTTAGACGATGCGAAATACGAAGCCGTCACGCTCGAGCAAATCAAATCCGCCGCGCAGAAATACCTGAGGCCCGACGCTCTGGTCGTGGCCGTGGTAAAACCTTGATGCGTTGGAAATATTCCTAGCGCGTTTGCCTGCGAAATTAGGTTCCAGCTACACGCTCAAAATGCCGCCCTGACTCGCGTTGGTGACGAGCTTTTGATAGCGCGCCAGCCAGCCGGTGACCGCCCGCATTTTTACCGGCACGAAATTTTTCTTCCGCTCGTCCAATTCCGTTTCCGAAACCAGGATGTCCATTTTGCGATTTGGAAAATCAATGCGCAACCGGTCGCCCTGTTTCAACAAGCCGATCGGCCCGCCTTCCGCCGCTTCCGGCGAAACGTGGCCGATGCACGCGCCGGCCGTGCCACCACTGAACCGGCCGTCGGTGACGAGCGCGACTTTGTCGCCGAGGCCCATGCCGACGATGTAGCTCGTGGGCGAAAGCATTTCCTGCATTCCCGGCCCGCCGCGCGGCCCTTCGTTGCGGATGATGACGACGTCGCCCGCTTTCACCTTACCCGCAAGAATGCCGGCGCAGGCGTCGTCCTGGCTTTCAAAAATCACGCACGGACCTTCAAAAATAAAACCCGGCCCGCAATTCTCCTTGAACGCCTTGCTGATGCCGGCGGTCTTGACCACGCTGCCGGCGGGCGCGAGCTGGCCGTAAAGAATCGCCAGTCCGCCATCGGGCGTGTAGGCGGTTTCTTTCGTGCGGATGCAATCCTTCGCGTCGAAACGGAACGCCGGATCGTAAGGCATCAGGCCGCTGGGTTTCACCTTCGACAACAATTTCGCATCGTTGATAAATTCGGCGCTGGCAATAAGTCCTTTTTTCAACTTCTTGGTGCGGACAATGGCGAACGGCGTCTTGGTGCCGCCCTTGCCATATTGCCAGAACAGCAGCACCGGCAGCTTGCGGAACTCGCCGAGTTCCGTGCGAACCAGACCTTTCGCGTCGCGCAACTGCTGTTCAATGGTGGCCCGCAACGAATCATGGCCAGCCACTTCGCTGCCGTCCGGCATCTTCACTTTCACCTTCGCATCATGCAGCGCGACGATGGCGTCAACGTCGCCGGCGTTCCACGCGGCGGCGGCACGCCAGAACGCGATGGCCAGCGGGTCGCCGGGATAAAACAGCATCGGCTTGGGCGCGAGATTGCCGCTGGCCGTGCGCCCGGCAACGCCCATTTTGTCATTTGGGTCCACCACGATGGCGGACGAACCAGAGACGCGCACGGTTTTTGCGAGCGTCGAACATTTTTCGGAGCGCATGTCCCACTCGTCAATATTCTCGCCCAGCGTTTTTCCGGTGACGGTTTTGGTGTTCAGGTTCAGCACGCCCTGGCGTTTCAATTCGCCGAGAATCGTGTGGATGCCACCGGCGCGCTGCACGTCTTGAATATGATAATCCGATGACGGCGAAACCTTGCACACGCAGGGAATGCGCCGGGAAATTTCGTCAATGCGCGCAATGTCATAAGGAATCCCCGCCTCGCGCGCGATGGCGAGCGTGTGAAGAATCGTGTTCGTCGAGCCGCCCATCGCGACGTCGAGCATGATAGCGTTGTCGAACGCTTCCAGCGTCGCGATGTCGCGCGGCTTCAAATCTTTTTTCACCAACGCCACAATCGCTTCCGCCGCGCGCTGATACAAAGCTTCGCGTTCCTTCGACACGGCGAGAATGGTGCCGTTGCCCGGTAGCGCCATGCCAAGCGCTTCGCACAAACAATTCATCGAGTTTGCCGTGAACATTCCCGAGCACGAGCCGCAGGTCGGGCACGCGGTTTGTTCCAGCTTGGTCAACTGCGCTTCGGTGATCTTGCCCGCCTGCAATTCGCCGACGCCTTTGAACACGGAAATCAAATCCGACTTGCCCGTCGCCGGCTGGAGATATTGCGCGAGATCGTCGTGCGTGGCCTGCTGTTCGGCAATGCCCGCCGCCATCGGCCCGCCGCTGACGAACACCGTGGGAATATTGCAGCGCATCGCGCCCATCAACATTCCCGGAACAATTTTGTCGCAGTTCGGAATGCACACCATGCCGTCGAAACAATGCGCGTTGATGACTGTTTCCACACAGTCTGCGATCAGTTCTCGCGACGGCAGCGAATACAACATGCCGGAGTGGCCCATCGCAATGCCGTCGTCCACGCCGATGGTGTTGAAGACGAACGGCACGCCGCCCGCCGCGCGCACCATGCGCTTGACCAGCGCGCCGACTTCGTTCAAGTGCGCGTGGCCGGGGATGCAGTCAATGTAGCTGTTGGCGATGGCGATGAACGGCTTGTTAAAATCCTCCTCGGACTCAATGACGCCGGTGGCGCGCAGCAGCGAACGGTGCGGCGCGCGTTCAAAACCTTTTTTGATGATGTCAGAACGCATGATGGAATGGGTAATTTGCGATTATACAACCGTAAGATAGCGGTTGCCGGCGGGGGTGTCACGCAATTGTCAATAGCCGCCCGCCGCCGTTTTTAATCGCCCTAAAAATCTCCACTCCGAGGCTGGGCGGACTTGCCCGACGGCCCCACCGGTCAAATCCTGCTCGACGCCCCCGCCGTTCGCGGCTAATTTTACGTCATGTCAAAGGATTTTCCGGTGCCGCAAAACAAGATCAATCTGCGGCGTCCCGACATCATGGAAGCCGTGCAGGCCCAGGTGTTGTCCCATTACCGCAGCGAAATTGTGGAAAGCATCCGCGCCAACGGTGGCGTGTTGTCCGCCGACGGCTTGACGGTGAAGCTCGCGAAGGAATTCGGCTTCTGCTACGGCGTCGAGCGTGCGATTGACCTCGCTTACGCGGCGCGGAACTACTTTTCCGAAGTCGCCCCCAACACGCCCATTTATCTGCTCGGCGAAATCATTCACAACCCGGAAGTGAATGATCAAATCCGCAACATGGGCATCAAAATTATTGCGCCCAAGCCCACGGATGAGGAAGTGTCGCTGCTGGAATCCGGCGATGTGGTGATCATTCCCGCGTTCGGCACGGAGGTCAGCACGCGCAAAAAACTGGAGTCCAAAGGCTGCGTCTTGGTGGACACGACCTGCGGCGACGTGATGAGCGTGTGGAAACGCGTCCGGCAATATTCGAAGGAGCATGTCACTAGCATCATTCACGGCAAGGCCAAGCACGAGGAAACCAAAGCCACCACGTCGCAGGCGCGTGCCTACGGCAGCGGGCATTATCTCGTGGTCTATAACCTCGCGGAAACGGATTACGTTTGTAATTACATTTTGCACGGCGGCGACAAGCATGAGTTCCTGAAGAAATTTGAAGGCGCGTTCTCCGCCGGCTTCGATCCTGATTTGCATTTGCAAGCCGTCGGCGTGGCGAACCAGACGACGATGCTCCGCGGCGAGACGGAAGAAGTGCAGCGGCGGTTCAAGGCCGTGATGGAAAAAAAATACGGCGCGGACAGCATCGGCAACCATTTCCGTTTCTTCGACACGATTTGCGGCGCGACGCAGGACCGGCAGGATGCGCTGGAGAAAATGCTTTTGACGCCGCCCGATTTGCTCATCGTCATCGGCGGTTACAATTCGTCGAACACGTCGCATCTCGCGGAGATGGGCGAACACAAGCTGCCGACGTATTTCATCAAGAACGCCGCCATGATGGAATCTGCCGCGCGCATCCGGCATTACAACCAGCACAAAAAGGAAGAGGTGGTGACGCAAAACTGGCTGCCGTCAGGAAACATCACCGTCGGCATCACCGCCGGTGCGAGCTGCCCGAACAACTTGATCGAGGATTCCATCCGCCGCCTCTTTGAACTGCGCGGAATTTCTGTCCAGGAACTGTTAAAAAAATAAGCCATGCCGCGCACCCGTCTGCAACTCGAACAGGTCGAACGTCAAATCCTCGCGCCTTATGCGCAGTTCAGCGGCGACACGCGCGGGCGCAAACATTCGGAAGCGCCGCCCGTTTGGCGCACACAATACCAGCGCGACCGCGACCGCGTGATTCATTCGCGCGCGTTCCGCCGGCTGGAATACAAGACGCAGGTTTTTCTGAATGGCACCGGCGACCATTTGCGCACGCGGCTGACGCACACGATTGAAGTTGCCGCCATCTCGCGCAA
>Ga0208507_1000727_pt1 | contig 20134 bp, 19 predicted proteins | sample CryBogCBH12Aug01_FD_184626 | JGI IMG/M metagenome (GOLD analysis project Ga0208507, IMG submission 184626) | Freshwater microbial communities from Crystal Bog, Wisconsin, USA - CBH12Aug09.1 (SPAdes) (version 2) | ecosystem: Environmental > Aquatic > Freshwater > Lake | place: Crystal Bog... | reverse complement strand
CCACCATCCGCCTCCCGCAGGATGCGAATCTTGTCTTCCGTCGTATACCGTTTGCCTTTCATGGTCTGGTCCTTTCGTTGGGCCCAGACTAACAAATTACCTGGCCTGAAAAAGCGAAGTCACCTCATTTCTTGGTTTTGAGCGGGCTCCGGCTTGTTTTCTCCAAGCTGCCGCACCTGGCCAATTAATGGTCATTAGCAATTTTCAATGTTGGCACCACGTCCACCCTAATTTAGATGGTCAAACAAAAACTCCACCCCACCAAGCCGCCGAACTCAGCCGGCAGCTTTTGCTTTTTAGTGACCACCGCAAGCTGGCGACCGGAAAGTCGCCTCACCCGCACGCTTAAAGCTTGCGCTACTACTGCGGCCGCCGCTGGGTCAAAAGCCTTGCAACGCGCGCGCGCTATCGGCCCGCACCAAATGATCCGCTGGCAATTCAACCTCGGTCGGCTGTCCCAGAAACTCCATTAAAACTGCAATACGCTCGCGTCCGGGCATCACCTGCGTGACCACAGCGTGCAATCCTTTAAACGCCCCGGTGGCAATCAATACCGATTCACCAGGCTGATAGTCATCACCAATGACGCGCAACTCCTCGGGACCCAGTGCCAAACGAATTTCTTGAATAGCCTGATTCGAAACAGTGGGCCAATGTGTGCCGAACCGCACCACGCACTGCACCCCGCGAACACTGTGCACTGAACGCAATAGGAGTTGTAGATCGAACCGGGCAAAAAGATACCCCGGAAACAGGGCCTCGGTAACCCACTCTGCCCCACGCTGGGTAGCCCGCTTGAAACGAATCCGAGGCGTAAAACACTCTACCCGCTGAAGATGTCGCAGGTGAGCCGTGGCGATGTGCTCCTGTTTTGGCAGGGTTCGCACACAATACCAGTCTAGGTTTGCGCTATTATAATTCGCTGGATTCACGAAGGTCTCTGTTGGTAATAGTGATCGTAATATTTCGCCAGCCGTTTACGGCGGGGCACATAATTCAACACAACCCCTGTCAGTTGGACCTGGCTGTTTTCAAATGCCTTGATGGTTTCTAACGATTTATGGCGGTTGGTTCGTCTGGCATCGGTCACAATGATGACAATCTGGGTAAATTTTGTTAAATAAAGGGAATCTTTAATCAAGCCTAGTGGCGGGGTATCAATTACCACCCGGTCGAATTTCTTCAAGAGTTCAGCTATGATTTGTTGCAGGCGGTCTCCCGCCAGATGTTCTGACACTGCCGGCAAGAGCGGCCCCGAAGGTATCCAGGACAGGTTTTGAATTATTGGATGACGATTGATGGCTTCGGACAATGCGCATTCATTCAACAGTAGGTTGCTCATCCCAGTGGTGTAGCCAGTCTGAACTTTGGAAAAATAACTATCCAAGGATGGCTTGTGCAGATCCAGATCCAGAGCAACGGTTCGAAACCCCTGGCGGGCCAGACCTGAGGCATAGTTAGCTGACATAAAGGTTTTTCCCTCGCCCGGAAATGTGCTGCTGAAGAGAACGACCTGAGGTGTATCTGGGAAGGCGCTTTTGCTTTTAATGCTGATATTGGCGATGATGGAGCGAAAATTCTCCACCTCCGCTGCGTGGGGATCTTTCAAGTTAAACAACACCTTTTTATCGTTGTCTGATTCCAATTTTAACTGGTTTTGGAATCCCAAGACGGGCACGCTAAAAAATAACTCAGCCTCCTCCACCGAACCCAAAATATTTTTTAGGCCGGCCCGCAATAGCACCACAAAAAGACCAAATCCCAGGCCAAGAATCACCGCCGCCATCAAACTTAACCGGACTTTCGGAGTAGAGGAAGCAGTCGGTGGCATCGCCGCCGAAACCATGGAGATATTAACGGGAGCCACTTGCGAGTTGGCGGCGGTCACCTTGAGTTTTTCCAAAACCGAATTGAACAAAGCCTGATCGGAAGCAACTTCCCGGGCCAGCAAATTGTATTGAATGGATTTGCGGGATAGTTCCAGACTCTTCTGCTCGGCCTGTGCCAGCTCTTTCTCCAAGTCTGAAACTTCGGCCTGCGCCTTGACATACGGCAGCCGCAAGGATTCCTGAATCCGGCTGCGGATGGCCAGCACCACCTCCTGAAGTTGTTGCTTCAATTCATTCAACGTGTTGACGGCCACCACATACTTGGGATTCTTTTCCCGGTATAATTGTTTCAACTGCATAAAATCCGCTTGTTTTTGAGCGATAGCCGTCTGGAGCAACTGCACTTGCGGATCGGAGGAAATCTGAGCATAGGCCAGCAAGCCGTCGCTGTTGGTGCCCATCGCCAGAGAGCCTTCATAGGCAGCCTTGAACTGGATTACCTGCGCTTTCATGTCGCTCAACTGATGTCTATAAGTGGCGATGTCCACCAACTGGGAGGCGGCTCCATTGTCCGAGGTGCTCAATTCCACGGTGCCCACCTGCTCGCGATAATTTTGCAAGGCTTGTTCGGAGGCTTTTAATTTGTCCGCCAGCCGTTGGTTAGCCAGCTGAAACAACTCACTCTGACTGCGATCTGTCGTGGACCGGATTTTAAAATCCTGCTCCAGATAGCCCGCCACCATGAGGTTGGCCAGCTGGGCTGCCCGGTTGGGATCTGCGCAGGTGACGGTCAAATCAATCAGGCGAGTGTTTCGGCGGAGCTTGGCCGTCATTTGCTTCTCCATAGCGCTCACCAATTTCACACCCTCCAGCATGCTGGCTTTGGGGATAGTGCTGGAATCTCTGCCGCTCAAGGGAGCCACCACCGAAGTCACCAATCCATTGTTGGTGTTTGAAAAGGCCCCGATACTTGAAAGCAGATTCGAAGGGATGAGGCCGGCCTCGAACAATACCCAAGCCCGCAGCGGAGCGCTTTGCAGCTTGTCGACAACCGTATTCAGTTTTTCCAATCCACTCTGGGCGTCCTGCCAGGATTGATTATTCAATTCCAACTTGCTCTGATCTTGTTCCTCAACCTGAATCGTGGCAGTAGCCGTGTATTGCTTCGGCGTTACGAATATATATAAGCCAGCCAGAATCAAAAACCCTAGAAGACTGGCTGCAATCAGCCACCAACCGTCCTGAAGAATATCCCGATATTTCGAAATATTGAGGCGGCTTTCTCCCGGATAGCCAGGGTAATTGTCGTCATAACCGAAGTGGCAACTCGGGTTTTCAGGCGGGCTGGGGCGGCCAGTATTATTCATAACTCGAAAAAGTTAGCTGAACTTAATTATTGCCGGTTCCGGTGACGACTTAGAAAACTCGTTCGCCAACAGTGATTATGTCACCTGGCAAAATCTCAAATGGCTTGGTCTTTTTATCTTTGGCCATGTCGGCCGCATCCAACTCATACACACTCAAGCTGCCATTGATGACGCGTTGGATGGTAACCTTGCTGGGAGCCGCCAGCCGGGTATAACCTCCGGACATGGCAATGCTCTGTAGCAGATTGATACTTTCATTGGGGGGAAATTCAAAGGATCCCGGTCGTTGAACCTGGCCCAAGACAGTAAAGCGCTGGGTGGCCATCTGCTCCAATTGGATGGTAACCTTGGGGTTGACGAGATAATCCTTGTCGTATAAATCATGCACCATAACCGTGGATTGGCTTAGGGTCAAACCGGCTAGTTTCAGCGACCCAATCAACGGCAATTCCGCCATGCCCCGACCATCTAGCGTCACCTTGGTGGTGAGATCCGGCTCCTGATAAACCGTCATCACCAGCACATCGTTGGGCTGCAAGCGACGCACCACCGACATGGTTTCGGTAGCCGCTGAGGTGGGCTCAGCTGCCCGTAAAACCACGACGTGCAGGGCCATGACCGCCAAGATCCAGATGCCACACACGGACGGAGTGGATTTCATCCAGCCCATCCCCATTAGACTTTGAAAGTCAGTTTTATTTTTATCCATAATTCTATAATCTGGCGGTAGCCCCCGTGACTCTTTGACTTGAATAATGCCATTTATCAATGGCGTTTTTTCGAGTTACCTCATGGTTAGTCAGTAGGCATTTTTGTTTTTTATAAATGTCCTCACCATGATGACCACATCCAACCAGATGCTCCAGTTTTCGATATACCAGATATCGTGGAGGATGCGTTCTTCGAGACTAGTATCACCTCGCCAGCCATTAACTTGCGCCCAGCCGGTCATACCAGGTTGATGGGTTTGGCGGTGTCCGTAATGTGGAATATGATATTGAAATCTTCTAACCAATTCCGGTCGTTCGGGGCGCGGTCCCACCAAACTCATTTCGCCAACCAACACATTCCAGAATTGCGGCAGCTCATCTATGTTCCACTTACGCATGAACCCGCCAATGCGCAGCCTGCGGGGATCATTTTTCTGTGCCCAAACCGCGCCATTCATCTCTGAATCTAGCCGCATGCTGCGAATTTTAATGATATTAAAGTGACGATTCCTTATCCCATTGCGAACTTGGGTGTAAAACACGGGACCCGGAGATTCCAGCCAGACCAGAAAAGAGAAGACGGCAACAAGGGGGGCCGATAAAAACAATCCAACGGTAGCCCCAACGACGTCCAAGATCCGCTTCATTAGCCGGTTAGCAAACTGGTCAAGTGGCAATTGTTCGACGCCCAAAACCGGCATCTTACCCACCTTGGTAATCTGCAGCGCGGAATTCAGAACCGGAAAAAATCGGGAAACCACCCGCACCTGCACAAACTCAACTTCGCAAGTTTTTAAGATGGTATTAATAATGTCTTCTTGCAAACCGGCGTGCGGAAGGATTAGCACCGCATCTACTTCGTATTGTTTAAGTCTAGCAGGCAAATCTCCGACCCCCCCTAACTGAAGTATGTTTGCGGGTCTGCTAGTGTTGAGTTCGTCATTATTGATTGGATCGTTCAATGATATCCATCCGGCTATTTCATAATCATTTTCATCTTTGATTTGCGCCGCAATCTGCTCCGTGCCTTTGGCCGCTCCGAGAATTATTACTCGCAACCTGTGCAGCTCAGCCAGCCAGGGATTCTTATATAGCCCAGCTACGCTCAGCCTGCCTATATAAATAAATGCAAAGATGAGAATCAAATTGATCCAGACGACTAACTCATAATAGTAGAAGCATTGAGGCAATAAATACCTGCTTAATAAACCAAAAGTAAATACCCCAAACCACACCTTTGGAAACAGTAACAGAATCTTATTTGGATAACGAATAATATGGAGTTCGTAAAACCCTCTTAATCGCATTAGATAAATGATGATGATTGAAAAAAACGCCATTTGTTTTAAATATTTACCAATCATTATCGGAGCGGTTTCCTCAATTAATACATTCCTTGAAAGCATGTAACGGATCATAAGGTGCACCAACGCAACGCTGGCAAAGACGGCCGTCAAGTCGGAAAGTAAAACGGTCGCCCGCAATATGTCGGTTATACTTTTGCGCCTATCACTACGAGTCGCACCAGCCAAGCCATCCATGGTGATTGCAACTCGCGACCCAAAGTGCGCAGACTGTGCTTCATCTATGCTGTTCATTGCTCGTTTTATGTAACCTTTTTAGCTGCCAACAACTAACACTACTATGTCGACATCAGAACCATAACGGCTTTTTATTAATCTTCAAACAATATGCATTATCCGATTGAAAAAAATACGCAATCGAGATAATTGGCTCTTAAATGCTGATAGTGCAGCGAATATTGCATTATTAAAACCGACTGTTGGATTTTATATAAAAACTCGAAGCAAAAGCCGCAACTTGACGGAAGGGCTCAAATTCAGCCTTCTTTGCTCGAAGGGTGCAACACTTTTCGAACGCCACCCTTCCGCACTTTTCAACCGCCGTTAACAACCGCCTGCTTAAATAAACGGGTCGTTAAATGAATTTATATTGATTTACGCTTTTTATAACGATTGGATTATCGCAAACAATTAGCCTATGAAACCAATATTCCGGACGGCAATCTTCCCTGCCTTGCTGTTAACCCTGCTTGCCCCCGGCGCACGGGCCGGCAAATTGAACGGCAATTATTCCATTCACGCCGGCGGACTGATTCCGCTTTGGGACATCTCGGGAAGCTATTCCAACAGCTTCTCGGTGGGCGCTTTTACCTATGCCCTGAGCGAAAACCTATCGGGGCAGATTGTCGGTGTTGGGACCTTCTATCTGGGCGAGGATTATCTGGGGCTCCCCACCGGCTTGTACGGTGTCGTCACCAACACCGGCAGCGTCTCGGGCGTGAGCACCAACCCGACGGTAAACCTTGGTTTTTCAGTAAACGGGGAGGGTTCGGCCCTGGGCATCACGGTGTTTAGTTTCACCGAAGTCTTGAACCTGCAACTGGGAATCAACGGCGTCACCGGAACCATGAGCGGAAGCGGCACCGACATATTCACCCAGCTGGCGGGGAGTTCCGCCGGCAACGCCGCCGCCAAAGTCACGCCGACGCCGGTCTCCGGTGTGCAAATATCCCTGCCCGGCAGCGCCACGGGTGACTGGCAGCTGGCCTTGAACATTACCCCCCAGAAGAACAACAAATATACCGGGACGGCCGTCATATCCACGTCCACCGGCAACCAGCAGACCCTGAAGGCCACGGGTAGCTACGCTCCGCGGAACGGCATTTCCAGCCTTGCGCTGGCCGCCAATGGCGGCAGCTTGTCGCTTACCCTGGCCGTTTCAGGCAACCAGCCCGTGGTAAAAACCATGAAGGGCAAGTTGTTTGGCCAGACGGTCAACTACAAATCCAAATAACGGCGAGAATTTGCCCCGCATGCTTTCCATCCCGTTCAAAAACGCCGCTGTCAAACATGCCTCCGAGTCTAACTTTACCATAAAACCGTCCGTCGGCCACGAGCCTGCCAAAACGCTTAATCCACCTTTCCAGTCTAATAATACATAGTCGGCGGCGTTCATTGAATAGGTTTTGTGCGGCCGGCGCCGGCCGCTAGGATGACGGTCATCGCGGGCCGTCGGTTTCCCGCCAAAGCGATTTGGCGGCTCGCGGAAGCACATGGTGCCGCATGCATCAACTCCTAAAGCATCAACTCGAGCAGCAACGGATTGACCCGGCCGCCGTCCCGCCGGCATGGCGCGGTTTTCTCGGCGTGGTGAGCCGGACTTATCTGGAAGCCGGCCTGCATCAAACGGCGGCCCCCTTCGCCCCGCCGGCGGATCAACCAGTTCCGCTTTCGGAGCCGGCCCTCCGTCGAAAACTGGTTGAGAGCGAGCGCAACCAGTTTAAAACCCTGGCGGAAAGCGTGCCGGCGGGTGTCCTGTGCACGGATGCCGGCGGAAACCTTGAGTTTTCCAACCATGAATGGCTGAAGATCACCGGGATGACGGCGGACGCGCTCACGGGCGGAGGCTGGCGCTCGGCCATCCACCCGGAAGACCGCGCCCGATTCGTGGAAATGCAGCAGCAGGCCATGGCCGCCGGCCAGTCCTTCAACCTGGAATGCCGGCTGCAAAAGCCGGGAGGACAGATTACCTGGGCCTACCTCACGGCCACGATGGAAACCAAGGATGCGGAACGGCGCGGGGGCATGATTTTTTGCCTGCTGGATTTGACCGAGCGGAAAAACACCGTCAAGCAAATCGAGCGCACGCAACGGCTCCACAGCATCGGCGTATTGGCCGGCGGCATCGCCCATGACCTGAACAACGCGCTCACCCCCATCCTGATGGGTCTGGACATGCTGCGAAGCCGCTGCCCGGAACAGGCCAGACTGCTGGACGGACTCCAAAGCAGCGCCCGGCACGGGGCCGGGGTGGTCAAACAGCTCATGGCGTTTGCCAAGGGTTCCGAGGGTGAACGGATGCCCATCCAGTTGCGGCACCTGCTCCAGGAGGTGGAAAAAATCATCAGCAACACCTTCCCCAAGAACGTCCGGCTCCAGGTCAACTGCAGCCACAAGGTTTCCGTGGTCGTGGGCGACGCCACCCAGTTGCAGCAGGTGATCATCAACCTCTGCGTCAACGCCCGTGACGCCATGCCCGACGGCGGGGTGCTGACGGTGGAGTTGGATTCCAAGGAGGTGGACGACATGTTTGCCGGCACCGTGGCCGGGGCCAGGCCGGGCAAATTCGTGGTCATCAAGGTCCGCGACACCGGCCTGGGCATCGCCCCTGAAATCATTGACCATATCTTCGACCCGTTTTTCACAACCAAGGCGCCGGACAAGGGCACGGGGCTGGGCCTGTCCACGGTGGTCGGCATTGTGAAGGGCCACGAGGGCTTCATCCAGGTCTATTCCCAGCCGGGCAAGGGCGCCACCTTTGCCATTTATCTGCCCGCCGACCGGCCCAGCCATGACACCAAGTTCCTCCGGAAACCCGGCGCGCAGTTTTCCGGCAACGGCGAAACCATCCTCTTTGTGGACGACGAGCCCATCATCCGCGAAGTGGTGGTGGAAGTGCTGCAACGGCTGGGATTCAAGCTGGTGGTGGCGGTGGATGGCGCCGACGGCCTGGTCAAGGCCATGGAGCACCTGTCCGAGCTGAAGGCGGTCATCAGCGACATGCACATGCCGCACATGGACGGACTGGGACTGGTGCATGCGCTCCGGCGCATCAAGCCGGGACTGCCCGCCGTCATTGTCAGCGGCCGTTTGGACGAGGCGGTCAAAGACCAGCTGAACGCCTTCGGGCAGACAGGTTCCCTGCAAAAACCGTTCACGGAATCGCAGCTGGTGGAAACCCTGAAACAGGTGCTGCTCCCGAGCCGCTAGGGCGGCTGTTCCACCCCACACCGCGCCCGAACCTTCCGTGCAGGCTTTGGCACGAAGGCGTGGTCATTCCGGCCAACACACGCCCTGCCACAGCCCGATGTAATCTCCAATGCCCCCTGAATGCGGATGATTTGATCGGGCGTGCAATGTTTTTCTTTATGAGGCTTTTGCTTTCTCACGCGAATTCCATCTCATCCTCACTGGACTGGTTCGGAGAGGCCAATCACCCGCTCGCCTGCCGCACAAACAGTATCGCTTGTTGAAAAAAAAAGTTTCCGGACATTATGGGATTGAAACTCAACAGGGTCTTGAATTTTAATGAGGTGTTAGTTTTGCTCCTAATCATTATCAAATCCTATGAAGAACCTGTTCGCCCTGACGGTTGTTTTCATCCTGCTCCACTCCTGTTTTCACCCCTTGTCCACCGCCCATGCCCAAGGCACGGCATTCACCTATCAAGGCAGGTTGAATGACAGCAACGGTCCGGTCACCGGAACCTACGATCTGGTCTTTGGCTTGTATGGAACTGACACTGGCGGCATGCCCGTCGGCAGCGGAATCTTGACCAATAGTGCGGTGTCCATCAGCAACGGGCTGTTTACTGTGACCTTGGATTTCGGCTATGGCGTATTTGACGGCAGCCAGCGGTATCTGGAAATTTCGGTGCAACCGACGGGCGGAACGAATTTCAATGTCCTCACCCCGCGACAAGCCGTTACGCCCGCGCCCAGTGCCTTGTTTGCCAGCAAGGCGATGATGACCAGCACGGCCAATTATGCCAACACGGCATCGATGGCAATGAACGCCAATTACGCCATGATGGCGAACATGGCCACGACTGCCAGCACGGTGCTGGCCTCGGGCGTCACCGGCACCCTGGCCGATTCCAAGCTCTCCGCCAATGTGGCTTTGCTGAATAACTCACCCCAGGAGTTCGCTGGCACCAATACCTTTGATGCAAAAGTCATAGCCTTGAGCGGCAACAACCAGTTCGCCGGGACCTTCACTGGCGATGGCAGCGGGCTGACGCAATTGAACGGTGCCTCGCTGACATCAGGTTCGGTGGCCGCCGCCGCTTTGGCCGGAGCTTCAGTCACGGCGGCCAAGCTGGCTAGTGATTCAAACTCTCTGGCCAAAGTGTCGGGAAACATTCTGGCGGCGGACAGTTCGCGCCGGGTTGTGGTTGACCCCTCCGGGTCAAACACCGGTGCGGTTAATGCTGCGGCCTTATCCTTTGGCTATGGTAGCGGCGAAGGAATTGCCTCCAAGCGAAACGCGGGGGGCAACCAGTTTGGACTGGATTTTTACACCTCTTTCCAGCCGCGTGTGAGTATTACCGGCAGTGGCAATGTTGGGGTGGGAACCACCAATCCGGTGGCCAAGCTGGATGTGGGGGGCGTCGTTAAAACGGATGGCGGCATTCTGTTCCCGGATGGCACCACGCAATATCACGCCGCCGGCGGAACCACCACGCCCTTGATTTCGAGCGGCTTGCCGGCGGGCAGCACGTTCACGGTCACGGTGGGGGGGATACCGGCGGAGTTGGTTGGCGAAATTCAAATGACTAAAGTTTTAACTGATGTTAGTGGAACCGTTAGTGGAACCGGTTCTTTACCTATTTTACATACATTCGACATTCGAAGAATCAAATCGTCTGATCAAACGTGGCAGAATTGGTTTTCCACAAATGCTTGGGTGGCATTCTCTATGCAGCTTACTGTGCCGGATGGCTCAACAGTCACTTGGCAGGCTAATGTCGCTTCTGCTGGCATATCTCTTGAATTAGTCAACGGGTTGCTTTACGAACGCATGTCGTTAGAGTTTGCTTCAGAGTATACGGTATCGCAAACATGGACACGCACTGTAAGCGGGTCTCTCGCTGTATCTGCGCCAACTGGAGGTTTGAATGGATTGTTGTTAACCACCAACAGTTATCCCGTTTATGGTGTTTCATTTATTACGCCATTTAGTCTAGGTGGCAGACTTGTAAGACCTACTAAGACACAAGTATTTATTCCGAATATTAACATTCGCGCCAACCCTTTTACTCGTCTTCCTTATGATATGTTTAGCTCTGGCTCAATAGCGAATAATGTCGGAGTGACTTTTGGTGGGGCGTCTATTCTTGATTCCGTAGATTTTTACTTTATTGGCTACAAGCTTTACTTGGCGGACGATGGTTTGCCGGTGGAAGAATTCAACATAATTTACGAACCATATTGATTTGTTTTATGTCTAAAAAATTATTTTTATATTACAGTTTGCCATCGCTACGCGGCGTGATCTTGATCGCAACGGCATTGGTTGGGTGGCGTGCTGAAGGCCAAAATTATTCCGTGGACTGGCACAAGATCGCCGGCGGTGGTGGCACCAGCACCAACGGACAATACACAGTCAGCGGCACTATTGGCCAACATGATGCAAGCGGACCATTGACGAACGGACAATACTCCGTCACTGGCGGCTTCTGGTCTTTGGTGCAAGTAATTCAAACGGCGGGCCTGCCCAATCTCGCCATTACCTATTTAGGCAACAGCATTATCATCTCTTGGCCTAATACGGGCAGCTACACCTTGCAGCAGAACAACAATCTCGGATCTGATGGTTGGAGCACAAGCGGCTATCAAATCACCACCAGCAACGGCACCAACAGCATCGCTATCAATTCACCCTCGGGAAATCTGTTCTTTCGCCTGAAACAGTGATTTGATTGTCCGCCATCCATAAACCGAATTCATCCTGCCCGGTAAGTGCGGATGATTCTCCCGCCTCCAGTTAACAATCAAATGCTACTATCTTGAAAAATCTTTTACCTGCCATGAAAAGTGCGGCCCGTTGCTTTTGTCCAAGTCACGGCCGCCGGAAAAACAATAATGGCACGGAAGGTATACCATGCCGTTTGCCGGTTCGCTTAATTAATTATTAGGCGCGATTAATGTTTATCTTAGAACCTTCAGTGATTTATTGTTGGCAGGAAATGGGTTGCCGATTATCCATTGCCGCAAGCCCATGCCACTCCCGCTCATAGTCAAATGGATCAAACAAACCGGCGAGCACCACCCCCCTCACCAGCGCGTCACCCACATCGGGGGCAGGGCCGGGCAGATTGCCTGGGAACACGCACTGCCGCTGGCCGTGGAGTATGTGGAGAAGAACACCTTTACTTACTTTGTTGCCATTGCCGGGCAATGGCAAACTTTGGAGATTGGCCGCACAGCGCACGGCGACAAATACCTGCAGTTGGCGCTGGAGGAGGACGGACTGGAAAAGCTGCTCTCCCTTGCCCCGAAAAGCGATCCGGCTTCGCCGCAACCCCCGGAAGCACAATCAGCTCGCAGCGTCCAAAATCAAACCTAAAATGACCGCCAGCAACCGGACATCCGTCTGCCGGAATAGAAAACTCGACGCCAAGGCTTTGAATGAACACTGAATGGAAAGAAGCGGCCAAACGCTCCACCCTCTACCGGGAATTCGCGGCCGAAATGGAGGAAATCCAGCGCCACAAATGGCTCGAATCTGAAAAGGCCGGCCAGGACATCGGCTTTGAGAAGGCATTGATCAGCTGGGTGATCAACCACCGCACCGCCTGGCGGCGGATGCGGCAACAATAGACACAAATTCACCGGCCGGCCCCGGACATATAAACCGCTGGCGGGAAAAATCACGACACACGCCTGATTCCAAACACAAACACGTCAAATGATTTCAAACGAACGTCGCTCGCCCTATGGCCGGCCCGCCGGTTCTCCCCGGGATTACTATCCTTCCGGTTTAAGCCAGCCGCGCCCGCCCGTGATGGAAACCACGCTGCAGGAAATGGAAATCCAGGTGGAGCGGAAGCTCCTCCGGCTTACCCTGAAGGAAAATTCGCGCGGCCGGTTTCTCCGCATCATGGAAGACGGCGGCCGGCACCGCAACAGCGTGATCATTCCCGTTTCCGGCCTGGAGGATTTCAAAAACCTGGTGGCCGCGCTGGCCAAAACGGCGGCGGAACTGCCGCCCTGGGATGAGGATGCGGCGGGTAACCGTTGAACGCAGCCGGGTAAGCCGGCTCTGTTCAACCCGCAATCTGGCGCCCGGTCTTCCGGCCAAATTCAGGGCATGATCCGAAAAATTGGAAAAAAACTTTATCCAAAAAAACACGATTACCGCCGCCGGCGGCGGTTTAGGGAAATCTCCCTGGCCGTGCTGCTGACCTGCGCCTTCGTTTTGCTGCTGGCTTTGATTGCGCTGTTTTTTGACCTGCAACATTAGCCGCAAGACCGAACGCCTAAGCCGGCGGGGGATGACGGGGCGTTCTTAAACCCCTTCCTTCAGGATGGCGATGAACTGCCGGATCGCCGGCGACAGGGCGCGGCTTTTTTTGTGGATTACCGCCGTGGGCCGGAAGAACTGGCAGTCCTTGATTTCCACCCTGGCCAGCGTGCGCTTTTCAAGCTCCAGCGCGACCGTGCTCTCCGGCACGATGGAGACGCCGCAATCGATTTCCACCGCCCGCTTCACTGTCTCCACATTGTCAAATTCCATGGCGTGTTCGACCTGCACCCCGCGCCCCCTTAGTTCCCGGTCCAGCGCCCGCCGGGTCGGCGTGTCCGGGTCAAAGCTGATGAACTTTTGCCCGTTCAGCGTTTCCAGGCCGACGGATTTTTTTTGCGCAAAGGGATGCCGCGGGCTGCAAACCAGCACCAGCGGCTCCGTGTGCAGGGGGACGACCTCCAGCTCGCCGCTTTTGACCGGATACGCGACAAGGCCAAGGTCGGCCACGTTGTCCAGCACCTCCTCGTTTACCTGGCCGGCGCTGCGATAATTAACGCGGATTTGCACCGCAGGGCAGTTCCGCATGAACCGCTTGAGATACAGCGGCAGCACATGAAGGCCGATGGAATAGATCGCCGCCAGCTCGATGGTGCCGGAGACGCTGCCTTTCAGATCCATCAGCCGGCGTTCAAAAGACCGGTAATGAGCGGTTATCTGCCTGGCGTAATCATAAACCACCCGGCCCTCGCGGGTGAGCCGGAACAGGATTTTGCTTCGCTCGATGAGCAGGGACTGGAAATTTCGCTCCAGCGTGGCCACCTGCTGGCTGACGGCGGACTGGGTGATGCCGTTGATGGCGGCGGCTTTGGTGAAGCTCTGCGAATCCACGAGGTCGCAATACACCTTGAGGCATTTGATGTGCATAAAAATATCGCCGGCCAACGGCCGCGGAACTGCCGGCGGGCGCGGCCCGGGAAAGCCCGGCGCGGCAAACCTTGTCGTTAATTCCCGCCGGCCGCCGCGCAAACAACGTCGGTTTCATGGCGCAAAAACCGGCGGGGCTTGCCTTCGCGGGAGGTTTTTGAACGCCAGCCCCAGCAAATCCGCGCCCCGGTAGGGTTTGGTCAGGCACCCGTTAAAACCGTGCTGCCAGCAACGGGCAAGCTCCGGCGCATTGGAATAGCCGGTGGAAAGGATGACCTTCACCCCGGTGTCCGCCATCCGGATTTGGCGCAAGGTTTCCCCGCCTCCCTGGCCGCGGGAAACGGACATATCCAGGATGACCAGGTCAAACGGTTTGCCGATGGACTTGGCAAACTGAAAACACCGGATCGCGTCCTGCCCGTGCCCGGCCGGCACCACCTCCACCCCGATCGTCTCCAATAGCAGAACCGCAACCTCCAGCAGCGATTTGTCCTCGTCCATGATCAGCACCCGGCCGCTGACCGGAGGACTGGTGCGTCTGATGAACTCGGTTTCCGCCGACGGCCGGCCGGCCGGGACGGCCTTGTCATCAGGAACCGGTGCTGAAAACGCCACTTGATTGCCAGTCATAACTTTCCGCCAGTTATACATCATCCGAAACCAGACCGCCCACCACATATGCAGCATATTCATCCAGCGCGGGGTTTTTTGCCTTAACCGGCGCGGAATCATTTTTGGCCAGCCAGCCGGCGCCGCACCCGCGAATTCCCCGGCATGAAATTCATCCCCGGATGGCGATGATGACCGGCACCAACGCAAAAGCGGCCGGCGGGACGATCGCCACCACTTCAGCGGTGTGCGCGAAAAAAAATGCCCGCAGGCAAAGTCGTCAACGGCTGGCCCCGAGCTAGCTCCATTCCCACTGCAAAGGCTGGGCCACCAGGATTCCGGGCTCCTCATCATCAAACTGCGACTTGAGAAACTTCTTCCCGTCCTTGTCCACCCCCACCCTGACCAGCACCGTTTGCCGGTCGCCACGGCAGAGGTAATAATGGTTTCCCGCCTCGATGTTGGCGATAATCTCATCGGCCTGGTGCGTCCATTTGACGCCGAATTGATTGCCCCCCAAAGCCGCCACCCGGCACGGCCGGCCGGCCGCCTGCTCGATTCGCCCGTTGTCAAATTGTAGCGGCGTTGCCGTTGTCATGCTTAAATATGCAATCAGGTTTATGCCCGGCAGAATTCCCCGGCTTTCCGCCGGGTAAAGATGCGGAGCCGCCGGTTTCTTAACCGGGACGAGGAACAAGCCTGCGAACCATGGCAGTTAAACAAAACGGCGTTTTTCCCCTCAAGGAAAATTCATTAACCGGCTTTATCGCCTCACTGAACGATATGAAAGCCATGTTGGACGGAGGGTGAAACCTCTCGCCGCCCGCAAATTGGCGCAGGGCTTGTTGTTCATCCAACACCATTGATTGAACCATGCCTCCCGCCCGCCGATATAATTTTACAGTCATTTTCCTTGGAGCCTTGCCCGCCGGGCTCCAAACCGAACAGTCCAAAAAATAAAGAAACCGGAACCCCCTCGGGGCCCGGCGCGATGCGGAGTTTTGGCGGAGCCATCCCGCCGCCATCATGACTGCCGTAATTCGACGATTCAAAAAACAAATTGCCGCAAGCTTGTTTGCCGCAATCACCGGGTTTGTCGCCTTTGCCCCTTGTGGCGGGATTGCCACGGCCCGGCTGGCGCTCCGCCTGGCCAACCGCGGGGACGGCAAGGTAAACCGCAGCGCATGAAGCGCGCAGGCGGCGTGAACGACCGCCATGCCGGTTCAACACCGCCTGCGCTTCAGCGTCTTCCGGTGCCAGGCAAGGGTTGGGACAGGGGATGCCCGCTGAAGTTGCGCCAGCACCGCAGCCAGATTGATAAGGAACCCGCCCGGCGCAAATTAAATTCAACCGGCGTTAAAATAAAAGCTTTGAACGGCTGGCGACGAAAGCGGCGGCGAAGGCGGCAAGCGGAACGAGATTGGGCGAGGTGGACATTCATACTGTCGCCCGCAGCATTTTAGGAGAACAAGCCACCGCAAACTATGCCGCCATGACTTATCCTAGCGATGTCCACTCCACTCATGAAAACCGCGGCGCGTTTTCCAACCACCCCACTGATACCCGCTGCTTTTAACCGGTCAAATCTAAATCCCGAAATTGCACCGGACGCGCATATTGGGTCAGCAATCGATTGCCGTTGCGGGTGCAGCGAGCGGGACCGCCCCCCGGCCCCGGGTGGGTTGAACCCCAGGACAGGATATTTGCCGGCAAAAATCGGCCCGCGGGGTTGACGAATTATTTATCCCGCGCCGGATTCGGTGCCAGGGTAAACCAGAAGGTGCTGCCCTGCCCCGCCTCGCTTTTCACGCCAATACTGCCGCCGTGGGCCTCCACGGCCAGCTTGCAGAAGGTCAGTCCGAGGCCCGTTCCCCGCCGGCTTTTGCGCGATTCCACCTGGCCGAACTTCTCAAAGATTTTTTGGTGGAATTCCGGGGCGATGCCCGGCCCGGTATCAGCCACCTCCACCCGCGCCCCGGCGCCGTCCCTCGTGACGGCCAGCGCAATGGTGCTGCCGGCGGGGGCGTATTTCATGGCGTTGCCCAGCAGGTTTTGCAGCACCCGCCCGATTAATTCGGAATCCAGCGGCAGGGACACACATTCCGGGCTGGAAGTGAGGTTGATTTTGATCCGCCTCGGGTTGTTGGCCGGCCCAAAGTCCGCCGCCGCGCGCCGTGCCAGCGCGGTCAAATCCTCCGGGACGCGCCGGGGCGCCAGCTTGCCGGCCTCCAGTTTGCTGGCCATGAGGATGTCCGAAACCATGCGGGCCAGCCGCTCGGCCCCGTCCATGGCATCGGCCAGACTGCGGCGGCCCTCCTCGGTCAGGCTGCCCGCGTCAATCATTCTCAGCACCCCAAGGTGGCCCAGGATGACCGTCAGCAGGCCGTTCATGTCGTGGACAACCATGTGGGTCAGGCTGTCGCGCAGGCTTTCAAGCTCACGTAACTGCCGGTTGACGTCCGCCAGTTCGTTCTGGTGGTGATGCAGTTTCAGATGGGTGCCGACCCGGGCCAGCACTTCCCGCTCTTGAAACGGCTTGGTAATATAATCCAAACCGCCGGCCTCAAAGGCCTTGATTTTATCCTCCGTGTCGTTCAGGGCGCTGATGAAGATGACGGGAATTTCCCTCAGGGCCTCATCCGCCTTGAGCTGCCGGCACATTTCCAGCCCGTCCATTTCCGGCATCCGGATGTCGAGCAGAATCAGGGAGGGTGGTTCCCGGCGGGCCGCCATCAAAGCCAGCCGGGCGCTGATGGCGGGGCGCACCCGGTGACCGGTCTGCTCCAGCATGGCGGACAGCAGCCGCAGGTTTTCCGGGACATCGTCCACAATTAATATCGAGGTCTTTCCAGTCATGGTGAATTATTTCAGCCGGGCCGGCTTGAAGCATCCGCCGCCGCGTCCGCCAACAGCTGGAGGAGGTTTTCGGCGTCAAACCGGCCGGCCAGCAGGCCCAGGGTGCCGGCCAGGTCCGGTTGTCCGGTTTGCAGTTCCTTTACCGCCTCCTCGACGCGGCTGAAATCCGCCGCCAGCAGGTCGTCGCGCAACTGGTTGCGCCAGCCTTCGGGCAGGTGGGCCAGGGCGGCCACCGTTTCCGCGCGCGCGGGAACCGCCGTGGTAACCGCCGCCATTTCCGGGGCGGCGGGAACGTAGGCCAATCCAAGCAGGCCGCCGATTTTTTCCAGCAAGGCGGCGGGTTGCACCGGTTTGGCCGCGAAGTCATCCGCCCCGGCCGTCAGGGCGTCCTCCCGGTCCTCCGCGTAGGCCGTGGCGGTCAGGCTGATGATTTTCAGGGTGGAAGCTTCCGGCCTGGCGCGCAGCCGGCGGATGGTTTCCAGCCCGTCCATTTCCGGCATCCGCGTGTCCATCAATACCAGCCGGGGATGCCACTCCGCCGCCACCGACAGGGCTTCGGCCCCGTCCGCCGCCGCGCGGGCGGCAAACCCGGACAGCTTCAGGAGTTCCACCAGAAAAGTCCGGTTGTCTTCCAGGTCATCCACCACCAGCACCCGGCACTCCGGCTCTCCCGGGGGCAGGCGCAGGACGGCTGCCGCGCGTTTGCGGGAAATGTGCCCCGTGTCAAAGACCGGTTCGACGGGAACTTCAAAAACAAAGGAACTGCCCCGGCCGGCCTGGCTTTCAACGGTGATTTTGCCGCCCAGCAAACGGGCATACTGCTGGCTGATGGCCAGTCCCAACCCCGTGCCGGTCAGGCTGGCCCGCCCGGCGCCGGCCTGTTCAAATTTGTTAAAGAGCCGGCTGACCTCGTCCGGGGTCATGCCCGGACCGGAGTCCTTGACCGTGACGCGCAGCCGCAACCGCCGGCCGTCCCCGCCGCCGATGGCCGCCGCCGTTACTTCAACGCCGCCGGCATTGGTGAACTTGACGGCGTTGCCAACCAGGTTGTTGAGCACCCGCTGGATTTTACCCTCATCCGCCAGCAACCAATCGGGAATTTCCCCCTGTTTAACCAGCACCAGGGACAGGCGCTTGAACTCCGCCGGCTGGCGGAACAATTGCACGGTCTCCTCCAGCATTTCCCCGCAGGCAAACTCCGACGGCGACACCGTCATCCGGCCCGCCTCGATTTTGGCCAGGTCCAGGATGTCGTTGAGAATGGCCAGAAGGTTGTCAACACTCCGGCCGATGACTTTGAGCTGGGCCTGCACCGGCGGCGGCAGGGCCGGATCCTGCTGCAGCAGATGGGTAAAGCCCAGGATGGCGTTCATCGGCGTCCGGATTTCATGCGACATGTTCGCCAGAAATTCACTCTTGGCCCGGCTGGCCTCGCCCGCTTTCTCCATCGCGGACTGCAGGCTGGCGGCGATGGCTTTGCGCTCGGTGATGTCGGAGACGAAGGTGTTAATTTCCGTCAGGCGGCCGTCCGATTGAAAGACGGGCTGGGCAAAAATCTCCACCGGCACGCGGCGTCCGTCTTTGCGAAGGTATTCTTTTTCAAAGCGCACGGGCTGGCGTGTCTGTATACACTTTTTCAGATGCTCCGCCACGAGCGGCTGCCATTCCGGCGGGGTCAGCACCTGTATCCAATTGATGTTTTTATTTTGCAACTCAGCCTGGGTGTAGCCCACCAGTTCGCAATACGCTTTATTAACCGTGCCCAGGGTGCCGTCGGGATAACCGACGCCGAACGGGAGCTCTGAATGTTCCAGCACCCGGGATAACACCTCCACCCGCTGATGCGCCTCGAGCAGGGCCGCCTCCGCCTTTTTCCGCTCGGTGATGTCATTGAGGAAGACGCGCAGATGGACAAGTTTCCCGGCGGCATCATAAATCGGCTGCACGAACGCTTCCACGGGCACCCGCTGACCATCTTTGCGGGCGCATTCCATTTCAAAGCGCACCGCCATACGGGTGCGCAGGCACTCCGCCACCCGGGCAGCTTGAGTCGGCTGCCATTCCAGGGGCGTCAGCGTGTCTTTCCAAGTGATCTGCGAGGGGAACAGTTCCTCGCGGGTATAGCCCGTGAGGCGGGCATAGGCCTGGTTGACGGTGATGAAACTGCCGTCCGAACTCGAGATGGCAAACGCGAGTTCCGCCCGGTCAATGACCTCCGACAGTAAGGCGATTTCCCGGGTGCGCTCCTGCACGCGCTTTTCCAGCAACTCCTTGGCCATGACAGTTTCATGGATGTCGTAGCAATAGCCGATATAGCCGCCAAACTCGCCGTTCAAGGTGTTGAACGGATTACCCTGGTCGGTGATCCAGCGATACTCGCCGTCGTGACGGCGCAGGCGGTATTGCAGCAGAAACGGCTCCCGTTTTTGGAAGCTGGCCAGATAGCGCTCCACGCAGCCGGCCAAGTCATCCGGATGCACGCCCTCGGCCCAGCCATCCCCCATTTCCCGGGCCAGCGTCCGGCCGGTGAACCTGAGCCAGCTTTCATTAAACCAGTTGCATTTGGCATCGGGGCCGGCCCGCCAGATCAGCGCCGGGGCATATTCCAGCAGGCGGAGGTGAAATTCACGGGCCTGGATGAGCTCCGTCTCCGCCCGCTTGCGCTCGGTGATGTCTTCCTGCACGCAGATGAAGTGCGAAAGCTTGCCGTCGGCACCGATCACCGGCGTGATGGTTTTGTTTTCGGGATAAATCGTGCCATCCTTGCGGCGGTTGAAGATTTCGGCCTG
>Ga0208507_1000721_pt1 | contig 20198 bp, 23 predicted proteins | sample CryBogCBH12Aug01_FD_184626 | JGI IMG/M metagenome (GOLD analysis project Ga0208507, IMG submission 184626) | Freshwater microbial communities from Crystal Bog, Wisconsin, USA - CBH12Aug09.1 (SPAdes) (version 2) | ecosystem: Environmental > Aquatic > Freshwater > Lake | place: Crystal Bog... | reverse complement strand
GATGTATTTCTGCCTGATGATTAAGGCCACGGAAATCGCTGATGATATAAACCAAACTGCCCGGGCGGGCATGTTGGCCCAGCCGGGCCCAGACGGTATCCAAAGTGATGGCGGGCTTGCCATCCGTAGCCATGCTGGGGCAACCCGACACACAGGCATTCAAAAAATGTAGCACCCCCGCCTTACCGCTTTGCGGCTTAAGTTCGCGGCATAGCTGTTCAGAAAACAATTGCCCGCCTATCCTGTCGCCATGATGCTGTGCGGTCCACGCCAACAAAGCCGCCAATTTTGCCGCCAACACCGATTTGAACACGCCACGGGTGGCGAAATTCATGGTGGCCCGATGATCCACCGAAATAAAAACCGGTCGCTCGCGCTCCTCACGGAACACCTTGGTATGCGCTCTGCCAGTCCGCGCCGTGACCCGCCAATCGATGCTGCGGATATCGTCCCCTGGCTGATAAATGCGTGCTTCCTCAAACTCCATGCCTCTGCCTTTAAAGCGCGACAAATACAGCCCGCTTTGTTGGGCGCGTTTGCCTTGGCGATAGGGTTTTAGCAGCGCGGCGGGTTGCGCCAAATCAACCAGAGCTTTTAAGGAAACCGCAACCCGCTCATGGGCGGCAATTGTTCGGGCGGCACGCATCAAGGTACAGCAACCCGCGCCAACAAGGTTTTAATGACATGGTCGGTGCTGATCCCTTCCGCCTCAGCCTCATAAGACAAAATCAAGCGGTGGCGCAACACATCGAAAGCCATATCCTGAATGTCATCAGGGCCGACAAAATCACGCTGTGCCAACCACGCTTTGGCCCGGGCGCAACGGTCTAGGGCAATGCTGGCGCGAGGGCTAGCCCCGTATTGCAGCCAACCTGCCAAATCTTGGCCATAAACACCGGGGTTGCGCGTCGCCAACACAATTTGCAGCAGATAATCTTCCAATTGTTCCGCCATATAGACATCCAAAACCTGATTGCGGGCCGCAAACAAGGTGTCTTGGCTGATCGGCTCAAACGCCTCGGCTGTTGTTTTGTCCGTCTGTTTGGCTTCGGCACGCACCAAATGCAAAATGGCTTTTTCATGCTCCGCACTGGGATAATCAACTTTCACATGCAGCAGAAAACGGTCCAATTGCGCTTCTGGCAACGGATAAGTGCCTTCCTGCTCAATCGGGTTTTGCGTCGCCATCACCATAAACAACTCGGGTAACGGATAGGTTGCTTGCCCCACGGTGATTTGCCGTTCTGCCATTGCCTCCAACAATGCCGCCTGCACCTTGGCGGGCGAACGGTTGATTTCATCAGCCAAGATCAGGTTATGGAACAATGGCCCCTGCTGAAACTCAAACGTGCCTTGTTGCGGGCGGTAAATTTCCGTACCGGTCAAATCGGCAGGCAACAAATCGGGGGTAAACTGGATACGGTGGAAATCACCTTGAATGGTTTTGCTCAAGACATTGATAGCACGCGTTTTTGCCAAACCCGGCGCACCTTCCACCAATAAATGGCCATTAGCAAGCAAGCCGATCAGCATCCGCTCAACCAATACATCTTGGCCAATAATTTGCTGGTTAATGTAATTTCTTAACCGGCTTAATGAAGCTTGTATAGGGTTTTGTTCTGACATGACTGTTTCTGAATGAAAGTGATGCCCCGACCGTTTATCAGCCGTTGCTAGAAATAACCGCTATTCTATCCAAAGATTGCCATTTTTGGCGATAGCTTCATGGCGATAAACCATGACAATGCCCATCCATTGGGGTAGCGCAAGTTTACACTATAGTCCCTAGCATCACACAACATCCTAGCATTCCGGCACAAGGCGCTTATTGCCCAACTGCACCGCAACCGGCTTAAAACTTCTACGGTGTATAGGCAATACACCAAAGGTTTGCAGCTCCGCCAAATGTTGCTTAGTGCCATAACCTTTGTGCTGATGGAAAGCAAAATTAGGGTATTGTTGGTGATACTCATGCATCAAATGGTCACGCGCCACTTTTGCCAAGATAGAGGCGGCACTGATGGCGGCAATTTTGCTGTCGCCCTTGATGATGGCTTGGGCGGGGATGTTGAGTGGTGGGCAGCGGTTGCCGTCGATCAAGGCTTGGTCGGGTTGTCGGTGCAGTCCGGCAATTGCGCGTTGCATGGCCAATAAGGTGGCTTGCAGGATGTTGAGGCGGTCTATTTCTTCGACGCTGGCTGCTGCTATGGCCCAGCTTAGGGCGTGGGATTTAATCAGTGGGGCAAGGGCTTCGCGTTTGTTTTCGCTGAGGGTTTTGGAGTCGGCAAGTCCTGCAATCGGATGCTTGGGGTCGAGTATGACTGCCGCAGCCATGACCGGCCCGGCCCATGGCCCCCGGCCTGCTTCGTCCACACCGGCAATTAGCAGGTGGTCACTGGGGTTTGTGGGGTCAGCGCAAAATGCCACGGTTGACGTTACGCAAGAAGCTGACCATTTGTGACACTTCTTTGCTGTCGGCCGCCAAGTCTTCCATTTGGTCTATGGCATCGTCCAAGCGCAAATTCATTTTGTAAATGAGCTTATAGGCTTTTCTGATAAGGCGGATATCTTCGGCGCTGATGCCGTTGCGTTCCATACCGACGGAATTGATGCCATGCGGACGGGTGGGCCGCCCGCCGACCATGATAAAGGGTGGAATGTCTTGGGTGATGGCACTGCCCATAGCGGCAAAACTGTATTGGCCAATCTGGGTGAACTGATGCACTAACGTAAAACCACCTAAAATGGCATGGCTGTTTAGCCGCACATGCCCCGCTAGAGAGGCGCCATTAGCCATGATGACATGGTCGCCTATCACGCAATCATGAGCCACGTGGGTATAGGCCATGAACAGATTGTCGTTGCCGATTTGCGTTACGCTATGGTCTTGGAAGGTGCCGCGATGCATGGAAGCATATTCGCGGATGGTGTTGCGGTCGCCAATTTCCAGGCGGGTGATTTCCGCCGCATATTTTTTGTCTTGCGGGTCATCACCGAGGGAGGCAAATTGGTAAATGCGGTTGTGCCGTCCGATGCTGGTGGGGCCTTTAATGACCACATGCGAGGCGATCACCGTACCGGCGGCAATGGTCACCTCCGGGCCAATGACCGAATAGGCGCCGACGACGACATCATCGGCGAGTTCTGCACGGCTGTCTATTCTTGCAGTTGGGTCAATCAAATTAGTCCACCACGGCTGCACAACGGATTTCGGCACTGGCAACAAATTCGCCGTCCACTTCCGCCTGACATTCAAACGCCCAGATATTACGTTTGCTTTTAATGAATCGTGCTTCCAGCATCAGTTGGTCGCCCGGTATGACGGGGCGTTTGAACTTTGCTTTGTCGATGCCCACCAAGTAGTAAATCATGCCATCCAGCTCATCACCTGCCGTTTCAGAGGCCAGCAAACCAGTGGCTTGGGCCAATGCTTCCAAAATCAATACGCCTGGCATAATCGGTTTTTGCGGAAAGTGCCCCTGAAAAAATGGTTCGTTATAGGTGACATTTTTGACACCCAGCAAACGTACCCCAGGCTCGCATTCGATCACTTTATCAACCAGCAAAAAAGGATAGCGGTGCGGTAAAAATTCTTGTATTTGTAAAATATCTAATATTGCAGACATATTGTTATTATTGGAAGTGTCATGAGCAGATGGAAAAACTGGTCGGGCGATGTTACTCGGGAAGGGTCATCAGTTTTTGCTGCACCTGAGCGGTTACGTCTATTTGTTCGCTGGCGTAAATGACACCATCGGTCAGCAACAGATCAAAATTTTGGTCTTTGGCAATCAAGCGGATGGCCTCAACAATGCGGCTTTGTAATTTGCCCAATTCTTCATTGCGGCGGGCGTTGAAGTCTTCGCTAAATTCTTGTTGCGATCTTTTCGCATCCCTTTTTTTATTCAGTATTTCCTTTTCCAAGTTGTTGCGTTCGGATTCGCTCATGACCGTCCCGTCACGTGTCATGCGCTCTTCTTTGCTTTGGATTTCTTTTTGTTGCGCCAGCAACTGTTTGTCACGGGGTGAAAACTCCATTTCCAGGCGTTTTTTGGCTTTTTCCGCTTGTGGCGCTTTTTCAAGCACGGCGGGGATATTGACAAAGCCTATTTTTAAATCGGCAAAGCTCGCGTTTGCCGCCAAAGACAGCCCCAAAAATAATGCAAGTTTCATTTTCATTGTTAAAACGATCTCCGGATAGATGATAAATAAATGGGTTTTTTAAGTTAGGGTTCTGATTATAGGCGATAAGCTTGTCTTGCCCTATATCTTTGCTTAGAAATTTTGCCCAAAGTTAAATTGGAACAACTGCTTTTGGTCAACGATATGTTGGGTGTTGCCATTGTTGTCGACATAGGTGGTCTGACCGGAATTAAGCGGTTCGGCCGCACTGACTGACAAGGCCCCGAAAGGGGACAGCCACTCGCCGGACAGCCCCGCCGAATATCTAAAATTGTTTGCGGAAAAACTGTTGCTGATGGAGCCAATATCAAAAAAAGTACCTAAGCGGACAGATTTGACATCGGAAAGGAAGGGTACGGGGAAAAACACTTCGGCATTGCCGATCATTTTGGTTGAACCACCCAACGGGTAGCCGTTGGAATCCCGTGGCCCCAAGGTGTTGTTCCTGAATCCGCGTATCGAGCCGGTGCCACCACCAAAGTAGTTTTCGAAAAAAGGCAGGCCGTGGGTCGAGCCATAGCCATTGCCATAAGCGGCTTCGGCTTGCATCCGCAAGGTCACGTCTTTTGCCAACGGAAAATATAATTGGTGTTTGTAGCTGGCCTTATAGTAACTAAGACCGCTGCCCGGCAGGGTGACTTGGCCGGAAAGGCGCTGCTGTCCGCCTTTGCTGGGGAAAATGGCCCGGTTTAAGGTGTCATGTGTCCAAGTCATGGTCGGCGCGTAGGTCAAAAAAGAGCTGCCTTGCGTGGCCAGAAAGCTGTCGATTTGTTTGGACGAGGCAAAAATCACATTGCCGTTGACATCGCGGGCAGTGACTGTGCTTAAGTTAGTATGCTTGACATCAAAGCCCATACGCAGTTGGTCAAACTCGTTCAGCGGGATACCAAAGTCCATGCTGCCATCAATCACTTTGGTTGAGTAGTTGGCAATGTTGATCTGTCCGGCATTACGGGCCGAGTAGCTGAGGTTGTAACCGACGCTGACACCATTGGCGGTGAAGTAGGGATTTAAAAAGCCCACCTGATAGTTGGTGGCATAGTTGCTGTTGTTGAAACCGAGATTGACCCGTTTGCCTGAGCCAAAAATATTGTCCTGCGAAATGTTGGCGTTGATCACAATGCCTTGCACCTGGGAGAAGCCCACACCTGCTGACAGGTTGCCGGAGGACTTTTCTTTTACCCCATAATTGACATCGATCTGGTCGGCGGTGCCGGGGACTTGCGGGGTTTCGACACTGACCGATTCAAAATAGCCTAAGCGTTCCAGCCTGGTTTTGGAACGTTCTATTTTAGAGCTGGAGGCCCAACTGGACTCCATTTGGCGCATTTCGCGGCGCACCACTTCGTCACGGGTTTTAGTGTTGCCGCTGATGTTGATGTGGTGGACGTAAGCCCGTTTGCCGGGGTCAACAAAAAAAGTCATATCAACGGTTTTTTTGTCCTCGTTGATTTCCGGCACCATATTGACGTTGGCGAATGCGTAGCCTTCGTCGCCTAAACGGTCGGAAATGGCCTTGGATGTTTCGGTGGCATTTTTTCGGGAAAAAATTTCCCCGGGGCCGACATTGGCAATCTTGATCAGTTCTTCAGGGTTTACGATCAGGTTGCCCGCCAATTTTACTTTTTCTAAGGTGTAGACATCGCCCTCTTTGACATTGATGGTGATGTAAATGTCTTTTTTGTCGGGCGTGATGGCAACTTGGGTGGATTCGATAGAAAAATTGATATAACCGCGGTCAAGGTAATAAGAGCGCAAGGTTTCCAAATCAGCGGACAGCTTTTGTTTGGAGTATTGGTCATTTTTGGTATAGAACGACAACAAGTTGGAGGTGCTGAGCTCTAAAATGCCCAACAAGGCTTTTTCTGGGAAAACTTTATTGCCGACAATGTTGATCTGCTTGATTTTGGCCGCCCTGCCTTCGGATATGTTGACGTTGATGCCAACACGGTTGCGCGACAAGTTGGTCACTTCCGTCTTGATTTTTAGGCCGTATTTGCCGTGGCTGAGGTATTGGCGGTTAAGTTCCTGCTCAACCTTGTCCAGCACTTGGCGGTCAAAAACCTTGCCTTCGGACATGCCAATCTTGTCCATTGCTTTTTTTAGGTCATCCTTGCTTAAATCTTTATTGCCTTCGAAAACAATTTTGGCAATGGAGGCGCGTTCCACCACGTTGACAATCAGGGTGTTGCCTTCCCGTTCCAGCGAGATGTCCTTAAAAAATCCGGTCTTGAACAAGGCGCGGATGGCCGGGCCGACATTTTCTTTGGTGAACTTTTCTCCGGCATTGATGGGCAAATAGTTAAACACCGTGCCTTCAGAAATACGTTGCAGCCCCTTAACTTGAATGTTTTGTACAAAAAAACCTTCATCGGCAAATGCCGATTGCGACGCCAGCAGTCCTAATAATAACGGGCGGGAAAAAGATTTTAAATTCATGTAACCAGCTAGAAAGTTTACGGCTGAAGAGCAAGCAGGAGATGGGCAAATTATAGCACAGTAAGTCTTTAGATTAGCTTAAGGCCATTATAGCCATTGATTCAGTTGTGTTTTCGGAAAAAGTCGGGGATGGGGGCAAGCCTGTTCAAGCATGGCTGATGGGGAAGGCAAGCACTTGGCTAATGTGCGTATGGCCTGACAACACCATGAGCAGCCGGTCTATGCCAATAGCAAGCCCGGAACAATCAGGCAGGCCGGACTCTAACGCGGCAAGCAGGCGCGTGTCCTTGGTTGCGGCAGGCAGGCCCGCGTGTTGCCTTAGCTTAAGTTCATGGCTGAAGCGCCGGTCTTGCTCGCTGGCATTAGCCAGTTCGTAATAGCCGTTGCCCAGTTCCACGCCATTGATAAACAACTCGAAACGGTCAGTTATCAGCGGGTTGTCGGCATTAAGCCTGGCCAAAGAGGATTGGCAGGCGGGGTAGCCATACACCAGGCATAATGCAGAACGGCCCAGCAATGGCTGTACTTTATGGCTAAACAGCATGTCTAGCCAGAGTGCGTGGTTATCACCACACAGGCCGATGGCTTCCGGTAGGCCGTTGTGGCTGGCATAGTGGCAATAGTGACTATGGCTAAAGTTAAGCGCATCCAACCCTGTGGTTTGCTGAAAAATATCGGCATAACTGAACCATTGGCTGGCTTGCAAGGTTTGGCGGCCTTGGCACAAGGTGGTGACCAGTTCGGCGGCTTCCGCCATGAGTTCTGGCAACTGAAAACCCACCCGATACCACTCCAGCAGGGAGAATTCAGGGTTATGGTGACGGCCTGATTCGCCTTTGCGAAAGGCCTTGCAAATTTGGTAAATAGAGCCGCTACCGGCAGCCAATAGGCGCTTCATGGCAAATTCTGGCGAAGTCTGCAAATACAACTGCTCGGGCAAGGTCGGCATCTGCGGCTGGCAAGTAAAAAAATCCAGTTGCGGATCGGTGCCTATAGCAGTGCATAGCAAGGGCGTTTCGACTTCCAGCACCCCCTTGCCAGCAAAAAAAGCCCTGATTTCAGCCAATAATTTTGCCCTTAGCTGCAATAGCTCAAGCGTGCAGGTGGGATGCCATTCGGTTTGCACTTATTCTTTCACTCGGGAAATGTATTCGCCCGTGCGGGTGTCAACCTTAATCACTTCGCCTTGTTGCACAAACAAAGGCACACGCACCACGGCACCGGTATCCAATTTGGCCGGTTTGCCGCCGCCGCCGGATGTGTCGCCACGTACGCCCGGATCGGTTTCAACAATGGTCAGTTCGACAAAGTTGCTGGGGGTCACTGCCAAGGGCGAGTCATTCCACAGGGTGACATAACATAAATCTTGGTCTTTCAGCCATTTGGCGGCATCACCGACAATTTTGTCATCGCATTGATATTGTTCGAAGGTTTCTGCCACCATGAAATGACGGTATTCACCATCGTTATATAGGTATTGCATTTCCACATCGACCACATCGGCCCCTTCCAATGATTCGCCGGATTTGAAAGTGCGCTCTATGACCCTGCCGCTTTTCAGGTTTCTGATTTTTACCCGATTAAAAGCCTGCCCTTTGCCCGGTTTGACAAATTCATTTTCAATAATGGCACAAGGGTCATTGTCCAACATGACTTTTAACCCAGCCCTAAACTCACTTGTACTAAAAACAGCCATTTTATCCTCTGCCTGACGCGCTAATTAAAAGCCGTCCATTATAATGGACGGCCCTTAATGATAGAAACTTTAAATAAACCCTTTCATGAACGCACGTCAATCTGATGCCGGGCATTTTGCCAAAAATTGGCAACAACAACTCGCCGAAGCTTTCACTTCCCTAGATGATCTGTGCCGCTACCTGCATCTGGACGCGGGTGGCTTGCCGGTCTCAATCGGCGCCGCCCAGCAGTTTGCCCTAAAAGTACCGGTCAGCTTTGCCGCTTGCATGGAAAAAGGCAATCCCCACGACCCGCTGCTTAGGCAGGTGTTGCCGGTCAGTGATGAGTTGCGGGCGTATGCGGGGTTTTCTGATGATCCGGTTGGTGATATTGCCGCCAGCCCGCAAGCGGGGGTGCTGCATAAGTACCAAGGCCGAGTGCTGCTGGTCACAACGGGCAGTTGTGCGGTCAATTGCCGCTATTGTTTCCGCCGCAATTTCCCTTATGGTGATCTACAGCTCAGCAAGCAGACCGAACAGGCGGCTATTGATTATATCCAAGCCGACCCTGGCATCAGCGAGGTGATCTTAAGCGGCGGCGACCCTTTGCTGCTGAGTGATGCGCGGCTTGCCCAGCTATTTGCCAAATTCAATGGCATAGCCCATCTCAAACGGGTGCGTATCCACAGCCGTTTGCCCGTCGTATTACCCGCACGGGTTACTGATGCCTTAGTTGGGCTGCTCGCCCAAAGCGGCAAGCAAGCCGTTATGGTGATCCATTGCAACCACGCCAACGAATTGGGGGAGCAGGCCCGTGCCGCTTGCCGCAAGCTGCATCGGCACGGCATCACGCTGTTGAACCAATCCGTGCTGTTGCAAGGCGTCAATGATGATGCGCGGGTATTGGGCCAGTTAAGCGAGCAACTGTTTGGTTTAGGGGTGTTGCCCTATTATTTGCATGTATTGGACAAGGCCAGCGGCACCGGACATTTTGAGGTGTCCGAAAGCCGTGCCCTTGCCATAATGGCAGAGCTGCAAGCGGCATTGCCGGGCTATTTGCTGCCCAAGTTGGTGAAAGAGCAGGCCGGGGCGGCTTCCAAGACGCTGGTTGTTTAACAGGCTAACTGCTTAGGCTATCAGTTTGTTGGCTGCATGGCTTCGCTGTCAATCATTTGATGCCAGCCTTGTCAATATGTATAATTATACACATGAAATTTACCTGTAATCCGGTCAAAAACGAAGCCAACATCCGTGATCGGGCGCTTCCGCTGTTGGCGGCACAAAGCTTGTTCAATGACCGGATGGTGGTGCGGGAAGATACCCGCAAAGTTTATCCTGAACGCCGTTTTGTCGGCTACAATACCTTGGACGGGCGGCTAATGGTTGTGGTGTTTTGCATCCCTGCCGATAACCATGTCCATATCATTTCTTTTAGGAAAGCGAATGCCCGTGAACAAAAAAAATTCAGCTGCCAAGCACTCTGAGGGCATCGATTGGCATGTGGTCGATGCTTTGCCATTGGCCGACAGCCCGGATGATGACAGCCCTGAACTGACCGCCGCCGAATTTGCCGAACTCAGGCCATTGGCTGAAGTGTTGCCAAGCCTTGGCATTGGCAAACAACGCATCACCATCATGTTGGACGAGTCGGTTATACGGGCCTATAAAGCCAAGGCGGGAGGGCGTGGCTATCAGACGCTGATTAATGACACATTGCGCCGCGCCTTGGAAACTGACAGCATCAAAGAGGCGTTGCGTGATGTGATAAGGGAGGAGTTGCGCCCAAGTTGATTGCCAAGCCATTTAGTTTTCATGGCAGCTTTGCTATGGATTGTGGGCGGGATTAGATTTCAGGCGAACTTAAAGCCTGCCTTTCAAACCGGATGCCCGCCCAGCCAAAGCGCATGAAATGCCTGATATTGGCGTGGCTGGTGCCGTCCGGATCGTTCAGTACGTCCAGCCGGTAATAATCGCCGAACAAGTTCAGGGTTTGTGCTTCGGTCAAGCCGTGCAGTATGGCAAACGCAAAAATTTTGCACGAGCCTTCGTTAGTGCCAGCCGTATTGACCACTTGCTGTTCCCCTAAGCCATTGCTGAAAGTGCTGGGTGTATAGCGGTAGTTTGCGGCAATAACAGCGATAGTGTCGTTAAAGCTGAGCGCTTCAAGATTTTTGACTTTGTCCAGAAATTCGTTAAGTTGCATGGGGGTGTCCAGAGAAGTGCGTGGCGGTTTAAATGTTGTAATGCTTCAATAACGGATGTTACGCAGCACCTTAGCTAAGCGAAGTGGCACGTTGGCTGCGCGTAGTCGAAGCCCCGCCTACGCTCAGCTTTATCCGGGGCATAGCCCGATTAGCCTTTTTTCATGATGCGGCCTTTCTCACGCTGCCAGTCACGGTCTTTGGAGGCGGCGCGTTTGTCGTGCAATTGCTTGCCTTTGGCCAAGCCAATTTCCAGTTTGGCGCGGCCCGCTTTCCAATACATTGATAACGGCATAATGGTGTAGCCTTTGCGTTCCACCGCCCCGATAAGCTTGTTCAGTTCGTGGCGGTTGAGCAGCAGCTTTTTGTGGCGCACCGCTTCCGGTTTGATATGGGTGGAGGCGGACAGCAGGGCGGATATATGCGCCCCCGACAGCCAAGCCTCGCCCCGTTTGATGACCACATAGCTTTCTTTAAGCTGCACGCGGCCTGCGCGTAGGCTTTTGACCTCCCAGCCTTCCAAGACCAAGCCCGCTTCAAACCGTTCTTCAATAAAATATTCATGGGTGGCCTGCCGGTTAACGGCGATGGTGCTGTTCTGCTGATTCTTATGCTTTTGGTTCTTTTTTTCGGCCATGTTGGACTGCTTGCAACTTTAAACTGACGTAATGTAATAATTTTGTTATTTTACTCGATATTTACCCAAGCAGTCAGAAAAGCCCCGCACCGGATTTGGTTGCCGAGGCATTTAACAATCTTTGAGTTTATTACAGGCCCCAATAATGGACACTAAAAAATCAATCCACGGCGAATGGTCGTCGCGCACCGCATTTATACTGGCAGCCACCGGTTCGGCGGTCGGTCTTGGCAATATCTGGAAATTCCCTTATATCACAGGGGAAAACGGCGGTGGCGCGTTTGTCATTGTCTATTTGCTGTGTGTGGCGTTAGTTGGCATTCCCGTAATGATGGCAGAAACGCTGTTCGGCAGGCGCGGGCGTGAAAATCCGGTCCATACCATGGCTATCTTGACCAAAGAAGCCAACGCCGATGAGCATTGGCCGTATTTGGGCTGGATGGGGATGATTGCCGGTGTGCTGATTTTGTCATATTACAGTGTCATTGCCGGTTGGGCTTGTGGCTATGTGCTGAAAGCCATAGACGGCAGTTTTTTTGGCGTGGATGCACAGGGGGCCAAAAACTTGTTTATGGCGTTTACCGCCAGCCCTCTACAATTGCTGTTCTGGCACACGGGCTTTATGGTTGCCACGATGTTTATCGTAGCCCGTGGCCTTAGCCAAGGCTTTGAGAAATCCATCCATTTTTTGATACCGGGGCTATTTTTGCTGCTGTTTTTATTGGTCGGCTATGCCATGACCACCGACAGTTATTTTCAGGGCCTGCATTTTCTATTTAACCCCGATTTCAGCAAACTGACCGGTAACGCCATTTTGGTGGCCTTGGGGCAGGCATTTTTCTCGTTGGGTATCGGTATGGGGGCGGTGATGGTGTACGGCGCTTATTTGCCCAAAAAGGTGTCCATCACCGAAACTATTACCATTATTGCCGTTGCCGATACAGTGGTGGCCTTGTTGGCCGGGATTGCCATTTTCCCGATTGTGCTGAGCAATGGCTTGCCGCTCAATTCTGGCCCGGGGCTGATTTTTGAAAGCTTGCCGATTGCTTTTGGCAACATGTTTGGCGGTTGGCTGTTCGGCATCTTGTTTTTTGTGATGCTGGTGTTTGCCGCCCTGTCTTCGTCAATTGCCCTGATTGAACCGGCGGTGTCCTGGCTGGTGGAAAACAAAGGCATGGAACGCGGCAAAGCCTGCTGGTACGCTGGCGGGGTCACTTGGCTGTTAGGCTTTGGTTCGGCCTTGTCGTTCAATGTTGGTGCTGATGTCACCGTGTTCGGCAAAACCTTCTATGATTTATTGGATTATTTGACCTCCAACCTGATGTTGCCGATTGGCGGGTTTTGTATCGCCATTTTTGCCGGTTGGATGATGGGCCAGGCGCATAGCGAAGCAGAATTGGCAATGGCCAAGCCGTTGCATTACCAAGCTTGGCGGTTATTGATCCGTTACCTTGCCCCAGCGGCTATTTTTGTGGTCTTTTTGTCCGTTGTCGGGGTGGTGTAGCAATGACTTTAGTCCAGAAAAGCGCCCTAGTAAAATTTTCTGCGCTGCAAATGTTTGAGCTGGTCAACGACATAGAATCTTATCCGCAATTTTTGCCTTGGTGCAGCGGCAGCCGCATCATCAGCCGTGGCGAGGACTTTGTTGAAGCGGAATTGATGATTAATAAAGGCGGCTTTAAAAAAGCGTTTTCCACCCGCAACCGCATTGATAGGGGCGGTAAAATCACCGTGTCCTTGCTGGACGGGCCGTTTTCCAGTTTGGAGGGGGTGTGGCGATTTATGCCGCTGCGCGAAGATGCCAGCAAGATTTCCTTGGATTTGGAGTTTGAAATGTCCGGCAAATTGGCCAGCTTGGCATTTGGTGCCGTGTTTAACCAGATATGCAACACCATGGTCAGCTCGTTCACCAGCCGCGCCAAAGAAATTTATGCCGCAAAATGATAGCCCGCCTAACGTGATAGCGGTTGAAGTGGCTTATGCCACGCCTTTGCAACAGCTACTGGTGGCCTTGGATATGCCGGAAGGGGCAACCATTGCCGAAGCCATTGCCGCGTCAGGATTGCAGGAACGCTGCCCCGAAATAGCCGGGGCGGATTTGACAGTGGGGGTTTTTGCCACGGTCTTAAAGCCAGACCATGTGCTTAAACAGGGCGATAGGGTGGAGATATACCGCCCGTTGTGCGCCGACCCCAAAGAAGCCAGAAGGCGGCGGGCGGCAAAAAAATAACGGCTTATCGGGTGGTTTTTGTTTCGATGATGTTATCAGTGGCATTACGCGCCTTGGCGGCTTTTTTGTCCAATTCCTCGTCGCTAAGATCAAAAATACCGGTGATTTTTTCCATTAATGTTTTATCAAACTTACGTTTAGGCAAATAAGCCGTTTGCAGCTGTTCGGTCGGTTTTACCGCTGGGCCACCACCGGGCTTAAAATCGCCTTGAATGGCAACCACTTGGTCATTTTCAAAATATAAAGTGACCTTTTTTTGTACCAAGTCACTGCCGCTGGGCTTGTTGTAATAAAGGTAGTCCCAGCGGTTTTCATGAAAAAAATCCTCCAGCATGGGTGATCCCATGATAAACAGCACTTGGCGTTTGCTCATGTGCGGGCGTAACTGGTCGATCATAGCCTGATCAACAATATTGCCTTGTTGAATGGTAATGCTATAAACCCCGGGCAAATTGTTCAGGATGGTGGAGCAAGCCGTTTGCGCCAGTATGGCAAATAGCAGCAGCGGGCGGGCGGGCTTGCACAAGCGGTGCGGGCAAGCCGAAAGCCAAGACAAAAGCGACGTTCTCATTGAGCCTTAGGAAAACTAAATTTTTAATGATACAGGATGTCCGGCAATAATCCTATAAAGTCATGCCCTTGATGCCCAAAAAGGCTACAATGGCACTGGAGCAATCAAGTATTGGGCTAAACCGGAGAGAATCTGTTGGAATCAAATGATTTAAGAAATGTGGGCCTTAAGGTCACTTTGCCAAGGATGAAGATTTTAGAGATTTTGGAAAAACAAGTTGATGAGCATCACTTGACAGCAGAAAAAGTTTATAAAATCCTGATTAGCGAAAATGAAGAAATCGGCTTGGCAACGGTGTACCGTGTCTTGACACAATTTGAAGCCGCCGGATTAGTGACCCGCCATTATTTTGAAGGCGGCAATTCCGTTTTCGAATTGGCAAAAGGTGACCACCATGACCATATCCTGTGCATGAGTTGCGGCAAAGTGGATGAATTCACCGATGAGCTGATTGAAGCCCGGCAACGGGAAATTGCCGCAAAACTGGGTTACCAGCTGACCGACCATAGCTTGTACCTGTACGGCTTCTGCCCCCAATGCAAAAAAACTGAATTTTAACCCCTCCAGGATTTCATGTTCAAACCACTGATTTTTTATATCGGCCTGCGTTATACACGGGCCAAACGCCGCACCCAATTTATTTCTTTTATCACCCTGACATCGGTTTTGGGCATTGCCTTAGGAGTCACCGCACTGATTACGGTATTGTCCGTGATGAACGGCTTTGAAGCGGAATTGCGCGAACGGATATTGGGCATGACCGCCCACGCCACCATTACCGGGCCAAACGGACAACTGGACGATTGGCAAGGCTTGGACAGGCGCATCAAAGATTACCCGCATATTGAAGGGGCGGCGCCGTTTATTACCGGACAAGTGATGATCAATGCCGACCGGCGCGTCAGTGGCACCATGCTTAATGGCATTATGCCCGCCACCGAAAGCAAAGTTTCTGACGTGGCCCAAAAAATGCACCAAGGCAAGCTGGCCAATCTAGTGCCGGGCGAATACGGCATAGTGCTGGGGCAAGAATTGGCCAATTATCTGGGCGTGCTGGTTGGCGATAAAGTCACCGTCATCAGCCCGCAGGTCAATTCCACGCCAGCGGGCATTGTGCCCAGGTTGCGCCGGTTCACTGTGGTGGGCACTTTTCAGGTGGGCATGTACGAGTATGACCGCAATATGGCGTTAATCCATATCGAAGATGCCGCCAAGCTGTTCCGTTTGGACAGCGCCGTTTCTGGCTTGCGGATCAAGCTGGACGATCTGTTCAACGCGCCGCAAATCACCCACAGCATGGGGGAATATTTGCAAGATTATATTGTCAGTGACTGGACTCAGGCGCACAGCAACTTCTTCCGTGCCGTACAAATCGAAAAACGGGTGATGTTTGTCATTCTCTTGCTGATTGTGGCAGTGGCGGCATTTAACATTGTCTCCACCTTGGTGATGGTGGTCACTGACAAGCGCGGCGATATTGCCATTTTGAAGACACAGGGCCTTACCTCGGGTTCAGTGATGGGCATTTTTATGGTGTTGGGCACCGTTATCGGCTTGTTTGGCACGGCATTGGGCACCGCGGGCGGCGTGGCGTTGGCGTTAAACGTAGAAACCATCGTACCGGTCATCGAAAAACTGTTTCATGTGCAGTTTATGGCGGCGGATGTGTATTACATCAACCAAGTGCCTTCCAAACTGGTTTGGGCTGATGTCTACGTGATTGCCGGTATGGCTTTTTGGCTGTCGCTACTGGCCACGTTATACCCTGCTTGGCAAGCATCGAAAATCAACCCTGCGGAGGTGCTGCGTTATGAGTGACCGGATCATTTTGCAATGCCAACAGTTGAGCAAACGTTACGACCAAGGCGGGCTGCATGTTGAAGTGCTAAAAGGTGTCGATTTGCAAATCAATGCCGGTGAGCGGGTGGCGATCATGGGCGCTTCCGGTTCCGGCAAAAGCACCTTGCTGCATTTGCTGGGTGGGCTGGAAAAAGCCAGCAGCGGTTCGGTGGTCTTGGACGGTGTCAATCTCAATACGGTCAAAGGCGCCAAATTGGCCAAGTTGCGCAATCAGTCACTGGGCTTTATTTACCAGTCACATCATCTGTTAGGCGAGTTCACGGTATTGGAAAATGTCGCCATGCCACTGCTGATTGCTGGCCTCAAAGTCAGCGAAGCACGGCTTAAGGCAACCGCCTTGTTGCAACGGGTAGGGCTGGGGCATCGTATTGAACACAAACCTGGCGAGCTATCGGGTGGCGAGCGCCAACGTGCTGCGGTGGCGCGGGCGCTGATCAACCGCCCCAGTATTGTGCTGGCGGATGAGCCGACCGGCAACTTGGACAGCAAAACCGCCAGCCAAGTTTATGAATTGATGCTGGAGCTTAACCAAGAGCTGAATGTCAGCTTTTTGGTGGTCACCCACGATCATGAGCTGGCGGCAAAAATCGGCAAAGTGTTGCACATGGAAGATGGGGTTATTAAAGGCTGAACAGGGCTTGTTAGCGTACCTGCGTTGTTAGGCCGTACGGATTTATTTTTAAAGCGGCCGACCACGAAGGTAAAGCGTATCTGGAGAAAGGTCAATCTCATCGTTCCATACCACAGTACCGTATGCGACGGACGCCTTCATGAAAAGATTCTGTTCAGTCAATGCCGAGAAGGCTGGATAAGAAAGCAATGGTTTCATATCAAAGCAACGCCGCTCGCCATTTTCAAAAACGGTCTCCAAGCAATAATCGGCTAGTGGTTTTACTTGAACCACATCAGGTGTCATCGTCATAACTTAGCGCAAAGGTTCTATTTTAAAAGGCGTCTGGTCATTGGTGGCCAGATACCAATCAGCCATTAGGTCATCCTGATGCAGCTCTATCCACGCCTGAATTAACTTCATTATAACGGACATGGATATGCGGCAAATGATGTTTATCCGAATCGAAAACATACATGGATACAAGAATACCGTAAAACATGCTGATGGTTGGCATGGTTGCCCCTAACAAAATCAAATAAATCATTGTAGCCCAATTTCACTCGAAACAACGAATAATGGGTGTGGTTGATAGTGGATTGCCTGGCTGCATCCATACCAAAAAGCATCACAGCAACGGTGGGTGATGCGGTGTGCGCCAAGCTGGCGGAACTGGATTTAGGGGAGCAAGATATTGCAGACGCATTGGCTTGGGCGCGGCAACCGACAGCGGGCAGTACTTGGCTCAATCGGAACGTGCAGATTTTTTAGCGGCTGGCTTAACTGAACCAAGTCACTTTTCAAGCTAAGCGGGGTTGTGCCCACTGATTTTCTTAGGATTAGAACTGTGCGGCAATAGGGTGACATTAGCGATTTAATGAAATTAAATTTTATTTTCATAGGCTTATGATTTTTTCAGCAAAAAATAAGCTTTGCGATTAAATAAAAATCACGCCCAAATTGGCACATATTTAGCGTAACGCTTGGAAGCATTGGCAGGGTCATCCAACTTGATCATATCCTGTTCAACGGCTGCAGTAATAATCTGGGAAACGGTCGCTATCTTAGCCCTTGTGTCGTCAAGCTTGAATCGTTCACGAAGACTCTGATTGCTCATCTTTTCATTGCTCACGTATTTTAGGCAACAGTGCATATAACATGCATTCACTCTTTCCTTTGGCGCCATATCAGCGAAGTCCTTATGAGCAAAAAGAACAACTGTTGTATGTACGGGAGTCACCCGAAATTCCGGAGCGGGCAATTGGTAATGCTCAGTGCTAAACACGACCCTATCGATACCACTGCCTTTTTCTTCACAAATCCCCATCCGGCGCATCAAATCCGCTAGTTTCTCGTTACGCGATTTGTATTCATCCACAAAGCGCTTGGTCGGAATCAAGGGTTGGCCGGGGTTGGTAACCTCAATCCGGTCTGAATAAATTTCTACCATCACCGAGCCACCGGATTCTTCAAAATCCTGATGCACCAGCGCATTGGCAACTAGCTCACGAATTGCTAGTTCAGGGAACATCCGCACTTCTTCCCGTAGTGCTTGACCAATAACTTCGTTTACAGGCAATTGACTGTTGATATAAGAAATTAGGGATTCAAAACCAACTGCGTAGCCTTTTTGGCCAATCAAATCGCGTTCGGTGTGCAACTTATTGTTGCCTTTGTATTTGACCATGCGCACTGTTTTACGCATCAAGGAATCAAATTGGCGCATATCCTTCGCTAGGAGCAAAGCACCTAAATGGGTAATTTTGTATTGCCCCGATTCTGAACGAATCAGCTGTTCACTAGCCAAGCGTGCAATGATGCCATCTCTTGATGTGGGTAGTGGCAAGTTCAGCAAATCAAAAAACGTTTGAATATCCAGTGCCGCAACAACGGCATCCGCATCAATAGCTGCTGATGCATCCAAGGCGAGAAAATCTGCTTTCCCCTCTGAAAAAATGCGCCGTAACTGATCTGCAGACATGGGTACCAACTCTTCGCCAGCACGCATCAGATAGGTTCCCTTGTAGTGTATGGGTTGACCTGTGGGGCGAGGGGGGACTTCAAACACCAGAACCCGACCGTCAGGATGCTGTAACTCAACAATCGCCACCCGAAAATGTAGTGTTTCAAGAATTCGTGCTGTGATGTCACCAGTGTTTGGAAATGCCTTGGTGTCCACAACTTGGCGTGGTGGTTTGTCACTGACACCCAGCACCAGATAGCCACCACCTTCGTTAGCAAGTGCGACGCAATACTTCAGTAGCTTATCCGTATCGTACTGTTGCTTGGCTTCTTTAAACTCCAAATGTTCATTTTCGGGTACATCCAGCAGCCAGCGATTGAGTTGTTCAAGGGTAGTCATAATGCGCTAGTTTCCTTAGGCAAGGTTTCGGCTTCTGGCAAGCGCAGCTGGTCGGAGAGCAGGCGACTTCATTTAGTTAGTCTCTTTTTTGTCTGTTGGCAGCAGTACCCTGGTGCAAGATGGCTTCCAGCAAGCGGCGGCGGTCGGTTGCGGTGCTGCTGAGTTGGCTTTCCAGTTGGTCGCATAGGGCCATGAGCTGATCGACTTTGGCGACGATGCGGTGTTGTTCGGCTAGAGGGGGGAGTGGAATAAATGATTCCCTTAGTAATTTGAAATGACGACCGTATCCCCTGCTATCCAATGGAAGCCATTGTAAAGCAATAAAATAGTAACCAATAAACAAGCAGATCGGTTGAAGTAGCTTCACGCCGTCGGCCCCAACCACAAAGTCGAAATCAATTAACTTTGTTTCTCGCGTGTGGTCACCAAACAAAATCAAAGGGGATTCAATGTGAATAACTTTGCTCTCATCATTGCAATAACCACGAATGAACATTTTTCCCTGGTCGATAACTGGAAATTTTCCTGATTTCAACACATCTTTTGTTTGTATTTTTTTTCCTAAGTCAGAAATCAATTGAGCTGGTAATGTTGCTGCAACCCAAACCCAACTTTGAGCAATCTTAAATGGTAAATCGGGATGTAAATCTGTTTGGTAATTCTCTTGTCTAATTTTTTTACCAGCCTTTGTAATATTCGCTTTCTCCACCTGAATCCTTTTCAACAATTCACTTGCAGGCTCATCATTCGGGTCTTGGGCAACCAATTTGCCGCGCACGGCAAGGTTTAGGATGGTTTGGCGCAGTTGCTTGATGTGTGCAGGGCGGGTGGTCAGGCGCGGCAGGTGGTTGAAGATAAATCGGGCGTGGTCGTTTAGGGCTGCTGGGTTGCTGGTGGTTTTGTCATTGTCCGATGCGGCTAGGCGGTGCAAGCTGGAAGCCACTAGCCGGTCGCGGTTTTGTTCGCGTTCGGTTTGTGCCGCTTGCAGTTGGTCGCAGAGCGCCATCAGTTCATCGACGCGTTGCTGTATGATTGGTGAGATGATTGGCACAGGTACTTCTGCTACCTTACCTACTGTTAATGTAACATTAGCTGTGCCAGTCATTTTCGATACCAATAATTCATCCTTAAATGCTGTTAGATATTCAAAAAGGAAACGTGCAGAAATCAACTCTTCGTCTATAGGGAAAATTGCACAGAGAATAGTTCCAAGTGCAAATTTTCCTTCTTGGTAATGGAGACGTTTTAAGCTGGCATGTCCATGCCCACTAGATGAAACCAATGGTACTATGGCAGCCGCACCATACAGTGGACCCCATTGTCCAGACAATTTATTGCCTAGTTTAAGATAGAACCCTTTTAAGCCGCAGCGGGTTGGCGCTGCCCCAATTCCTCAGCGGGTAATGTTATTTCCCGCGCACTACTGAACT
>Ga0208507_1000720_pt1 | contig 20223 bp, 15 predicted proteins | sample CryBogCBH12Aug01_FD_184626 | JGI IMG/M metagenome (GOLD analysis project Ga0208507, IMG submission 184626) | Freshwater microbial communities from Crystal Bog, Wisconsin, USA - CBH12Aug09.1 (SPAdes) (version 2) | ecosystem: Environmental > Aquatic > Freshwater > Lake | place: Crystal Bog... | reverse complement strand
TTCCTTTTATCCAAGAACACCACACATCAAACGTGCTTAGACGGTATAGTGTCTGTTTTAAACTACAACGGTACATGGAACGCACATTCAAACGTTACAACACCTATTACGGGTATATCGGGCGCTTTAACGCCCAATCAAAGTGGAACAGGTTACGGAATAGGTACGGTTTATCAAATAAGCACACCTAATTTAATTACCGATACAAACCTTAACTTAGGTAATGGTGTTCAAACATATAATTCAGGTGACTACGTAGTTAATAACGGCACTTATTGGTTTATCCTACCTGCAAGTTACGGTAACTTAGCGTCAACAACGGACTACTATTTCTATTTTAACTCATTAAACGCTTTCAATACAAAGAATAACTCATCGGTATTGAGTTATGACTTTACAGACGGAGATAGGGTAACAGTTTATGCCTCATTTACTCCGGGTATTACTACTACAGGATTATGGAATTGGTATGACGGTGTTGCTAACTCAATCATAGATTTACAGGTTCAAAGTTACGATGCGGGAAACTTTTTACTAAGGGCAAACGGGCTTTCAAGTATTCCACCGTCAACATGGGCGGGACTTGATGTAATGATTGAGGTTTACACACCTTACAAACAACCCCAAGATGTTACCGAAACGGTATTCTACGAAACAGGGCAAGTTTATAATGTTGTAAACGGTCAATTTCAAACATTAACAGGCACAATAACACAAGGTGACGTATATTACAAGACAAGACAGGTAACGGGTAGTGCTGACCCTAATAACCTTTATACGCTACTTGTAGAGGACTTTAATTACACAGACTACTATCCATCTAAGTTTACATCATACGGTCGCCCAAGAAGCTATAATGACGTTGTAGGGCAGTCAGAACAGATAGCCGTAATGAATTACTCCGAACAGTACGTTATAGGCTCACAAGTTAACGGATTAACAAGGTTTTACCCCGCAAATGTGTACGGTAATGGTGGCGGTCAAACATCAGCTGTTTACGGAAATATTAAAGCGTTAAGGCAGATAAACAATGAATTACTTGTCATTCAGACAAATAATCACGGCTCTGTACCCGTTTATACCAATATCTTAGAGGATATGGTACAACAAGAAAACGTTGCTATAAGTGAAACGATACTTAATAACATAAGGTACACACAAGGAAAACATATCGGTATAGGTAGGGGACGCAGAAGTTTAGCCGTTTACAATAACATAGCGTACTGGATTGACGAAAACAGAAACGAACCTGTAAGATGGGCGGGTGACGGTTGTTTGCCTATTGGTGGTAAAATGACAAAGTACTTTAGAACTGCTTTACAAGTTGCTTACGCTGCGGGGCTACAACCGATAGGTTGGTATGATATTTATAATGATGAGTATGTAATAAGCATCCCTCAACCCGGGGGATTGGTTCAAAACCTTGCGTTTACTCCGGCTAATTTTCAGACACTATCACAATTTAGTGTGTTGCCAAGTCAAATCACTTTAGCAAGCACACCGCTACATTCAAGCCCAAGCTACAATAGTTTAACAGGGGTGGTAGTAATTACACCGTCAACTAATTATGTTGGCTCTGATAGCTTTAAAATATCGTTCCCTGAAAGCCCATCAACCATTAATATTTGTTATAATTGGACTACAGGGAGTGCAAGTGTAAACCCGTTCTATTTCCAACCCGTAGCGGGTGCGCCAATAAGCACAGCCGAACAAAGTAATATTATATCGGTATTAGGAAATGATTTTCCTGTACCAATTAGTATTACGGGTAATACAGGATTAGGTTACTCAATTAACGGTGGTGCTTTCACAAGTTCAGCAGGTACGGTAAATTCGGGCGATCTTGTACAAGTACAAGTAAACAGTTCGGGTAGTAACGGTGCTTTAACAAGTTGCGTACTTAATATAGCGGGTAGAACGGCAGAATTTGACGTTACCACAAGGTTAGCGGGTAACTATACGGTGTATGGTAAGTATGGTATGGGAATAAGTGGGGTAGTTAACGGTACAGCAACAGGAACACCCGCGGGACTTGCAAGTATATCAGTTGGTAATAACCAAAGTTTATCCGTAGCTTACACAACAACGGGTGGTGGGAATATTCAGGTTACTTGCTTTGGTACACCTGTTATGTCAGGTCACGTACAAGTATTTTTGTCGGTGGGTGGTGTAACACAGGATGCACAAACGGTAGGGTCAGGAACACAAGTAAAAACGTTAACTTTTGGTGGAACATATAGTGACCCAACAGCGATACAAATAGGCTTTCAAATGATATAACGATGTCGTACACAGCCATAGAAAACAATAGAATAATTATTGATTTAACGCAAGCAGCGTTGACTAACGGGTGGACTTTATCATCTGATGGTACGTCAGCGGCCCACGAAAGTTGTAACGCTGGCAGGTTAACGGTTATTAATTTTACTTTTATTCCCGGACAACAATACAGATACACTTATCAGTTAAGCATAAGTTCGGGTTATATCCAAACAAACTTTGGCACAGCTAAAACAGTAAGTGGCTTTATTGACGAAACGGTGACAGCTACGGCATCACAAATGTATTTCTATGCCAACGGTGTGTGTACTATATCTAACTTTAGTGTAGAACTGTATAGCCCTGTTTTAGACAGTCAGGCACAAAATACAGTAGCGTTAAGTGAGAAATTAGGTAAATGGACTTCATTCTATACGTACGCACCCGATAGTGCCTTTTCAATGTTTACTAAGACTTTCCCGTCAAAAGATGGTAATAGTTACGTACAGGAAACAGGAACAAGTAACAGGTGTAATTTCTTTGGCGTACAATACCCTGCAACAATATGGTTTAGTACGAATGAGCAACCAACACTTTCAAAAAAGTATATTGGTGTAAACTATCAGGCAAATCAATTACTCACAACAACACCAAGTGGTATCAATACATCACATGGTGAAGTAAGTGAATTAATAAATGTTGACTTTGCACAAGAAACACTAACGGATGGTGTAACAATAATTACACAATACGATTCGGAAGGTTTGTATTCCGCGCCATTTGTAAGAAGTTTCCCCGATTTAATCAACGGAAATATACTGATTGGGAATTGGATGCAAATGAGTTTACAGACAAGCGCACCAAGTGGTGTGTTGAATTTATTTACAACTGAAATAAAATACGTACATTCATACCAAAATATTAGGTAGATTATAACTTTTTGTAATAATGTATTATATTTGATTGATGGAAGAAATTGCCCTGAGTTACGATGAAATGCTTGACAGAGTAGAAGCACAGATGCACGAAATAGGGTGTACTGAATTTGAAACAAGCGGATTTTTAGTAAACGGGCTTTACGTAAGAACAATATTAATACCTGCGGGTAGCTATTTAATAAGCAAATGGCACAAAACAAGCCATCCTTTTATACTTTCTGCGGGTGAAATAATAATATACACACAAGAGGGTGAACGGCATTTAAAATCCCCTTTTATTGATATAACGATGGCGGGTACAAGACGTTTTGCAAAGGCAGTTACGGACTGTTTATGGACTTGCATACATCGAACCGACAAAACAACGGAAGAAGAAATAGAGGACGAAGTTATTATGAAAAGGATTAATCCATTATTAGCTAAGGAGGAACTCGGATGTCTTGGGTATTAGCAGGGGTAGCGGGTGCTTCCGCAATTGTTAAAGGTGTAGAGGGTGTGTCACAAAACTCAAAGGCGAGTGCCATTGAAAAGGCCAACTTATACCCCCAAATGGGGGTGCAAAGTGAGTACCAACAGAACGTTAACCAAGCGCAGCAAATGGCGCAACAGGGTATGCCTGCGCAACAGTACAACAACCAACTGAATAGTATAAATCAAAATCAAGCGGGTGCTTTACAAACATTGTCACGTTCATCTAATCCGGGTGCTAATTTGGCGAGCATTGTACGGCAAGGTGACCAAGCAACCGGAAACCTTAACGCACAGGACGCAATACAAAGGAACAGGAATTTACTTACGTTACTCCAAGAAAGACAAACATTAGCGGGTCAAAAAGATAAAGCATGGGATTGGAACTACCAACAAAAGTATTTGGGTAATCTTGCAAAAAGCCAAGCATTAAGACAATCAGCTAACGCCAATATTAACGGTGCTTTGAGTGACGTTACAGGCGGTGCTACTTCATTAGCGGGGTTGGGTGCTTTTGGTGGGTCAGGTAGTACAGGTTCACCACAAGTTGGCGACCAAACGCAATATAGCTACGGGAATACAGGTGTAAATCCCGCACCATACGCAGGTAACGCATGGGGTACTTTAGCACAGGGTTATCAAGACCCCAATAACTTTAATATAGACCAAAATTTCTACGGTAAATTATAATGGCAAACGTTAATTGGCAAGCATACTACCCCGAAAATGCAAACTTAATAGTACAGGGTAACCCTGCATTAGATATGTTGCGCCAAAAATATGCTCAACACCAACAAGATAGGGCAGCCAATATAAAAGATTTTACAGGGGAATTAGCGAAGTTAAACTTTAATGGCGCAAGAGACCCCGATTTGCCGGAACTACAAAAAGACTACGGTAATATCCTACAATCTTTTCAAAAGTACAGAACTGAAAACGACCCTAAAAAGCAAGCTGAATTAAACTTACAAATGAGGCAAATGCAAAATCAGTTTTTGTACAAGGCTCAACAGAGTAAACAGGAAAACGAGGAGTTCCATAAGGACGCTGCGTTGGCACACAACCCCAATGCTGACTTAGACCCTACTTATTGGGATGATATGAAAAAAAGGATAGGTACATCAACCTTTGACCCTAAATATCAATCCATTTTAGAAAATAAGCAGAATTGGATGGCTCCAAAAGGTGACCCAATTAAGGATGCACAAGAAATAGTAAAAAACATTTCAGGAACTACTACAACAAGCGAACAACGATATAATAAACTTACAGGCAGGGTTGAAAATGTACAAAGTACATCTACAGATATTCCGCAAGATAAGTTTATGAAAGCATGGGTTACGTCACATTCAAACGATCCTAATAAAGTTAAATTAGCAATAAGGGAAACAGGTGAACAAGACCCCGTTAAAGCTGTTTTAATTCAAGGGCAAAAAATGTATGATGCTGTTAGTGGTGGCGGTAAATCGGGAACTAAAGTAAGCAACGGTGTTGAAACATTGGGAACTAAAGAGGCTTTAATGGATTATAACGCACGATTAAAAGCTAAGTATCCAACTTTTGGTCAAGCACAAAATTTAACGCCTATTTACCGACAAAAGCAAATACACGATATGCTTAACCATGTAGAGGGAAGTGGCGAAGAATTAAAAGCTAAAATAGCGGCAGACCCTAAATATGACGGACAATTACAAATAGGTCATGTTAAAATAAAAGGTGTTGACCATATATTATTTACAGTACCGCCAACAAGAAAATGGGATGCTGCAAACGGTGAATGGGTGCAAACAAGCCCACAAAGGGAAATACCAATTAACCCTAAAGACCCTAATGCTAATATTAAATTAAATGAGTTAACAAATGAGTTAACGGGTGAAAAGGTCGATATATCATCATTGGAAACTCCGGGTGGTAAAAAGCACGTAGTGGCAGATGTAAAACAACCAAGTCAAGGTGGTACAGTACGTTTTCAAATAAACGGTAAAATGTACGATATTCCTAAAGACAAGGTTAACGACTTAAAAAAACAATACCCAAACGCTAAACAATTATAATGGGACAATTTAATCTATCAGACTATGAGGTAAAGCCTTCATCCGATAACGGGAAGTTGGACTTATCTAAATATGAAGTTGCCCCTGAAAAAAAAAACCCAGACGCTACTACAAACGTTTCATCGACTGGCTCAAATCCTTCCCAAAATACTAAGGGGGTAGAATTGCTTAAAAATCTTAATGATTATATTAAGCAAAAAAACCAAAACACAACAGGTGAACAAAAGTTAAACCTGCAAAAACAACAATGGACGAACCAAATACAAGGGGCTACCGATAGGTTTGAAAAAGAGCATCCCGGAGATTGGTCTAATTTTGCGCCTATTGTAAGCCATGCATTAACAAAGTTTATCACAAAGCCGTTAGCAGGTGCAGCAAGCGCAACGAGGTCTGTTTCTAAGTTATTAGGGGGCGAGTACGCTAAAGACAGCGAATTGTATGATAAAAATGGAAATTTAACAGAATATGGTAAATCCGTTGATGCGGGTAAAACAAATGACTACTTAGGTAAGCTAATCACAGGTTTAGACTCTTACAATAACGAAACAGATAAAGAAGATTATTTAAACCCATTACCAAGAACATTTTTAGGTAATACGGTTGGCGGTCTTGTTGGTTTAGCCCCTACGGTTGGCGCAACGGCATTATTCCCAGAAGGCGAAGCGGGCGAAGCATTAAGCCCATTTGCTAAACTAAAACAAATAACAGTAAATCCATTTACTAAAATATCTGCTATTCAGGGCGGTCTTGATAACTACGATAAAGCAAAACAAAAAGGGAAAAGTGACAAAGATGCTTTAATTGAAGCGGGTAAAGGTGCAGCAGAGGAAGGTGGTCAAGCTATTGCTTATAATATGTTAGGTGAAATTGGTGGTAATGTTGTGTCCCCTAAAATTGCTAAATACCTTACAGATAATGGAATTGCTGAAAATGGGAAATTAACCAAAATGGGAACGGATGCTGTATCCGATGCTTTGGTGTTTTCGGCTTACCCTATTGCATCAGACCTTATTCAAGGTAAGCAGATAGATTGGGATAACGTAGAATCTAATTTAGGCACAGGTCTTTTGTTTGGTGGTTTAAAAGCCATGAAAACAGGCGGTGAATTTAGTGAGGCTGACCAACACCTAAAACAAGGTATTGCTTTACATAATCTTATGGATGCTTCACCTGAAGCAATACAAGAGGCGCATGATAACCCACACAACCCCGCAGACCTGCAAGCTATGTCGGTTGATTATGCGGCACAAGCAAGAAAAGAAACCGATTTAGAGAAGCGTAAACAGTTAATAGCGGCCTCATCGGTTTACGGTAAGTTAGCCAATATTAAAACAATGTCGCAAGCTATATTGGCTGATAAGGCTTCATTTATAAAAAATATTGAGGGGTCTGATTTAAGTGACGAAAATAAGCAGAAATTTATCGACAAGGTAAACGAAACTCACAAGAATTTAGACCCACTTGAAAAGCAAAAAACGGATTTAGGTAAGCAAATAGCTGATAAAGACGAACAAATTAAAGTCTTTTCAGAAAAAAGTGATGACCCCGTAAAAAATGCGGAAAATGAAGTAAATTTAGAGCAAGCAAAAAAAGACCGTGAGGACTTAAATAATCAGTTAAAAACAATAATTTTAAAACAAAAAGGCAATGAAAAAGGTACAACCCAAAGCGAAGGTGGCGCACAAGAAAATGGCCGACCCGGACAGCAAATGGATGAACGACCCACAGTCGATGAAAAAGGCGAAGAAAAAGGGTCACGCATCGAACAAGAACCTACTGAAGAAGTAAAAACGGGGGATGAAAAGTCCCCCATTACTGAACCTACACCTAACTTTTTTAAGTTAGGTGAAAATGATGAATTTTATCATGCAAGCCCTACAAAAAGGGTTGGTGAATTAAGGCCGGGAACAGCACCACAATTTGGTGAAGGTGTTTATTTTTCTACAAACAAAGACCTTGTTATAAATGAGTTTGGAAAAGAATTAACTAAAGTTAATCTTTCTATTGAAAAACCTTTATATACAAACTCTAAAGAAGAAAGCGCGGTTAGACAAAAGGCAGCCGATAATTGGAATAAAGAAAATCTTACTTGGGATAAAGAAAACGAAGAATGGGTTGACAAAAAAGGTAAAACATCGGGAGAATATCCTTTAGATGGAAGCCAATTAGGTGAAAAACTCCCTGTTAAGTATTTTTCAGATGCTGCCAAACAAATGGGTTATGATGCAATAATTGACCCTAATAGCGAACAATATGAAAACGAAATTGTTGTATTAGACACTAAAAAAATTCACTATAAAGAAGAAGGAGAACAAGAAAATGGCGTTCAAGAGCAAAGCACAGGTTTTAAATATGAAAAAAAATACCGAGATTTAATTAATGATTCCGACCCGAATGATGTTGAAAGATTGAGAAAAAATCTGAATGCAATAAACATGGAAGCATATTTAAGAAAATTAGAAAAAGAGGGGACTATAAAAATAGATTGTAAATAATGTATTTTCTTTACAGACATATAAGACTTGATACCAATAAACCATTTTATATTGGAATTGGCAAAAGGCGTTTTAGAGGGTCTATAAACTCTGATTACGAAAGAGCATTTGTAAAAAAGAACAGAACAAATCATTGGAAAAATATAGTAAATAAGACCAATTACAACGTTGAGATAATGTTTGAATCAGATGATGTTAATGTTATCTTTGAAAAAGAGAAAGAATTTATTTCACTATATGGCAGAATTGATTTAGGGTTAGGCACATTGGTTAATTTAACAGATGGTGGGGACGGTGGATTTAATAGAACAAATGAACAAAAAATTGCTATTTCAAAAAGAATGCTTGGCAATAAAAACGGGGTTGGTTCTTCGCAATCCGAACAAAATAAAAAGATAATATCCGAAAGGTTTAGGGGCAATACTACATGGGTGGGAAAGAAACATAAAGAATCGTCAAAACAACTTATTTCATCGGCAAAAAAGAATATTTGCCTATCTGAAAGCCATAGACAAAATACAATAAACACCAAGCCTAATTCAAAACAAGTTATATGTTTAAACAATAATATAAAATACAAATCAATTTGCGAATGTGTGAGGCTTTTGTTTAAATATAATACGTTGGTTAGTGATGTTAAATTTAGAAATTACAAAAATAAAATTAGTCATGTATGCAACGGAAAATTAAACAATTACAAAGGGTATAAATTTAAATTTGTATGAGTTGCGAGGTGACATATAAGGGTGAAAAAAAACCCAAAGATGAGTTTATAAAAGATTTAATAGGTCATTTAGATTTATCCAACGAAGATATTGAAAGGAATAAGAATTATTTAAAGGCAATAAATTATGAGTCCATTCAGAAGCAAAGCGCAAGAAAAGTGGATGTTCAGCCAACACCCGGAAATGGCGAAAAGGTGGGCGAAGGAAACACCGAACCAAAAAGCACTTCCGAAAAAAGTGAAGAAAAACCACAAGAAAAGGGAGATGTAAAGAAAACAATCCTTACTAAACGTGCCTATGAAGGTACAGTATCGGATGATGTTAAAAAATACCTTGAAGAAAAGGGGTTAACCCGACAATCTTACAGCAGGGATGAACGTTCTAAACAAGCATCAGCATTTATTGACAAGTTTGGTGACGATGCTGCATTTAGGGCAGTAGAAGCAAAAGACATAGAAGGCGGTTTAGCTACGGCTATTTTAGCCCAACTACATATAAAAAATTCAACAGCCGTTGAAGATTTACCCGAAGGTAGTGATGAACGGGAAGAAATGGCTAAAAAGGGGGCTGATATTATTGCCCTTATGGAAAAAACGGGTTATTATGCGGGTGAATATATTGGTCAACTTGCGCATGAATACCAAAATCAAGGTATGAACTTTGCATCCATAAAAAGGCAAGTTGAAAAAATCACTAAAAAATCTATTACGCCCGAACAAGAAAAAAAGATCAAAGAAATTACGGGCGAAAATGAAAGGCTAAAAAAACAACTTGCGGAATCAGAAGCTAAACTTATTGAGGAAACTGAAAAGGCTTTTAAAGCAGGCGTAGAGGAAGTAAAGAACGAAACTAAAACCCAAAGGGCAAAAAGGATTGCTGATAAAATAAGGTCGGCTAAAATCCATAGACCCGGAATATTCTCCGCAGCAACACCTGCATCAGTAGCATGGGACGCAGCAGTAGAAATAACCGCTAAATCGGTTGAGGCGGGGGGCAAGGTTGCGGATGCTATACAAGACGGGTTAGAACATATCCGTAGTACAGATTGGTATAAATCACTTTCTAAAAGTAAAAAGGACGAGGCTGAAAAAGAGTTTAAACGTGCGCATAATGACACAGCGGGTAGTACGGATTTAGAGGATTTACAAGAACGTTTCTTAGACAAAAAAGGAAATAAATTCACCCCAAGCGAGGCAAGAGATATTTGGGGGTACATGAAAAAAACATACTTAGATAACGGTAGTAATTATCGTGATGCTTTAGGTAAGGTTTCAACTGATTTAGGCTTAACATACCGACAAGTTAGCGAGGCAGTTGTATCTCCAAAGTTAAAAAGGATGTCTGAAGATATGTGGGTTAAAAATGCTCAATATGCAAGGCATAGGTCAGCTATTAAAAATTGGATAGATGAACAAAATGCATTGCCTTTAATGAAAGCGTGGAAACAATTATCGGGCAAATTGAGAGGCGTTGCTACTTTTGGTCACGGTCACATATTCTTAGGTACTCACGCAGCTATGACTACATTTTTCAGACCATCTGTTTGGAATAAAACAATACCTGCGTTTTTAAGGGGATTTAAATTGGCATACGGAAGCGAAGCATATTATTCTCGTGCTATGGAAGAATTGAAACATAGCGACAATTATCTTATTGCCCAACGCGCGGGGTTAAAAAACGACCCCGATAGAATAAACGTAGAGGAGTTTCAAAAAAGCCAACAATATTTAGGCAAATTAGGGCATATTGGTGAAAGAGGTTTTAATACAATTAAGATATTGAGACAGCATTTATTTGATTATGAATACAATAGATTTTCACCAGAACAAAGAGATAACCCTAAAGTACTTCAAGAAATCGCAAGTTTAGCAAATAATGCAACAGGTGCTACAAATTTAAAGTTGCCAAAATGGGTAAATGAAGTATCATTTGCGGGGGGTATGGAAGCGGCAAGATGGGAGAAATTAACAAAAAATCCAGCAAAAGCATTAAATACTGCATATAAAGCAATATTTGACCCTGAAAATGCTACAACAGAAGAAAAAGTGTTTGCTAAAGTGTGGTCAAGATGGGTTGGTGAACAGGTAGCTACATATACCACTTTTTTACTTGCTAATGCAGCACTTCAAAATTATATCAACCCTAAAAATCCTGTTAATTTTACAGACCCTACTAAGCCAGATTGGTTAAAATATAAAGCAGGAGATAAAACTATTGACCCAACATCGGGTATGCGTAGTACATTTCAATTTATGGTAAAATTAGCCACTATACCACTTGAAAGCCAAAAAGATTTACATAATGAAAAGAGATACCCTTTATTGGGTAAAGATATAGTGGAATATGGTCGTGGCAAACTTGCACCTGCTTACTCAACGGCAGTAGATTTTCTTAGCGGTCAAGACTTTGGCGGTAATATTATGCCAACAAGTAGTGATAAAGTACCAAGAGGTAAACATAAAGTAACATGGCTTGAATATGGGTGGCAAAAAGCACCATTGCCTGTGGCTGAAGCAGCTAATGCTGTTTACAGTTCAGCTAAAGACAAAGGTATGGACGAAAAAATGATAAATAATATATGGAAGGGGGTTTTATTAGGTGGGGCTTCCCTTGCAACAGGTGTTAGAGTTGGTGAATATGATGCAAGCAAAAAAAAGAAAAACAATTATTCTATTAAGGATAGTAAATAACACTATAACAAAAAGGAATAATGTATTATATTTAACACATAAAAAATAAAGCAATGATACCTGTAATAGACTTACTACCTAAAGGTGAGGGTTACGATGACCTTGAAGAAGAAAAAGTAGGTGATGAGGTGGATGAGGACGACAACGAACTGAGTGATTTAGATTTTGATGACATTTATTTAAAATAGGCCAATGAATAGAGTTGAAGATTTACCCGAAGGACTAAGGGACGATTTAAGTACAAAAACAGTAATGGTAATCGACAACGGTTTATTCGTTGAAATTGCAAAGACATTATCTAAGTCGTTTCATAGGACGTTATATTATTGCCGTTGGGAGGGAGCTTTCCCTCGTAGTAATCAATATGTTATAGGACAGGGCATCGAGGGTATAGAAAGGGTACACAACATCTTTGAATATATTGACGAAGTGGACTTATTTTGCTTTCCCGATATTTATGATGGGCAACTTCAGCTACACCTTGAAAGTTTAGGTAAATTAGTTTTCGGTGGACGGATGGGAGAGGAGATGGAGTTATACCGCCACGCCATGAAAGAACACATGAAAAAGGTTGGGCTATACGTAACAAACTACGAAATAGTTACAGGTGTTGATAATTTAATTGACTACCTTAAACAACACCCCAATGTATTTGTAAAGCAGAATATCACAAGGGGTGACTTTGAAACCTTCCATAGCAAGAACTACCTTTTAATAGAACCTGTTATCGAGGAATTATCACATAAATTAGGGGCTATACGTCATACCAAAGAATTTATCGTTGAGGATGCTTATGATAATGCGGTAGAAACGGGCATGGATTGTTATTCTATTAATGGTAAATATCCGTCACGAACATTGGCCGGGATAGAGGTCAAGGATTGCGGCTACTGCGGTAAAATGGTGAATTACAGCAAGTTACCTGAATGTATTACCGATTTCAATGATAAAATGGCAAGCACAATGGAGGACTTTGGCTACAAGGGCTTCTTTTCAACAGAAATAAGGGTAAGTAAAAAGCTACCCCCTTATATGGTTGATATGTGTAGTCGTGCGGGGAGTCCCCCCAATGAGTTGTACCAGTTAATGTATAAGAATTTGGCTGAAATTATTTGGTATGGTGCAAAAGGTATTTTAATCGACCCAATAACAGAACATAAGTATGGTGTAGAGTGCCTCATTCATTCAGCATGGAGCGATATGAATTGGCAAGCAATTAGTTTCCCTAAAAAGTACAGAGATAATATTAAGCTACGTAACGCTTGTGTTGTCAATGGTCGATACTACTGTGCGCCACAAAGTTCAGGTTTAGTTGAAATGGGGGCAGTTGTTACTACTGGAAATACTTTGAAAGAGGCTATTGACGAAATGCACAAAATAGCAGAAACAATCGAAGGTCACTATATAGACATTAAGTTAGATAGCTTAGATAAGGCACAAGAAGAATTTGAAAAACTAAAAGAAATGAATATAGATATTTTAGGGGCTTAATCAAAAAATAATCTTGCATTATAACTTTTAGTAATAATGATTATATTTATGCAAAAATTAAGGCAATGGCAATATTAATTTCAAGCCCGGTCACGGGGTCGCTTAAAATCACAAATACAGCAGCCTCACCATTATCGAATTACCTTGTAAACAATTCAACGGTAAACGTCGGTGGCGACCCTAATAACCAACAGCAGGTGTTTATCACCAATGAGCAACAGGATATTATCTTTCAAACAAAGGTATCCAATATAACAACAATAGGTGCAAGCACACCCGCAGGTGGTTTTACCATGCAAAATGCGATTGATGCTATTGCCTCACTTTTAATGCACTAAGATTATGGCCATTGTAGTTAGCGGTAACATAAAAAAATGTACTGGGTGTCTAATTGAAAAAGAATTAGATGCTTTTAGCGACTGCAAAAAATACGGCAAAAAACATAGGTGTAAAGAGTGTGTATCAATATATAATAAACAAACTAAGGAAGCAAGGGCTATCCGAACAAAAAAATACAGAGACGCCAATAAGGATGAAATAAAAGCTAAGAAAAGTGAGTATCATCAATTAAACAAAGAGCGATTAAATGAAATTTCTCGTAACTATCAGGCAAAAAATAAGGAAGCCGTAAAAGAAAGAGGGAAACTTTATAGAGAAAAAAATAAAGAAAAAATAAAGGCATCTTTAAAAAATAGGTACGAAGATAGATTTGAAAAAAGAAAAATATATATAGAAAAAAATCGAGAGCATCTTAGGGAAAAACAAAAAGAATATTATTACAATAACAGGGAAAGGGCAATTCAAGTAAGGGTTGATAATCTTAAAAAAAGAATAGCAAAAGACCCCAACGTTAGACTAAGGGAAATATTGCGTAGAAGAATATTGGTTGCGCTCAAACCTAAGAATTTTATAAAGAAGTCGTCAACTATTGAGATAATAGGGTGTTCACTTGAAGATACAAGAAAGCATATTGAAAATCAGTTTAAACAGGGGATGTCTTGGGATAATCATGGTTTTAATACGTGGCATATCGACCACATAATACCATTGGCTTTTGCCAAAACAGAAGATGAGTTGTATAAGTTGTTACATTATACTAACTTACAGCCATTATGGGCAAAGGAAAATTTAAGTAAAAATAAATATTTACAACCATGTCAGTCGTTACTTCAGGCGTCATAACACAAAGTGCTGGCGGAAATGTTTTGCAATTTCAGGACACATCTACAGGAGTCGGTACATTGGTATCCCGTACCTTAAATATTTATGATGCCAACGGTAACTTGTTGCAGACAATAAACATGGGTGCGACACTTGCCGCAACGTATAATATTACCGCAGACGCTTACTTTCAATTCATAGAAACTATTGTTGACAATACAGGAACATACACACTTACTATAAACTACCTTTCAACGGTATTTTATCAGAACACCTTTAGCACAGCCATTGCGGGTGTTACAACGTATGATTCCGACTTTTTCGGTGTTGTTAGTAATTTAAACATATCGCAAGGCTACTACCAAGCGGCCTTTAGGTTTTTCATTGGTGGCTTTGGTGTGTCAGCTAATAATATGATTACGCAAGCAAACTTTTTTGTAAATACGCCTTATTACGTTACATAATGCCAACGAGTACCCAAATACAAAATACATTATTGTCAGCGCAGTATAAAAATGCTATTGCGATGCAAGGTGACTATAATCTGATAAATATGGGTGGAACTCCCCGTAATTCAGCATTAAACAACTTTATTTGGCTTACTATTGACGGATTACAATATCAGTTTAACTTAGGTAACTATAATACAGCAACTACTATTGCTTTGTATGATAAGTTAAATCAGTATATAGGTTTTGACACTACTATCAATTCGTTAGACCCTAACGCACAAATACCTAATACGGTTATTGAGATAATTAACCCAGCGGGATATATCGCACCGATACCAAGCATATCATGGAGTGCTTTCGACCCGCTTACTCAAAACTCGGATGGTAACAGATACATATATTACAACCCACTATGGGCTGGATTTAACCCTGTATTATCACTTATATCTCCTGCGGAAACAGCACTCACTTTGGGTGTAGATTATACACTTATCCCAACAGGCGGTATAACGCTATTAAATGACCTGAGTGGTAATGGTACTCCGGGTATAGCTAACGGTCAATATTTAAGGGCAACAGGCTATGTACAGGCTTAAATGGATTATATTAGTACTTATACTTCTCCCTTTCTATAGTGAGGCACAAACAGCTTACTGTAGCGGATATACCTCGCATTCACCCATTTCGTTAAGTGGCGTAAATGGTCAGACAATAAGCGGTGACAGTATCATTGTGGGGTCATCGGGTGCGGGTATCTACCTCTATAATTGTTCAAACATTCACATCACGAAATGTCACATTTTAAACGGCAGTACAACTAATTCAAGTGGTACAAACGGGATAGCTATTGTTATTTACGGATGCTCCAATGTAACGGTTGATAGCTGTTATATCAATAACGTAGTAACAGGCGTTTTTGCCTTTTTATGTACGGGAAATATAGTAGTAAGTAACAATAGGGGACAGAACTTTGTCGGGCCGTTACCAAGAGGTCAATTTGTACAGTATGGACAATGTACGGGTGGTGGAAATAGAATACAGAATAACAGGATTGAAAACTTTTCAGGGTCAAGTAGTCCTGAAGATGCTATAAACCTTTATAAGTGTAATGGTTTAGCTACGGATAGTATTGAGGTTACGGGAAATTGGATTAGAGGGGGCGGCCCAAGTACAACAGGTTCGGGTATTACAGTTGGCGATCAGGGTGGTAGCTATGAATACATCGCAGGGAATAGAATTGTCAATTCAGGATATATAGGTATTCAGGTAGCGGGTGGACACGACATACACATCACTAATAACGAGATTTTTTCAAGTTGTACTACGGTTTCTCACTTAGGCTTAGGTTCGGGTAATTACACAAGCCCGTACGTAATGAGTTACAATGTTACGGTGGACTACAATCATATTAATTGGACACAGGGGCTAAGTATACCCTATTGTACAAGGTTAGATAAATCAAGTGAGGCGGGACAGCCTATACCTACGGGGTGGAGTACGAATGTGAGCGACAATACATTGACAGCAAGTATTATTCCTACGCCTATGTGGTCACCTTGCAACCCGTTATTACCCCCTAATATCAGTTATAGCCCAAGTAGCGAAACGTGGACGCAATATGTTGCTATTAGTACGTGGTCACCCACAAACACAGGTGGTGCAGCTACAAGTTGGTCAATAACACCACCACAACCAAGTGGCATAACGTTTTCTACAACAACGGGAGTATTTACAGGAACACCGTTAATCCCTCAAAGCAGTACGGGGTATGTGGTGACAGCGACAAATAGTGCGGGGAGTAGTTCGGTAACAGTTTATATAACGATTACAGTAAGTGCGGGTGGGGTTATAAGAGTTCCGGGTATTAGGGCTATAATAAAATAAAAAAGATTAAATTAGTAGCATGAAAAAGTTATTATTTCTACTTCTGTTTCTACCAACGATAGTGTTCGGGCAAGCGGTTGTTCAGCAGAGTAAGACCCCATCGAGCGGAACAAATGCTGGAAATTCTTATTTTAGTTGGTATAGTGGTGCTTTCAATGGTTATTTTATACCACCTTTTGGAACTAACGCAACACTAAACAGGGCAGCAGATATTAACGGACTTTTTTATGTGCAACTAAGCGATAGTTCTATAAGATTCAGATATAACGGGAATTGGATACCTTTAGGTAAAAGCAGCAGTTCGACAGCAACGTACTTTAGTTCAACTTACTTTGCGGGTGCGGGAACTTTTGCAAGCCCGTTGACTATTATTCCTAATAGTGTTTTCCCAAGTCAAACAGGTAAAGCGGGATATGTTTTAACTACAAACGGAACAAATACATTATGGTCGGATTCATTACAATATCCAATAGCAATAGGTAACAATTCAGCATCAGCAACAACACTTACATTAACAAACGGTAATTCTTCCAACGCCCCTGCTTTGCAGGTAAACGGGCAAGCAGTTGTCACGGGGCAATTGGTTGTTGACAATGCGTTTTATGCACCTACATTAATATTACCAACAAGCGTAGCCCCGTTTTATTACATACAAACAGCAACAAATGATTTGCTATTTGATAGGCCGGGAAATAGTAAGGGAATATTGTTTAGGGATTCAACCATTTATACAACAGATGGGACATCTTTACCCAAAAGTAGGTTTTTAACAACAGCAGATATACCGTCTATTGGTGGTGGCACTACTACCAATGCGGTAACATTTAATAATAGCGGTTCGGGTGCTACATCGGGGACTACTTTTAACGGTAGTGTAGCAAGAACAATAAGCTACAATACTATTGGTGCAGCCCCAACTGGTGGCGGTACACTTACTAATACTTTAACATTTGGTACAGGATTGGTAGCGGGAAGTTATAATAACTCCGCAAGTGTAACAGAAAAGGTTGACACCACAGTAATTCAAACGGTGGCTAACTTCTTTCCTAAAGGGGATACAAGGTATTTAAAGTCATCAGTATTTAATTCATTAACACAATATTCAGTACCTATTGCAACAGGGTCAGGAATAACCCAAGATAACAGTAACTTTTATTACAATTATTCAACACACCAATTAAGTGTTGGTACTAACGGTGATTTTACAGGAACTAACGCCATTAACATATACGGGCAATTAGACGCTTATGAGCCACAATCAAGTATTGGTGGGGTAACATCAGGTACAGCGTATCCGGGTGTCACAGCAAGCACATCAAGAGGCACAGGGGCAAGCCCAAGTGTGAATAGTAGCGGCGATAACGCGGGTGGTTTTAGTGGATGGATTTACACAGGTGCAAGTCCGGGATATATCTACGCTGCGGGTATGAGTATAAGCGCACAGGGGAGTTCAAGTTCTTTAGGGGGACAATTAGATTTTTACACTAAAGCCGACGGTAGCACCACAACGACAAGTGCTTTAACTATAACCCCCGCAAGTGTTATTAAAATTAACGCATTAACCACAAACGGGTTACTTAAAACAAGTGGCGGAACAGGGACTTTAGTTATTGCTACTGCGGGAACTGATTACCTAACAAGCGCAAACTTTATATGGAGTGAAACACCCACAGGAAGTATAAATAGCAGTAACACAAGTTTTACACTTGCTAATACCCCTGTTACGGGAACTATAAGACTTTATTGGAACGGTGTAAGAACAACTAAATTTACGAATAGTGGGACAGGGTTAACCACAACATTTACACCAAATACAGGCGATACTTTATTAGTAGATTACCAAAAATAATATGAAAAAGATAGGATTTATATTTGCATTTTTATTAACCTCAATCTTTGCGTTTGGGCAAGCGGGGAATATTACAGGTTATCAGGTTAATACATCAGCCTATACCCCAACCGATACGGGTTATGTTTCTTTAAACAAACTCAAAGTAAACAGCACGATAGCCTATTTTGGTAACTCCATATCTGCAAGAGGTTTTATTGGTGGTGAGCCTACATCAAAGCCTACGTACTGGAGTGCTTTAGGTTATGCGACATGGACACAACAATTAACCAATTATAAGCTATTTGCGCCACGTTTTACGGACTCTTTGGCAATATCCGGGCAGACTACTACGCAAATGCTTGCAAGGCTTGGCGCGGCTTTAAATTACAAATTGGACGTTGTTGTTATTGAGGCCGGAACAAACGATATAGCAACAGGTGCATCATCACAGACAATAATCGACAACCTGCAAAATATAGTTAATGGTTTTGTGGCAAATGGAACAAGGGTTTATATCCTAACCGTAATGAAAAGGTGGCCGCCAGCTACTTTTACAAGCGGACAGGAAACAATAAGGCAAGCAGTTAATACAGCGATACTTGGCATGGCTTACCAAATGGTAACGCCAATAAACCTTGAAAATGCGATGAATAGTTCAACTCTTTTTGGGTCGGACGGTATTCACCCAACATCAACAGGTGCTTATGTTATGGCTACGTTATTAGCCCCTAAAATTCAAACGTACCTACCTACAAACGTTAGTGTGACTGATAATATGGGTAGCGATAATAACCTTGTAACAAATGGTAACTTACTTGCAGGTACTTCGGGAACGACCACAAGCGCAAGCGGAACGGTGGTATCAAATTTTAACTTAAACGGTACTAACGCAGGTGGTGGTACGATCACAGGCTCTGTCACAAATGCCAATAATGCCAATCAACAGGTTATTACCTTATCAGGTTCATACACCTATACATCATCAAATGGGTGTAGTTTATATAGTGGCTTAACGGCAGCGTCTAACCTTTATGTTAATGACGAATTAGAAGGGTATGTTGACTTTGAGATTACAACCCCACTAACCAACGTTCAGGCTATCTACCTACAAAATGGTATTTATGACGGTAGTTCTACGCTATTAGCATCAGGTTACACTAACTATTATGCAGGTGATAATCCGATATATCCTTTGGGTAACGGTAGGTATCAAATGAGAACTCCCCCTATTACAATTACAACAGGTACACCAACACAGATTGACGCAAAAATTACCATTTTATTTAATGAAGCATCAGGATCATTGGGCGGTGTTGTAAGGATTTGGAAAGTAGGGTTAAGAAAGATTGTCAATAAATCATACGCTACACAATTTCCGGGACTCAATACCAACGGTATTTTACACCTATATGGTGGAAACGGAACGGCTTATAGCGCGCCACTTAGTTCAGGTGACTTACCTGCGGGTGTTGCTTTCCTTGCATCGGCACAAACCTTTACAGGGTTAAATCAATTCAACGTTACTAATACAGCTACATCGGGTAGCCAATACGGGTTTCAAATTAACCCTACTTACAATCAGGCATCGGGAACGGGAACAAATACCGACTTATTAGTTAACCGAACGGAAACAGCAATCATGTCGGGAACTCAGCTATTGGCTGATTTTCAATTAGCAGGTACTTCTAAGTTTAAAGTAGATCGAACAGGCGCGGCCAATTTTGCAAGTACAGTAGCAACCCCGACAATTCAAACCCCGGCAGTAACGACGGCTT
>Ga0208507_1000710_pt1 | contig 20401 bp, 10 predicted proteins | sample CryBogCBH12Aug01_FD_184626 | JGI IMG/M metagenome (GOLD analysis project Ga0208507, IMG submission 184626) | Freshwater microbial communities from Crystal Bog, Wisconsin, USA - CBH12Aug09.1 (SPAdes) (version 2) | ecosystem: Environmental > Aquatic > Freshwater > Lake | place: Crystal Bog... | reverse complement strand
GTAGGCGGGCGAGCCCTCAAAATCCTCGCCGCGCTTCTTGATGTCCAGCGGGTCGCGCGTGGAAACGTAGGCCGCCATGAATTTTTTGGTCGCCTTCGTCGCGATGTGGAGCTGGCGTATCTTCGAGATGATGATGGTCCAGCTGAACAGCGACAGCAGCACCAGGGCGATACAGGTCGTTTTGCCCTCGGCCGTCGCGTTCGTGATGGCGTAGACGGCGGCGTTCGCCAGTATGGGATGAAGGGTGATGATCATAAATTTTTTTCTTGCTGGTGAGTTTCAGGATTGGTTGTTGGTCTTAAATCAGTTCTTCTGCGGCGACGGCGCTTCAGTTTCCTTTTTCGGCACCCAGGTGGAAATGGTGCGGCTTGGCATTGGGGGTTGCGCCCGGGAAGAATTTTGCTGGCGCCATTCTCCCGGGGTTAAGCCAAAACGTTTTTTAAACATCGCGTTAAAAAGCCCGATATGCCGGTAGCCGCTTTCATTGGCCACGCTGCTGATTTTGGCGTCCGAACTGGAAAGTAACTGGTGCGCCCGATTCAGCCGCAGCTCGGTCTGGTGCGTGCGCAGCGGAACCCCGAAAGTGGCGCGGAACAGTCGGCCTAAATGCCGCTCGCTGCAGTTCAATCGCGCTGCCATGTCCGCCAGGGAAGCCGTGGCCAGTTCTTTTTCGGACATTTTCCCAAAGAACAGGCGAAAGCGGTCGCGTAGTTTGGTTTTTCCATTGTTGTGCTCGCCGGGGGTGGAAATCAGCCGGGTGACATACGTAGCCCACAATTGCAGCAGCGCTGAGCGGATGACGAGGTTGTCACGCTGCGATAGCGCCGCCAGCCGGGCGAGTTTTTTCGCAAACATGTCACTGGCCGCGAGGTGAAAGATTCGCGGCATCGGCTGCTTCGATATTTGTTCCAACTGATGCCATTCCACCACCGTAATCAAATCGTTGAGTTGCTGGGGTACGACGAAAAAATATTCGAGTCTGAGTTCGCCCAGCTGGCTCGCCCGCAGGGATCCGTTGGCGTTGGGGCCGGCAATGATCACCTCGCCGGTTTTTAATTCCTTGACCGAGTTGTCATGCAGACAATAGCCGATGCCGCCGGCCACCCGCGCCACCATCCAGCCGTCGTCGTCCAACCTCCATTCATCGGACGGAGGCACGGTCAATTCCTGCAAGACCAGATGGAGTTTAGTTGACATCAACCGGGAGAAATAATTTCAACATGCCGCGTCTTTTAGGTTTCTAACAAGTTACAATTTTGTAACAACGCCGGTTTGCCTGGTAAAAAGTCTGGCTCGGCGCTGGCATCGGTTATTCAAAACCGGAAGGTCAGATCCACTTGGTATAAATCATAATTATCGATCGGATTGATTTGCTGGATATCTTGGCCGGTGCCGCCGGTGCCTAAAAGGCGGTTGATGCGGCTGGCGCGTCCATAGCGGAAAGTTCCGATAAAATTGTCGCTGAAACCGTAAGCGACTGCGGCAAAAAAACCTTGCATGTTTAAGGCCCCGGCGAAAAAGTCCTGATCGACCAGGTTGGGATCCAATGCGTATTGCTCCACATGCTGCCAGTAAGTTCTTAATTCCCAGGCATGCTTTTTAGCGGTGGACCCGTTTACCAGGCCCAAGCCGTCCTTGCTCCCGATGGCCAGGCCGATTTGATAAGCCTTGCATTCGCTGGTCTGCGGTCTGAAGGCCTTGAAGCTTGGGGGTGTGAAATTGGGTCCATAGGCCAGATAAGCCGCATAGCCTGCCGCCGCCGCCTGAGCGCGCTGGTACCCGTCCAGATTGTAGGCCACATCCCCGAAAATACGGGCATCGAACCGTTTAAATTTGAAGTTGAGCTCAAAGGGAACCTCCAGCACCAATAGATTGTTCACGCCAACTTGATTGTTGGGGAAGCCCAAGCTGTTGTAACCTCCGGTATAAAGAGGACTGGACGTTCCGTATCCGCTGTAACCATTGATGGCGTTGGCCGAGCCCGGCCCGGTATAGGCACCCTCACCCACATAAGCATCGCCATAATAAGGAGCTATCGCTTGATTCTGGCTGCTCGGCTTCAACCCGTAATACTGGTAGATCGTCGCGCCAACCTTGGCGGTTATGTTGGTCGTGATGTGGTAATTCACGCCGCCCTGCCAGGCGATCTGGAAAATGTTTTCCGCCGTTTGTCCGAACAATCCGTTGAAACCCAGGCCGCCGCTGGCAAAAGCGGGGTTTTCGTCCTGATAAAGAAACTGGCCGAAGTTGGCAAAAAAATCCGCCTCGCCCACGGTATATTTCAAATGCTCGGCCAAGCCCTCGGGATTGATGGAGGAAGACCAGACCATGGGCGTGGTGTAGAGTGGATTGGGCATTTTGCCCACCGTGAGGTCAAACCACGAGGCTGGCTGCCAGCCCGCATAGATCTGGCCGACAGTAATGCCCGCGGTGGATTTTCCGTAAGGACCTTGATAGGGGTTTCCACTGGACGAACTGCCCATCGTCACCCAGGACGAACGCGGGTTGGACGAGGTTTCCAGGCGGAAACCATAGGTAAAATCATCAAAGGCCTCGCCCCGCAACCCCACCCTCAGGGCGTAACGATAGCGGTCTAAATTAATGTGGCCGGCCGGGGCCTTTTCCGCGCGCTCTTCATAACGCAAACGGAGATCCCCGAACACTTCAATGCTCTTGATCCCCTCACTGATATTCCACTTGGACGGCGGAAATTGTGCCGCCGGATTGGTGCGCAGGGCATCCGCTTGAGCTTGAACCTTGGCCGCCTCGGCTTCGGTGATCATGCCTTTTTCCAACATCAGGTTTAGCACCGGGTCGGAAGGGGGATTGCCGGGGGCGTCTCCTCCCAGTGCATCCCATGCCGGACAGCTTGCCCAAGCGGCGACCGTGACGGCCGTCATTCCCCGCCAGCCATGTCTGATGAACGGATTGGGCCTATGAAATTTCTTGTTTGAACTTTTCATCGGCGAATAGTTTATGAATGGCAGGCTACAATTCTATGGCGGAATGGTTACGTTGTGGTTACGAACGGTTGAGCGGGCTTCGGTCTGTGCCAAAAATTTGCTTCGGGGTAATATCCCCGCCGGGCATTTTCGGAATGGATTTTTTGCTGAAAACCCGAATTCAAATGGAAAAGCGGGGTTGCCGCGCTTTGTTTTTCTATGGCATCAGATCAAATTGTGAAAAACGGACTCCGATCGTTCACCCGCAACGGCGGGTCACCATTGGGATACCCGATAAAATCGTTTTGCAACCAATGGCGGGGGATCAGTAAACCGGGTTGGGCTTCCTGGCCCGGCCTGCAATGGAAATGCGCTCCAATTCGGGTCGGTCAGCGAGTTCTTGTATTCCAGCCGGTAGACCCGGCCATTAAGGGTGGTTAAGCCCACGGTAAAACCATGGGTTCCGAAGCCGGTGATGGTCAGTGGCACCTGGAGGGTTGGCGGACTGCTTCCCGCCAAGGCAAAGCTGTCAAGTGAACCGGCGGCTATTTTAAACCCGTTGGTCAGGCCCGTCGGGACGATATTTTGTCCATAATCCACATAGGTGTCGGCGCCGGTGCCGGCGCCCCACGCAACCACCTTGCCATCAGCTTTCAAAGCCAGATTGTGCCACCCTCCGGCCGCTATCGCTATGACATTGGTCAGGCCGTTTGGAATATTGGTTTGCCCATAGGTGTTGTCGCCCCAGGCGACCAGCTTTCCATTGGCTTCCAATATCAGGCTGTGGGCTGCCCCGGCGGCAATGGCCACCACGTTGGACAGGCCGGGCGGGATATAAGCCTGCCCATAATCCGTGCGCCCCCAGCCGGACATTGTGCCGTCAGACCTGAGCGCCAAGCTGTGCCAGCCGCCACCGGCAATGGCCACCACGTTGGATAATCCTGACGGGATAAGCGTTTGGCCGTAATCAGGATCAATTCCAATTTTGGCGAGGTTGGTGCTGGGCCCCCAGGCGACCACCGTTCCGTCGGCTTTCAGCGCCAGGCTGTGGTAAAATCCGCCCGCGATGGCCACCACATTGCTTAAATTGAAGGGAACATCGGTTTCGCCATGGGCATCATATCCCCAGGCGACCACGCTGCCGTTGGATTGCAGTGCCAGGCTGTGCAAATATCCGCAGGCGATTGACACATAATTGCTCCCTGGCGGAAAAGCCGTCTGTCCCAATGAATTGTCACCCCAACTTCGCAGGGTGCCATCGGCTTTCAAGGCAAGACTGTGCCGCCAGCCCCCGGCCATCAATACGGCATTTGTCAATGTGGCGGGAATGACGGCCTGTCCATAATCATTGCCATTGGAAATGTTGGTGATCATTCCCGCTCCCCACGCCACCAACCGGTTCCCGGCCAAGGCGGGCGGCGCAGCCGGCAGCAGCGCCAGCAGGAATGTGTAGATGATAATTTTCAAAGACCGGTCTTTGAAAACATTCATAACGTGAATCATGGCAGTGTTGGACATGGAAACATCCTGAATGCCGCTTTCTCGCGCCGGTGGCGAAGTGCTAACCCGGCAATGTTACCGGCAACTTTGAATGTGCATGACCGCTTTTTCAATTCTACTTTAGGATGAAATGGTTTCGAAGCCTTTGCATGTTACAATTTGGCAACAACCATTCCCTGTTGCGTTCTATTTGTTCGGCGCTTATTAAGTTGAAAAATTGCGTCGGGGCTGATTTTTTGCGCCTTCTGTGCTTTCTTGCATAAATCAATTGCGGTTTCAGGGTTTTTTAATGCCTCAAAATCGGTGTCATCGGCGAAATCTGCGGATTCAGCCGAGGTCTCATCCGTGGTTAAAAATTGTCTTCCTTCGGCGCCTTCGCGCGCCGATTCCTAACTGAAAACTAAATACTCAAAATTAAAAACTCCCTTGGTCGTTCCCCATGGATGCAGATCTTCCCGACTTTTACTGTGTGACCTTCTCGCAACAATCGGATGAAATTCGAAATTCGGCCGGCATTATTACTCGTAAGACTTTATATGCCAATAGCATATGAGCATGCTGCAAGCGTCCAAATCCTGTTTAAGCATGTCCTATAGCAGGATGTTTTTCAGGGGTGCAATGACTATAGTATGCGCGTTGAAAGTCAGGAAATTTGTAGTGTAGGCAATAAAAAAAACGCTGATGACAGCTTAAACAAAAGTAAAACTCAAAAAAATATGAAGAAAATCCTAAAACTATCCGTGCTCGCGCTGAGCGTCGCCACGGTCACGCAGGCGCTGCAGGCCCAGCTGGTTGATACCAGTTTGGTGCTGGGCATCCAATCAGGGTCGGTTACCACAAATTACGTGGTCAATCTCGGTCTGTATCCGGGGCTGGGTACTGGATACACCGTGCTTGGCGGCGGCTATAGCGCCTCCACCTTAAGCACGATCTTTGGCGCAAATTCCCTGAATGTTGGCGTCGTTGGTGCCGATCAAAACGGCAACATTACGGGCGATGGAACGTCCACAACAGTTTTTACGACGACGTTGCGCACGGGTGTTGACGTTGCGAATTATACTTTGGCTGGAACGGAAGCGCGTCCTACCGGTAACATAACCGTCTCTGGCATTGATAACATGGCGGCGTATGTTATGTCGCTCTACGTTGGCTTGGTGCCAACGGCACAAATCAATTCATGGAATGCGGCCATTGCTCAAAGCCCCACCTCCAGAGGGTCGAATGCTGGTAATTTTGGGGCTTACGCCAATCCCATGACCTCCTACGGCGGCGGCACCATTGTTTTGGACTTGTGGCAGGCCAACGATCAAAATGGCGTGAATAACTGGACCTATGCCGGCAACGTCTCCGTGAACCTGAGCACCGGATTGATGGTCTATGATGCGCCGGAACCTTCCACTTACGCCATGATGTCGGCCGGTGGTGGCTTGGGCATGCTGTCTCTCCTCCGTCGCCGTAAAACCCAACCCCAAATCAGCTGAACCTTGTCCCCCCCAAAAAATAAAATAATCCAATTAACAACCCATCCAACAACCTAAAAAAATAAAAACATGAAAATGATCAAATTAATAACCGGAGCGATGCTCGCCTTGGGACTGGTTTCCTCGGCCCGCGCTACCGCCACCTTTGGTTCTACGAACGTTGTCTATATCACCGGCTCCACGGCCTTTCGCGCCGGCCTATTCGAGACGTTGACCAATAACTCCTCCACACCTTCCGTGTTTGACGTGGGCACGCCCGTTAGCAATCCGTCCGGTGCATCCTCCAGCACGAGTGCCTATTATGTTGTCGGCAAGATTAGCGGCAATTACGTCATGATCAGTATTGCCCTTACCGGCTCGGAAGCCGGTCTGGCCTCGCTGACTGGCACCACCGTTACCTATACTCCGCCAGCAAATTCGGATTTAAGCAGGCCTTCCGCCACTGCCGTTACGCTCGCGGGAACACCCACGCCGACCGGTTTCAAAGATCCGCTGGCCTTGGCCAACACCATCCCTGGTGCCGCCGTTCCGGATTTGGCCTTTGCCGATACGTCTGTTGCGGTTTCACTGTATCCGAATGCCAATTTGGTTAACCATGGTTTGGTCGCCGTTATTCCGTTTGTCTGGGCCAAGGGTTATAGCTCGGCTCCGGATGATGGCTGGACCAATTTTCTCAATGTGACCTCCCAAACCTTGCCGGTTGAATTCAATGGCGCGCAGAATCTGGCGTTTTTCACCGGCAATCCAACTCACACCAACAAGGTATATCTCATCGGCCGCAACGAAGGTTCCGGAACCCGTGTGAACACTTTGGCGGACCAATTTGTTCAGAACGCCTATGGCGTGGTGAAGCAATATGTCGCCAGCACCGCTGGTTATACCAATGGGATTCTCACTCTGGGCGATAAGACTCAGCCGATTGTCACTAACCGGCTCGTGAATGGCACCTCCGGTGTCCATCTGTTGTCTGTGGGTGGCGATGGTTTTGACGCCGGCAGCGGCGTCATTGGCACGCTCTATGCCGATACCGCCACCGCAGGCTTGTATACCCTTGGCTATTCCGGTCTGGGCGATGCCACCAGCTTGAGGAATAACACGTATGCCACTATCGGTGGCGGCGGCCAGTTGTTGACGGTTGACGGGGTGCCGGAAAATGACGGCAATGTCGTCAGCGGTGCCTATCATATGTGGGGTCATGAATATCTGTATGGGAATACGGCTACCGCCAGCGATACCACCGTCACTGCCGTGGCCAACGCGCTCGCCGGAACGACCGTCAATACCACGTGTATCGGTTTTTCCACGACAGGTTCCGCGTCTGCCGCCCATGCTAATCTTGGTGGCGCCACGGCCTCTGCCCGTAGCCTCTTTATTAATCCGGCGCTCATGCACGCAGAGCGTCCTAGTGGTTCCGATTACGGGTTCCTGGGCCGGTTCTAATTCAGTTTGAAGTCAGGTTATTGCAGTCGCAAACCGGCGCGGATTTTCATCCGCGCCGGTTTATCACTTGGGTTGAGATGCCGGATTGTTTGGAATGAAAGTATAAAAAGCGGGTGTCCATGAAAAAAACGTTGATAATTTCAATGATATTAAACCTGGGGTTGTTGGGCGGATTGATTTATTCCAGGGCGGACCGCCCGAAAGTGGATTCCGCATCCATTCCCCCGATTCGTGCCGCCATCCCGCCACCGGCCGGGGAAGTTTCTGCGCCGGCCGCTCGGCTGCGGCCGCGGCAGGAGCCGCTACCATTTCGCTGGAGCCAGTTGGATGCTCCGGATTATCATATTTATGTGAAGAACCTGCGGGCCAGCGGCTGTCCCGAATCCACGGTGCGGGCGATTGTCACGGCGGATGTCCATGCGGCATATCATGCCATGAATAATGACTTGGAAAAAAGAATCTCAGAATTGGCTGGCACGCCTGGGTCGGTCTCCCCCGGCGCATTCAATACCGTAGTGGCTCTTAAAAGTGAATTGCAAAATTTGTCCGGCCAGGAAGCCGGGCAAATCGCTGATTATTTGGGTTTGACGCCGGCTCCCGTTCAGTTGGTCGCCACCGCGGCGTCGTCGCCGGCGCCAGTGACGGATGACAAACTGGACTTGAATGCAGCCCCGGTTCAAGTGGCCGCCGCTGCCGGGGCTTCACCCTCGCCGCTAACGGGCGATAGCGAGGAATTGCAACCGGAACATCCCGTGGTGATGCCGCTGGTTTTTCAATCGGTTAATCTGGCCGCGCTGGGTCTGCCCGAAGGGCAGATGCAAACGATTGAAAATCTGCGAAAGAGTTTTGTGGAAAAAGTGGGGGGCACGGAGCAGAACCCCAGCGATCCCGCCTACCTCGCGGTCTGGCAGCAGAACCAGCCTTTGTTCGACAATCACTTGCTCTATGTTCTGGGAAGACCCAAATATTTTGAATATCAGTTGCAAACCGCCCAAAACCATCAACCATAGATTCATTGAGGTTTCGCGGTGGGATGCTGCCCTGTCTTACGGTTTTCTTTGAGCCTGCCGGGCGTGGAAATCCCGGATCAGTTGGTCCGCTTCCGCCAATTGATTGGTGGTGAAATTCCGACTGTGCAAGATTTCAAAAAGAGAGGGCCGGGATTTGGAATTTCCCTGTTCATAACTCAGCTCCAGCCATTTATAAGCTTGCACCAAATCCGCCGGCATTCCCCGGCCACCCAGATATAAGTTTCCCAAATTGGCCTGGGCTTCAGAGTTTCCCTGCTCGGCGGCCAGACGATACCACTTCGCCGCCTCCGGCCAGTTTACTCCCGCTCCCTTGCCGTATTCATACATCACGCCCAGATTATTCATGGAGCCGATGTATCCCTGACCGGCCGCTTTCCGCAGCCAAACTAGGGCATTCGTATAGTTGACAAAATTTGTGGCGCCCTGCTGGAAATAAAGCTGACCGAGCGCATTCTGTGCTTCCGGCAGATTTTGCTCGGCGGCCTTTTGCCACCACTGAACAGCTTGAATCGTGTCCAAGGGCACTTCGCGGCCGGTGAAATAGAAATTTCCCAGGGAAAATTGAGCCGCGGCGTCGCCTTGTTCGGCGGCCTTTTGATACCATTTCAGCGCTGCTGCGGTGTCTTTGCTCACGCCTAGTCCCACGCCGTAAAAATAGCCAAGCTGTGTCTGCGCGGCGGCATAACCCTGATCCGCCGCCTGGCGCACATATCTGGCCGCCTGGTCATAATTCTGAGGGACGCCATTTCCCTTCGCATAGCTGCGGGATAACTCAAATTGGGCCTTGGCGTCGCCCTTGTCCGCTGCCGTCTGGATGGCTTGAAGATTTAAGTTCGTGTCCTGTGCCTGCGCGCGCCCGGCCAGACTCCAAACTAATAGTCCGCCAGCCGCCAGCCGGACGGTCGCCGGAAAAAATCTGTTTCGATTCAATTTCATATCATAAATAGGCATGTTTTCTTGCATAACCTATCGGTCGGCTCGTGTTCGGCCAAGTTACAAAATTGTGACAGGGCTCGACAAGCCTGTGGCCATCACCTTTCACCCGGGTGATTGCTCGATTCCTGCCCGCGGCACAATGAATTGATTCGTAACGAAATCGCTTTGGTGATTTGAAAAACTGCATCCAGCCCGTAGGTTCATCGCTGGCACTATCAAAAAATGGTTTTAACCTGGCCAATTCAAAATACGTCATTTTAACCCGTACCCCGAAGCTGAAACCCCCAATGCCGGGCGTTTCTGGTGCCGCCCTGTTCCGCAAAAACATTTGACCCTAGCGCCGCGTTTTAACCCCGGGAATGAGTCGGCATTGGAAAAGTACCGAAGGAACGGCTGAATAATTGCGCTTTCGTTCAGCCACCACAATTTCCGATTTTGGAATTCGGGTTTAATCATCAATTGGGAAAATAAGGGTTATCAGTTTTAAGCCATTTTCCAATATTTCGTTACGGAACGTAACTCTTTAGGTGACAATTTGGCAACAGGCCATAAAAATTACAATTTACCGCCGATATTAATTATAAATAACTATCTGATAGCAATTTATAAAAGACAAGCAATGTCCTTATAATTGCTTCTGATGTCCTATTAAAGGTAGTTCAAGTCATGCTTGCACACTATAGTGCCGTGCATTTTATGGAATATAATACATTTAAACGTCTGGGGCTGAAACTGCTCCTGCTGGTATTTCTGGCCTTGCCCGAACTTGCCGGTGCACAATACTTTGCCGACACCCAAAGCGGGGATGTGGTGGCTGGTTTCCGGAAAACGGGAACCTATCAGGAACCGTATGAGATGGTTGTGTATCTTGGCAACATCACCAATTTTTTGAATGTTCCTGCCGGTTCCACCATCAACATCACCAATTTGACCTACAAGGCACTGACGAACATGTGCCCGGACAACTTGGGCAATCTGCAATGGTCGGTTTTTGCCGCTTTCAGCAGCGATCCGCTGTCAACCGCCTTCGGCGACTTTCCCAACCCGACCTGCTGGTATACCTACGGGCGCACCAACGTGAATGTCCAGAGAACGGCACCTTCACGTGCTAATTATAATCTGGAGCTAAGCTTATCATCAAAAATAGTTTCGGTGAGCGATTCAGCCTTAAATATTGCTTCAGCTTACGTAAAAACCACCGGACCCTATAATAACACCAATATCGTGTTGGAGCCTTGGTCGATTAATGACGGCAATGATATGCTTTCCCATTGGGTGGGCAGCGCCGGTGATTTTGGCAGGACGGCTATTACCATAGATGTGGAAAATACCACTCCGGGTTCTTTCACTTCCACCACCGTATCCGATTTCTTCCAGGATGTGCCCGCCAGTTCCCCTCTTAATGGAACTTTCACGGATCCCATCACCAGTCAGAATAACGGGTCGGACTATTGGGTGGGTTCTTTTGCCTTTAATGCCAGTGGCACCATGACCTTTACCCGGGGTTTTGCCATGACCGCTACGGTGACGAATGGCACATCACCCCTGAAGGTGGTCTTTACCAACACGGCCTCCGGCAATATCACCAACTGGGTTTGGAACTTTGGCAACGGCACCATTATTACCAACACCACCGGCGCTAATGTGACCAATACCTATGCGGCGGCGGGCACTTACACGGTCGTCCTTACGTTAAACGGCCCGAACGGATCCAGCACCATTACCTACGCGAATTATATTGTGGTCGCCACGGGTGTGGTGCCGCCGGTTGCCGGTTTTACGGCCGCGCCCACCAACGGCTCGGTGCCGCTGACCGTGGTCTTTACTAACACCTCAACCTCTGCCGGCAGCATCACCAACGTATGGAACTTTGGCAATGGCACCATGATTACTAATCTTACAAGTGGCAATGTGACCAACGTCTATACCACCAATGGCATCTATACGGTCGGCCTTACGGTGAATGGTGCGGGTGGTTCAAGCTCAACCAATCTGACTAATTACATTGTGGTTGCTCCGTCCGCCGGTTTTACGGGAACCCCTACCAACGGCTTTGCGCCTTTGAAGGTGGTCTTTACCAACACTTCCACCGCCTACGGCAGCATCACCAATGTCTGGAACTTTGGCAACGGCACCAGTATCACCAACACCACCGGCGCCAATGTCACCAACACCTATGCCACCAACGGCCTTTATCCGGTTAGTTTGACCGTCAATGGACCCGGTGGCTCAAGCCTGATTTCAAATGCCAATTACATCACGATCGCGCCGTCCGCGAGTTTTACGGGGCCCACCAATGGCTTTGCGCCGTTGACGGTGGTCTTTACCAACAATTCAATCGCCGCCGGCAGCATCACCAATGTTTGGAATTTCGGCAACGGCACCAGTATCACCAATACCACGACAGCCAATGTGACCAATACCTTTGTGGCGGCCGGCAATTATACGGTCGCGCTGACCGTGAACGGACCCGGGGGATACAGCACGAATAGAATCATCAATTACATTTATGCCGCGGTTCCGCCGGTCGTCAGTGCGGTTTCATCCGGCAGTGGTGGCGGTTCGCCGGGGGGGCTCGGATTCAGCGGCACCAACCTTCCGCCGGCTGCGCCCTTTAGGATTTTGAACTCCACCAACTTGTTGCTGCCCCGAATAAACTGGACGCCGGTGTTTACCAGCAGCGTTTCGGCCAATGGCAGCTTTTCCTGCACCGTGACCAATTTAACCAATTCCACCGGTTACTTTATCTTGAGCTTTCCTTGAAATATTAAGGATTTCACTGGCTTGCTGCCCTGGTGGCAGCAAGCCTTTTTTTTGAATCGGACGGTGACTTGACTTGCCTGTTGCGGGTACAGGAATAGTTAAACGGCTCTAAGGATTGCCGGTCATTGAAACTCCATTGCCCGCAATGATACCCCCGTTATTTGGTTTGAGGTTGCCTTAAAGCCGCCTCATAAGCCTTGAGGCGGGTGCGGACAGCTTCCGCCAGGGTTGGGTTATTCTGGGCGGTGGCTAGGATTAGGGCTTGTTGGAAATGCGGTAGCGATTCATCCAGCCGGCCCTGTCTGGCCAGCGCGATACCCAGGTTGTAGTGGGCATTGGCATGATCCGGTTTGAGTTGGAGCGCCCGGGAGTAATGTAAAACGGCTTCGTCCAGCTTGCCTTGGTCGGCCAGCACGATGGCCAGGTTGTTGTGGGCGCTGACATAATCCGGCTTGAGTTGGAGCGCCCGGTCATAAGCTCGGGTGGCCTCCGGCAGCTTGCCTTGAGCAGCGAGGGCGTTGCCCAGACTGTTTTGGACTTCAACATAGTCAGGCTTGAGTTGCCGGGCCAGCTGGTAATGTTGAATGGCTGCGTCCCACTTCCTCCGGTTGGCCAGCGCCAGGCCCAAATTATAGTGGGCATCGGCATAATCCGGCTTAAGTTGGATTGCCTGCTCGTAATGCTGGATGGCCTCATCCACCTGGCCCTGGGTGGTGAGCGCATTGGCCAGGTTATTGTGGAACTCGGCTCGGTCCGGTTTGAGTTGGAGCGCCTGATCGTAAGCTCGGGTGGCCTCCGGCAACTTTCCTTGGGCGGCCAGCGCCATCCCCAGATTATTGTGGGCGTCGGCATAATACGGTTTGAGTTGTAACGCCAGCAGATAGTGTTGGATCGCTTCGTCCAACTTTCCCTGGGCGGCCAGCGTTAAACCCAAATTGTTATGGGCCAGATAATTTCCGGATGTGCATGCGAGCGTATGCCGCCAGAGGGTGACATTGTCTTTCCAATACGTCGTTTGCACCTGGGCCAGCACCACCAGGCCGGCGAGCATGGCCACCGCCCCAGATCCCAGCATGGCGTGGCGGTGGCGCCACTTGCCGCAAAAATCCGCCACCCACCAGATCACTAGAAGATACAATCCGATTTGCGGCAGATAAGTGTAGCGGTCGGCCCGGGCCTGCCCGCCCACCTGCAGGATGCCGATGACCGGCACCAGCATCCCCAGATACCATAGCCATCCCACCAGCAAATAGGGTTGTTTGCGTCGCCCCGCCAGCACCCCGGCGGAAATAATGGTTAAGACCAGCAGTGACAGAATGACCTTCCAGTTCGACAGCTGGTTTTCCGGGTGCGGATAAAATACGGCTAGTCCCACCGGATAAAACATTTGGGCCAGATAATCGGTATAGGCCGCCACCGCCTCGCCGATCCGGGAGGTAAAGCCAAGGCTTTCGGCGGATTTAATGACCTCATTTTGTGCCCAAAGGGTGGCGGCACAATCACCGGCTGCGAGCGCCAAAAAGGGGATCTTTTCCGCCACCAGCCGCCACCCGGACGCCATCCGGAAGCCATCCCTTTCCACCCGTTGCAATGGCCAATAGTCCAGCAGCAGCAGGATGAATGGCGTGGTCACCAGCATGGGCTTGCTCAGCAGTCCGAGCGTGAAGAACCCCAGGGCCAGGCCATACCAGACTTTGGCCTTCGGATTTTGAACCTGGAATTGTCGCGCATAGCACCCATACGACCCCAGTGTTAGCATGAAAAAAAAACCGCTCAACACATCCTTTCGTTCCGCCACCCAGGCCACCGATTCCACCCGCAAGGGATGGATGGCAAACACGGCGGCCAAAATCGCGCTCTGCCAGAACGCGCCGGTCAGCTTCCCCAGCATCAGGAACAGGAGGATGGCCGTTGCAGTATGGAACAGCACATTGGTCAGATGATGTCCGCCCGGATCCAGCCCCCAAAGCTGGCAGTCCAACATGTGCGACAGAGCCGTCAGGGGATGCCAGTTATCGCCATGGCTATGGGTGAACGCCCAGACGATTCCATTTCCAGTCAGCCCTTGGGTGATGGCGGGGTTCTCGTAAACATATCTGTCATCGTCATAGTTGACGAATTCATGGTTTCGGGTTTGGCCAAAAACGGACCATACCGCTGCGGTCAGGAAAAGGCATATGATAAACGTCAACCAGCGGCGGGGCGGCGTGGTTTCCGCCGGGAAGGAGTTGCCGCTTGATCGGGCCCGCGGCGGCGGATTGCCGTTGCGGGCGGATTTTACTTTTAAGCGTCGGCTCATGAATGGCTGGAACTGATAACTCTATATTCGCCACCGTGTCAGCGGCAAAAAACTATATTGTTTTGCGGAAAGCCGCGCTTCATGCCCGCTTAAGACCGGCGGCTGCCAAGCCAGATGTGGCCGCGGCGGTCGTTATATTTTCGGCAGGATGACCGTCACCCGCTTGATAAAACGCTGTAGCAGCGGCTGAAGTTTTTTCTTCTTCTTGTCATCATCGGAGCCGTCGTCCGTGCTGGCCAATTCATGCTTGGCATCACTGCTGGATTGCTGGGCGGCGGACTGGCTGGCGCTGGTGGCGCTCGCCGAAGTCCCGAGCGTGGACTGCGATGCCCCGCCGTTGACGGAAGCATTCTGGCTGATCACATCCGCCGACACGCTGCCGCCGGAAACACTGGCGCCGCCGACTCCGATGATCACACCGGAAACAGTGCCGCCCCCGGACACATCGGCTGAGCCGCCGGATAGCACCGAGCCGCTGAAGTTATGCGAGGCGCTGATGTTGGAGTTCTGGCGGGAAATCACCAGCCCGGATATGTTCCCGTTGGCGGATATGTTGACCGTGCCGCCTATCACTCCGGATTGGCCCAGGTCAATATTGCCAGTGTAGCCGGGCGAGTAATCGGGCTGTCCTAAGGTGCCTGTTGGCAGCGTGCCGGCGATCAAAGTAATCGTTGGACCCGTACTCGTGGTCCCGCCGGGCGACTCCTGTGTAATGCCGCCCAGACTGGCGGTGATGTTACCCCGCGGAGTTTCCACTATTATATTGCCGGGAATCCTGGCGGCGTTGGGCGGAAAGGCGGCTCCGGCAGGCGGCACCAGCAGCGTATTGGCCACAATGCCGCTGCCAAACGCATTTTCAAAATACGAACTGGCCAGACCCGTAGCCGGATTGACAAAAGAAACCAGCACGCCGGTGTAGGTATCACCCCCGCTGCCGATATTGACCGACCCTTGCCGGGATTCAACCAGGATATTCCCGCCATCGTAAGCCGCAATTCGGGAACCGGCGATGTTGATGTCTCCGAAAGCCGTCACATTGACATTGCCTGGGCCGGAATTAAGAATTCCGAAACCAATCTGCCGGGACGTGCCGTTGAATAATACTTGCGAACCCAGCTCGATCGAGCCGCCGGTGCTGTTTACGTTCACATCGCCGCCGCCGATCGCCGCGATAGTCGAGGTCAACATATCCAAACTATCCGCCACCGTGACATTCACCGTGGCTCCGGCCGGGGTGATCGAGGCCAGATTGGCATAGCGAGAAAATCCGCCTTGCGGGTCTAACACGCCACAGGAGAGAATGCCATAGCTATTGCCAAGCGAGATCGAGTTGGCATTGATGTTAAACTGGCCGGGGCCTCCAAGCCGATAACCCATTTGCGGAAGGGTGGGATCGGAATTGCCCAGGCTGGCATTGTAGAGGGCTTGGATCGCTGAAAAATCAGCCCAGGAGATGGTGTCTGTCTCAAAATGGCCCGTGGCCGGATTGATCACCGGCAAACCGTTGACCAGGTGCAAGATGGTGATTGGCTGTGTCAGAAACGACTCGATGGATTGCAGCATGGGGCCGCCATAACCGAGCTGCCCGGTGGCCGGATTATAGGTAAATCCCGGGTTGATGCCAACCCACTGCCCGTTTATGAATTTGTGTTGAAAGTAAGTCGCACTCTGCATGACATAGGAATACCACTGGGAGGGCAGGTAGTTGGCCGGCACCGTCAGGCTGGCGATGGCTGCCGGATTTAAGGCCAGAGTGAAAACATAATCCCACAAATTGCCCACGCCGGCGGGCAGGTCGCTGGCTGGCACGCTCGGGATGGCTTGGGGTAAAGTGACAAACGAGTAGGCGCTGGGAATGTCAATCTGGCCGGCTACGGTGATGGTGGTGGCATCGCTGGCATGCAGGTTCTGTCCGGAAAAACCGCAATTAATCATGTCGCCGCCCACGGTGATCTGGGTGGCTTTGGAGGTGATGAGATTCAAGTTTTCCATGCTGCCGGAAATATTGAGGAGCACCGGGTTGGGGTCGTTTATATCTCCGGGCGTGCTGCCATGGTCGGTGCTGCCAAAATTGCCGGTGGAAAGCCATTGCGTATGCGAGCTGTCTGACATCAGCAAAGGCGCGGTTGACAGGGCGACCAGATTCCCGCCATCCGTGGTGACAATGTCAAGGCTTTGATAGGGCGAGGGAAACAAAGTCACGCCTGCGTACAGCGTTACGCCGCCGGCTCCGGCCGTGATGTCCAATATGGGCGGGTAGAGGATCGGCACAGCACCGCTCGGGCGCGGCACCGTGGAATTTAGGCCGGTCAGATACACCCCGTAAGCGGTCAAGTCCACCGAAGCCTGCGGGCTATAATCGAACAAATTTTTTGCGGGTCTGAATCCCAGGCCGTTGTTAAAAACGCCGTTCGGATTCCGGACTTCCTGCAAATAAATGTTCCCGTTGGGCGCGTTGACGGTCCAGCCGCCGGCGATGAGACTGAGGGCAAACGGATGGCCGGTCGCCGCGCCGACATTCTGGCCGGCGGTGATGGAACCGACGCCATTGGCCAACACATAATTTCCATAGACGCTGCCGCCAGCAGTGATGGTGACATTTCCCGGTTCCGGTCCGAATGCTCCCGAACCGGCGTCATTCGCACTCACGCTGGAGTTGCCCGTCGGCAGATAACTGGTTACATTGCCCCCGGCGTGAATCGTCACGTTGCCGCCGGCGGCCGTGCTGATGCCGCCGACAATGCCTTGAGTGTCAGGGCTGGTATTTTCTGTGGCCACGACATAAGGTGCGATATCGCCGCTCCCGTCGTCATAATTATAAACATACCCGTTCGGATTGGATCCGGCATTCACATTGCCGTATTGCGCATTGACGGTGATATTGCCTCCATTCCGGGTCCGGATCCCGTTGTTCCCAACCACCAGACTGCTGCCGGTCGCTACCTGCACATCATTGGCCGCCCATAGATTGATGTCACCGTCCTGGGTTTGGATGTAAGCGGTGCCGTTCAAATAAATCCCGTCGTTGCCCGTAGCTGGTTTTGGCTGGGCGGGGGTGGGAACAAAGCCGGTGCCGGCAACCAGATTGACGCTCCAGTTATTGCCGGCATTGATGCCGGTGCCGTCATCCAAAATAATGTTGTTCCCGGCCTTCAGGGTCAAGGCTCCCGGCGCGCCCGGATCCGAGAGAAACCACTCGGAGCTTATTTCAATGTTATCCAATGCGTGAAGGTTGATATGGGAATAGCCGGCCAGGTCCGCGATGTTGAAATTCGGGCTGGCCGACGAAGTGTCCGTGGAATCGGAAGACAGCGTGATATCGTAGGGATTGATTAGACAGGCAAAATTGTTGCCCAGGCTCGATTGCACCACCGGACTGGCGCCGAATATCTCAATGATGCCATCCTGGCCGCCGTTCCACCCGGAAACATTGATCTGCGATGTCGGGGTGTCGGCATAAGTGTTGCCCGATTGCAAAACGACGAAACCTCCGGGGCTGGCGCTGGCGGATGTCGCATCACCGCTCGCGGAAATGAGGGAATTGGCTTCCAGGTTCAGGCTGTCGCTCGCAACCAGTTCAATGGTTCCGTTGTTGTTGCCCGCCGAATCGGCCTGGATCGTCCCATTCTGATTAATGGTTTTGGCGTGCAGGGCAATATTGCCGCCCGGGGCTGAAATGCTGGAAAGCGCCGCCAAATCGAGCACGTTGCCGGCGGTGAGATTAATCCCCCAATTTTTCCCGGCCGTGATCGCCGCGCCGCCATCCAAAGTGATGTTGTTTCCGGCGTTTAAGCTCAAGGTGGCGACGGAACTCGAATCCGACAAGGTCAGGATGGAATTTAGTTCGATGTTATTGGCCGATTGCAAGTTTACCTGTCCATAAGCGGAAATGACGGCATTGGCGCCCAAGGCCAGGTCGCTGCCGGCCGACAGGTTGACGTTCCAATTCTTTCCCGCCGTGATGCCCCAGCCATTATCCAGGATCAGGGCGCTTCCGGCATTCAAGTTCAAATTGGCGGGGAAACTGGAATCCGCCAGATTCCAAATTGAATTCAGTTCGATATTATTGGCCGCTTGCAGGTTGATCAGGGAGAGGCCTCCGGGCAAAGTGTTTAGGTTGAGCGTGAGTGTGCCTGGCGTGGGACTGCCAACGGTGTTCAAAAGAATACTCCCGGTGTTGATAGCCAGGCTGCCGCCCGCATAGCCGGCCGATGCCTGGGCGGCAACGCTGGATTGAAAGGAAGTCATTTGCGGGGCAGTGATCGTGAGCTTGCCGCCATTGCCGCCTTGCCCGGCGCCGGAGACGTCAATGGTTGAGGTTGCCTGATCCGCGAAGCTGTTGCCGGATTGAATTAGAACCGAGCCGCCCGGACTGGCGGCCGTCGGCCCCCCCTTGGCGGAGATGGCGGAATTGGCACCCAGGGTCAGGCTGTCACCGGCAAGTAGTTCAATCGTCCCGTTGACATATCCAACCGAATTGGCCTGAATCAGGCCGTTCTGGTTTACCGCGATGGCTTGGGCCATGATTGTGCCGCCATCAGCGATCAATCTGCCTTCATTATCCACCGATCCTGCGGGGAGGGTGACCTGGGTGCTCAACCCGCGGCCGTCCGGACTCATGGAAACCAGCACCTGCTGGCCGGCGTAGAGGCCGATTTGTCCGTTGGGATTTGAAATGGTGCCGTCATTTTCAATGGTATTGGCGATTAAAAAAGCCGCGCCGCCCCCGACAATGTTGATCTGGCCGTAATTGATGATTTTGGCCAGCGGTGGCGGCGTGTTGAACTGCCAGGCTCCGCCGCTGGAAAGATTGGGCGCGGGCGTGGGTGTGGTGGTCATGATGAGACCGTGAGCGCTGATGGCCGCCTGACCGCCGATCGTAAATCCGTTCTGGTTTTGTAGCACCACATAGCCGTTGGCGTTGAGATGGCCGAGAATTTGCGAGCCGCTGACGCTGGGGTCATTGATTTGATTCCACACCACGGAGGAGGCGGAAGGCTGGACGAACGTCGTGATTTCGTTGACACCGATGTTGAAACTTTGCCAGTTGATGAGGGCGTTGGCAGAAGTCTGATTGATGATGAATTGCGAACCCAGGGTGTTGAAGGAAGCTGCGCCCTGAGTAACGGTGCCGCCCAGGGGATTGGCATGGGCCGGCCGGCCGCCAATCCAAACTGTCAAAAGAGACAAGGCAGCGATCGATCCGGCACGGATAAAATAGAGTGACGCTTTCGCCATAAAAACGGGCCTCCTGTGGCTATTGGACCTGGAATATGAATGATTGAATGACATTTTTTGCAGCAAATTAAAATTGGGCGGTTAGCGCAAAATTAAAAAATGGCCGGTAAGCGTCGGTGATCGTGGTTTTTGACAGCGGCAGGGAGAACAGCAGCCGGGTTTCCAGATGCGAGCCGATGGATGCCACCCCGCCCAATCCGGCTCCCCACAAGGACACCCCGTCCGGACGCCCCTGCGGATCCAGCAAATAAGTTTGGGCGTAATCCATGTAAACCGAGCCGCGGATGATAATGGGTGTTTTACCGAAAATAATGCCCACCACATGGGGAGGCGTCTGTTCTTCCAGCGTCACATGCCAGCCGGAGTCGCCGAAAACTTCACCTTCATGATAGCCTCTGACGCTGTTGACGCCGCCCGCGCCAAATTGCTCGTTGCTGATGAGCGGTTCGCTGGCCCATTGCCCGTCGGCCCGCAGCGTGGTCAACCAGTTTGTTTGAATCGGAATCAGCCAGGAGAAACTGGGATTAAGCGTCACCCAATGGCCGGATGATTTGGTGGATCCCGAGATGTTTCGAAGGTTTTTGAGCGAGCCTGAATACCACGGATTTCCACTAATGCCCAGCCCCCAGGTGAGCGTTGACCAGGGTATATGCCAGCTGGCGCTATAATTTAAGGACAGCGGCAAATATTCCAGTGGCCGATGGGTCACCGGGACCGGAGAAACAACCGTGCTATAAACCGGGGGATTTGGATGGCCTTGCGCGTTGACCG
>Ga0208507_1000709_pt1 | contig 20455 bp, 20 predicted proteins | sample CryBogCBH12Aug01_FD_184626 | JGI IMG/M metagenome (GOLD analysis project Ga0208507, IMG submission 184626) | Freshwater microbial communities from Crystal Bog, Wisconsin, USA - CBH12Aug09.1 (SPAdes) (version 2) | ecosystem: Environmental > Aquatic > Freshwater > Lake | place: Crystal Bog... | reverse complement strand
GGCCAGTCAAACATACACTACTTTAGTAGTGTATTATGCCGTAAGTTTGAGTCAGAAGTTGATATGACCCAGAAATGAAGCCCGATTCGCATATACCCATACTCGCACAAAATTCCTCCTCCACAACTATTCTCTGGATATAACACATTTCCTTTGGCATACTTCTTGCTTTCCTCTACTTGTATGACCGATAACTCAATAGGAACAGAACAGATAGTTATGGACGAACGATTCTCCTTGTCGGATTATGGTAGGTGGTTACTTTCGGAGGGTAGAGAGTTGTCCTCAACAGTGAAGTTCTGGTTGCCTGTATGTCAACAGAAGTAGAACAAATTAGATTGTCTTACGAACAACTTGGTATGTCACCGGCAGAGATTGCCGAAGACAGACAGTTGGAGCCGGAGGCTGTAAAGATGACACTGGCTTCGTCGTCGGCGAAGTATCGTAAAGATTGCGGACTTGAAGCCGGAAATTCTTCCGACAGCAATGCCGGAAAGACTGACCTTAACTTCACAGACGAACAACTCCTACGAGTTAATGACCGTATCTACGAAATTGCAGTTAGCTCTGACTCGGAAGCAGTGGCCCTTGATGCTTGCAAATACATACGTCAAGACAAGAAAGGTCGTCTTGACGCTGTTAAAGCTTTGGCGGGAACAACTTTCAATGTTCTAATGTTCAATGAGCAGTTGCGCAGGGCCAATGAACTAATCTATAACAAACCAGTGGATGTTGAAAGTAAACCAGCATGAGTGACTACTCGGTAGAACAACTTGAACACATGATTAACTCTGGCCAGATTCCAGAGTTATCCCAGCCCGCCTCTCCTAAACAACAAGTTGCAGTAGAACCGACTCCCACAGAAAAGCTAGAAATCACTCCTATTCAAGTTCCGGCAGCAGAGACAAAGTCAGAGATAACTTACACACAGGGTAGAAAGTATGCCGGTGACTTTGCAGAGGATGAAGAACGTCCTAATGAAGGTTGGGCTGCGTTTGAGTTTCCCACTCCTGCCCATGTTCTAGCAATGTTCAATGATAGCATTATGACTGGTGAAGTCACAATGCATCAGTGGCAGAAAGACGTTAATCTTGACCTTGCTCCTGCTGTTAAACCAACCAGCAAGAATCCACTTAAATATTTTCTAGTTGCAGCAAATGGTTCTGGCAAAGATGCTTTCGTGATAGCACCTTTTGCTATATGGTTTGTTCTCTCGAAAATTCGTTCACAAGTAATCATTACGTCAGCTTCTGGAACACAGCTTACTGCACAAACAGAATCCTATATTCGTTCCCTTGCAGAACGTGTTAATCAGAAACTAGGAACACCAATCTTTAAGATACGTCAGCGTTACATTCGTTGTCTCAAGTCTGGTTCTGTAATACGGATGTTTGCAACAGACGAAGCTGGTAAAGCAGAGGGATACCATCCACTAGAGCCAAATGCAGAGATGGCTATCATTAAAAATGAGTCCAAATCAATTCCCGAAGACATCCATAAAGCACTTAAAAGATGCACTGGATACAACTACTGGCTTGAAATATCTTCTCCCGGTGCACCCATTGGCGCTTTCCATTATGCTGCCACTAATTGGAAAACAGGACGTTCGGTTACGTCGTATGATTGTCCACACATTAGTGAACAAGAAAGAGAAGAAGATAAGAGAGAGTTGGGTGAAGACTCTCCAGAGTATCGTTCCAAGCATCTAGCCTTGTTCACCTACCTTGACACCGAGACAGTTATCCCTGCCACTATTGTTGACTTACTCATAGCTGAACCGCCTATTTTTGACTTCTTATCTTGGCCACTTCGCATTGGTATTGATATAGCTGCTGGTGGTGATGAAACAGTAATTACTGCTTGCCGAGGAGTTAAGATAGTATCAGAGGAGTTCCTTGTCGAGAAAGACACCACTGTCACTGCTCGCTGGCTTAATGAGCGACTTACTAGAATGGGCATATCTAAAACTCACGATTATATTTTTGCTGACGATGGTGGCATAGGTCATGCTGTAATAGATATGCTAACAGGCGAGCAGTATGGCTGGACAATTCACAGAGTTCTTAATCAATCGGCAGCCTATAATCGCAAACGATTTGGCAATCGTGGTGCAGAGTTGTATTTCAATGTTCGTCGAATCTTTGAGGAAAAGTGCTTTAACCTTAAAGGTATTTCTCGTAAGTGCAGAGAACAGTTGGTATCGCGTAAGTTCAAACAACAGCAAGGTGGCCGCGTTTTTCTTCAACCAAAGAAAGAAGCTAAGGCTGAGGGACAACACTCGCCGGACAGAGCGGATGCATTTTGTCTTACTTTCTCCGGTTTAACTATAGAAGATTTTCTAGGAGAAACACGGGTCAAGAAAGACGATGAACCAAAGCGAAAAGTTCTAAAGACTTCGCAGGAAGTCCAAGATTTTTATGATGGTATTACTTTTAAAGAATACGAAATGATTCAAGGTAATACTGGTGGTAAACACAAAGCCAAAGGCTCTTTACAAGTAGCATTGGGTGTTGGCAAAACAAACAACAAAGAAGATACATATGGCATCTATTCCGACAACTGAAAAAAAACAACCTGAACAGGAAGACAATGAGCTTGATAAAACTGGTGCAACTTCTCCGGAAGAAACTCAAGAAGGAACTGACAAGGGAGAGAAGGAAGTTAGCGAAGCAGAAGTCCCTCTTACCGAAGAATTCCAGATGCAAGTAATGGAGCTTATCAAAGATGCCACCAAAGAACAGTTATCGTTCATCCGTGACATGGCATATCAGCGTGACGAAGAATTGCGTAACGAGAAAGAAGTGACTGTTGACGACTTCAACGAAGCCAAGGAGTCACAAGACTAATATGAATGAACTTCAACCTGACAATAGTGCTCTCCTAAAGGATGCAGAACAACCTGAGAAGATTAGCACGGTGACTGACTTCCAGACTGCATCCATCAAACTAAAGGCTCTCATAAATGACTGGGAACACTTTCGTGAGAAGGCCAAAGAGAACCGCAAAACTCGTGATGTAGAGTTCTCTGTTGAAGTTCTGCGTCGTGAGGGAACTCTTGATGAAGATGAGACAATGATTCCTGTCCGTATCATTGATACAAACATCCAACGAGAGCAGCCTCCATACATCAACTATCTCAAGAATTCTCGTCGTATCTGCATCTTCAACTGTCTGTCACTTCCAGACCTTGACACCAGCAAAATTGAACTAGAGTTTACCCGTGGAATGACATATCAAGATTGGGAGAAAGTTCACTACAAGACTGTTGATGGTGCTGCAACACATGGTTGGGATAGTGTTGAGGTGGTCTATGACTCTACCAAGCCTCTTAACATTGGTATTGAACACGTTGGTTTTGATAGTTTATTCTGGCCTAGAACAACTAAAGATATCCAGCAAGCTCCTCGTGTAATTCGTGCCTACGACTACTCACTAATCGAACTGCAGACTTTCGTCAAACAATTTGGCTGGAATATTTCGGAAGTAAACAAAATTGTCAACGCTCGCAAAGAAGGAAAGAAAGAAAGTGAAACCTGTCGTATACATAAAGTCATGTATAAGGAAGATGGCATTGTCAAGGTAGCATGGTTCTCTGTTGAAGATGGAGTTTCTGACTGGCTTAAAGCGCCGGAAAATCTTTATCTTGGAATTGATAAAGAACAGCAGAGCATTGACCCTATCACACAACAACCAACTACTTCTTGGGAACCGGTTAGTTTGACAGAGTATCCATACTTTATTCTACCTTATCGTGAGTCAGAGAAACCAAAATTGGTAGAGAAACATGGCAGAGTATTCTTGGATGCGCCTAAACAAGAAGCGCAAACTGGTGTTCTGTCAGCTTTTGTTAATGGTGTTTCGCGGGCTACAAAGATTCTTGCCTCTCCTGCGCAGGATGACGGTTCTGGCAATTCTGTCAAAGAGATAGCTGACAATCCAATTGAAGGTGGAACTGTTCTAAACAAACCTTTCAACTTTTTCTCTGCTCCATATCCTGACTTTCAGATTCTGAAAGCTTTGCAGTATATGGACACCAGCAACTCACAAGAAACCAACCAGACTAACTTTGCTGTAATGAATCGTGAAGATTCACGTAAGACAGCAAAAGAAATGTCACTGGCAGAACAGCAATCCAATCTTCTTAACTCTGTTCAGCTAACACTGTTTTCTTCCTACATTCGTGCTATCTATTCTTTGTGCTGGAAGATTGCTCAGTCACAGGCACAACAGAATCTTATCACATTTCTGTTAATCAATACTCCTACACCTATCCTTAATCCAGCAACACAGCAGCCTATCATTCAAAATGGTCAACCGATGACCAAACCAAACTGGCACAATGACATTGACACCATTAAACAAGTGTTTGAAGTTAGGGCGGCTGGCGATGTTGATGTTGTGCAGCGTTCTGAGTTACTGCAACAGATGAAACAAGATTGGGCAGTAGTTCAAAAGACAGCACTTGCTGACCAGTTTCTCGCTGACCTTATTCGTTTGTCTTATCCTTCCAAAGGAGAGCAATATGCTAAAGTTATTGAACAAGGAAAACAAAATCAACAAACACAGTTGCAACAGCAATTAGCACAAGCTGGCCAAGTTATTGCAGGGTTTACAACGCTGTGTCAAGAACTTGTTAAACAGCACGATGTCACTATCAAACAATTGTCGCCAGAAGACCAAGCTAAACTTGGTCAGTTAATGATGGAAGGAGACAAGATTAAACAGTCAGTTGAGCATGGCCAACAGAAAGGTGCAGTTCCGCAATGAGTAAATACTATGCTGCACTTCATGGTTCCGCAGACAAAGAACCTATCGTGGAAGAAGATGCTGAAACATTAAACGCTCGTCATGCTTGGCTTTCTTCTTCCAGAACACAACAAGTATTCAAAGAATTACTTGCACAATCTGACTCGCTAGTAGCTGATGCTATCGGGTTGGCGCTTGTTAATCATCAGTCAGACAACAACAAACAAATCGTCCATAAACTCATAGAAGCAAACATGCTTCGGAAAGTCGTAGGTAAATATGCCAGCAACAAATGAAATCAGTCCTGACGGTGTTCCCTCTGGTGAAGCTACTCCTGTCGCAGAGGCAGCAGTAGAAACTCCTGTCGCAGAAGTAACTTCGACAGAACCAGAGATAAACTTTGATAGCTTCGGTGCTGTCAAAGATATGCCAGAAATGTCGAAAGAAAAGGAGCCTGTTAAGGAAGTTGAAGCTGAGGTAGCTCCAGCCTCCGGAGTTAAAAAAGAAGAGATAGTCGCTAAACCTGCTGCAGAAGTGAAAGCGGCTGGTCAACCTGTTATTGGAAAGAAAGGTGCTATTGCTAGAGATTATTCTGGCTTGCCGGAGAATGTTGTCCCGTTGTTCAAGACAATGGGCAATGATGCTTTTAACACCCTAAAGCCTTTCTATCTTGAGGCCACCAAAGCACAGGCTGAACTGGCAGAGTTGAAGAAGAATTCTCCTATTGCACAAGCTGGTGGTATTCCAGAGACATACTATGAACATCCAGAAGCTTACACTTTAACCCCTGAATATAACCAAGCTGCAACTGCTGCTAATGAAGCACAACTTGTCCTAGAACATTGGCGTGAGCAGTTGGACAATGTTCGTCAAGGAGCAACAGACTTTGTTACACTACAACGCGACCCTGTGTCAAAGCAGATTGTCTATGCTGCAAAACAGAAAGTTGACCAGAGAACACAGTCTTATTTGGAATCTTTGTTCTTTAGTGCTAACTCACAAGCATCACAGTTTCAACAGTCTCTTGGTCGCGTTAAGGCAGAGTATTCATCGAAACACACAGAACTCACCAACAGTATTCGCACATGGGAGAAAGACTTTTTCAAAGTGTTTGAGGATGACAAAACACCTCTCAATGCTATTTACAAAGATACACTTAGCAAGATGCCAAAAGCTGTCCAGAAGAACATACTTGCTTCGCCTCTTGCCAAAGCATTGACTTCCATAGATGCTCTACTTGCAAAATTGAAATCCGTCGAGACAGGAAAAGCAACTGTTACTGTTGAGGACAAGAAGAAGTTAGCCCAAACAAAAGCTGGCCCTACTGCATCTGGCTTGTCGGCTGACAATACTTCTAATAAGGGTGAAGTAACAATGGATGATTTTGCTAAAGTAAAGGCTGACGAATGATTCTCATCTTTGACACAGAGACAACTGGATTCCCTTCCAAGAATCTCCCCAAAGACAATCCAGCACAAGCAAGAATTATTCAACTAGCATTTCTTGTGCTAGATGATAACTTCAAAGAGTTGTCTTGTTTTAAGTCTTTGGTTAAACTGCCGACCGGTAAATCAGTGTCATCTGGCGCACAAGCGGCACACGGAATCAGCACAGACCAGTGCAATAAGTTTGGCGAGCATATCAGCAATGTTATGCCACTGTTTAACAGTTGCTTGAACAGGGCAGACAAAGTTGTTGCACACAACATTCGATTCGACTCGCAGCTTGTCGACATTGAAAATCAACAGTCAGACTTTAAGGTTGACTGGTCTCATAGGAAGTTTATTTGCACAATGGAGTTAATGACACCAATTTGCAAACTTGCTTCACAGCGACAAACTTACAAATGGCCGAAACTTCAAGAAGCATATCAGTATTGTTTCAAAGAAGATTTCAAAGGAGCACATGATGCTCTTTCGGATGTCAAAGCTACTGCCAAAGTGTTCAAGTGGCTTTGCGATAACCGTCACGTTATGCTGTGACGTTCGGGTGTGGTTGCGCCGCGCAAGAGTTGTGCCTGATGCCGAAGGCGGTAGCACAACTCTTGCACTAAAGGCCCAAAGACGCTCCGCGAACCTGCGGCGTTCTTCTGCAAGGGTCGTCTAATGCGGAGCGAGCGACAGCGCCTTATACTTTACTAAAGCACTTGGCATAAAAGTTGCTTTAAGTCTCTTGCTTCTACGGAGGTTGAGCACTCCATGTTCGATGGCTTCTAACTGTTTCTTGGGCCGGAAACTACGTTTGTTGGTTTGATAGAATCATAAACCAGCGATTGTTAGTAAACTTTAACACAAATAACTTATGCCTTTGGCTACTATTCCTGCCATCGATGCTAACATTTGTTCCGGTTGGACAGAACAGGATGTAAACTTGTATAACAAGTTACCTTTCTATCTTGCCAAAATGCAAGTGGAGCGTCGTAAAACTTGGACGACTTGGCGTCGTTTCTTCGGTAAAACTAAGTGGACCCCGAATATGGGTGCAACGATGCGTTCCGTTACAAAGGAACCTTCTCCGCACATTCGGCAGTTTGCCTATCCTAACGAAATTTCAGTTGCTCCGAAAAAGGACGTAATTGATATTCGTGAACGCAGCATTGACGAACAGGTTTATCGGCATCGCTTTGAAAGCAATGTCCTTAACTTTGTTCCGTCTTTCCGTGACTTCTTGACTGACCACGTTGATGCGTGTGGTCAAGATATCATGGAGAAGGAAGAGCGCTTTGAAGATATTTATCTTCGTGGCCGTGTATTCCATGCTGCTCCTTGGGTGTGGCTTCCTGATGCTGTTAATCCACTTATTGCTGCACCTATTGGTGTTGGTAACTTGGCTGGCACTGATGGTAAAACACAAGGTTTCTTGCAAACACTTGTTCCGCAGATTGGTAATGCTGGTAACTTATCGTTCCAGACTCTTAACAAACTGCTGACGGTGATGGAAACCGACCTTCGTGTTCCTCCGTTCTCTGGCTCTGGTATCCCGAAAGATAGTGAAGGAATGGCTGATAAGTATGTGCTTGTCTGCTCGTCCGAAGCTTTTAATCAGTTTACCTTTGACCCGTGGCTGTTGAACAACAAGAACTGCTCACTTGACGTGATTAACGACCGTTTCAAGGGTTCCTTGTTTGGTCGCATTACTTGCGTGCTTGAGGACAAACCTTTGCGTATGAAGGTTGATGGTTCATTTGCTGCACCGGAAGTGCGTGAACTTGACCCTAATGCATACAATGTTGGTGAGTCTGTTCCGTCACCTTCATATACCTCTCTTGACCCTGTCAGCGGTTCTCCTTATGAGTTCGCTTTCTTGGTTGGTGCTGAGGGTTATGAAAGCATTGAAGTCGGGCCTCCTCCGTCTGCGTTCTCTGGCTCTGGTATGCCGAAAGGATTTGGTAAAATGTTCTGGAATGGTGAAGTCCAGATTACCAAGAACTTCCTCATTCCGTGCTACGCTGACGACGGAACTTTGTATTGGGAAACCAATCAATATGGTGAATATCTCAAGTTCATCAGTCAGGTTACGTTTGGTGTCAAACGTAAACAACCGCGCAACATCATTCCCATTTTGTTTGCGCGTAAACGTGGTCAATGATTAACAATAAAGGAATTCATCATTTATGAAAAAATTATCGACATTAGTCAGTGTTCTTGGTTTTAGTGCCTTGGTTGCCTTCGGTGCTAATGGTTATACTGGTGGGCCAACGCCTTCCATCATGACTGTTACGCTTACTCCGGGTGTAGCTACTGCACTTATCACCAATAACATTACAGTTCAGGGTGTGTCTTTCCTGACGCCGTCTGGAACGGGACTTGTCTCGCTCTACGATAGCTACAATACTGCTGCTCCTTACTACGGAACCAATTATGTTACGTCTTCGTATGTTAGTCGTGCTGGTTATGCGACTAACTATGTTACGTCATATGTTGGTTACAATGGCTACACTAATTGGTATACTAATGCTGGTTACTGGACTTATACAGTGACTAATGCTGCGGCTACCAATGCCTTGAATCCGCAGGGTTTATATCCTGTGATTTCTGGCGTTATCTCAACCTATAATACTCCTGCCTCATTTCAGCAGGGTGTTGTAGCTCTTGCGACGACTAACACAACTGCCATTATCTACTACACTCCTAACAAGTAATTGTTCACTGGCTGTTGTGATTGACTTCTTCTAGTTAGCACAACAGCCCTTCTTTTTAATACTCTATGAAAAATTTTCTATTTTGTTCTTTGTTCTTTTCTTTTACTTGTTTTGGTCAAGGTGAGTTCATAAATATAGATAGTTCCGGCTCCACCACCCCCGGCGCGTTGACGACGAATGGCGTAATCTCCATCGTCAATGCGGGTCAGACCGGCGCGGTCATCTACACCAACCGGCTTTCCGCTTACGGTGCAACGGCGTGGAAATGGGCGTTTGGAGCATTGGCGGTTTCCAATAATCCCGTTGTCGCCTTTACTTCGTCAAATTTCGTGGCGGGCGACATTGGTAAGGTTATCTTCATTGATGGTGCGGGCTTCAATCGGCGCGGATTTTGGACGGGCATTTCCAACGTGCTTGCTCCCAATCAAATTGTTCTATCCAACTCGGTTTATCTGTCTTACTCAAATGCTTTACCGGGGAATGTGGCCGCGCTGACGGCTGGATATAACTGCGCCTACGGTTACGATTCTAGCGCCGCCGTTCAAACGTGGGTGAATCAATGGTCAAACGCCGTGCCGCCGGATGTTTTCTTTAACGACGTGGGGGTGGTAGCTATTCTTAATCCGCCGCAATTAACCAACCAAAACAACGCTCAAATCATCATCCCCGCTCGCGGCCAAGAAAATATGGGGCCACGGTTCAAGATGATTGGACGGAGCGCACCGGCATGGAACTATTTCAACAACAAATTCGCCCCATTAAATTACGAAGCAGGCTTTCTTTCCAACCTTCAAGGTGCGAACTGGACGGGAACTAACAGGTGCGGCGCGTCGGTGTTTGATTTTAGACCGTTTGCAAATCCTGCTTATGTAATGACTGACGGTAGTATTTATGTGCCATCAGCGGGAATGCGAGAGGAGTTTGATGACTTGTCTTTTATTACCGGCTATGATGCCAACTGCTGTGTGCTAAACTTGCTGGGGGCTGGCGAAGTCGGCGGCGGCAACTTATTCTTTTTTAGCTCAACTATCAACGGCAGTTCGCTACCCGCCCCCTTAGGCACCAACGGCTTCGCAATGATAATGCCCAATAACTACGAAGGCTCTTATGGGTATTTCTATGATATTGTAAGCATCAATTCGTTTATGAACGGCGTTGATGCAGGCATCTTTAATTTTGACCATTTATTCATGTCGGGGTGTTCTAATTGTTTCACTTGTCGCATGACGGGCGGAAGTGGGGTTGGGAAGGTGAACCATTTTTATCCTGCCGCGTGTGCGAACTGGATTGATACCGTCAATCGGACAGGCACTTGGGCACCAGACATCAATGTTGATGTTTATGCCCGCGACATCTATCCCGGCAATACTCCTGACTGGCTGACCAATGCACCGCAAGTTATCGGTTACAACGGACATTCAACTGCGTTAAATTTCGGGAGTAAAGTCACGGTTCAAAAGTTAGGCGAAGGGCCAAGAGCAGTGGTGACGGATGCGGATGACACTTTTGGTCAAGGCACGGCGTTTTGGTATAAGGAAAATTACGGCAATGCCGAGCAGGACAGCACGCCGAAGGTATGGCGCGCATTGGAAACTTTCAATACTAACACAGTTTTTGTAGGCCCGATGAAATCAACGGGTGGGGCAATTTTTAATGGGGTTGGAGGTTATGGGAATGTCGGAAACCCCGGCGGATATAGCCACTTTGGGAGTGCTTATTTTTCAAATACGGTTGTCCAGACCTGTAAAAATATGACAGGCTATGCGGTTCGAGACATTCAGACCACTTCTGCGGGGCAGGTTTATGATGTGTGGGAATCTGGCAGTGGTCAGGTTACTTGGCAACCGGGTATTCAAGACCAGAGCGGCGGCGGCGGGGACGCTTATCCTGTGGACGATTTTGTTCTCTCACCGTTTTACGCAGGAAACCCGACTTGGGACAGCGGCTATGCGGTGCCGTTCTTCTGGACAACCAATGGAACAACTTTCTCTCCCCATTACGCGGGTAACTTCAAGCACGGTCATCCGGTGCTTGGATTGAATACCAACGTGCTGGGGGCAGCGGCTACGGTCACAGCCGACGCCTCCGCCAGCGATTCGTCTGGAACAGTAACCATTGCTACTGGTGTAGTTGTTCCTTCAGCGACGGGTATCTTTACGAATACCTATGCCACACCCTATAAAACTGCACCGCATATCGTTTGGACGCCGGCCAACACTGCCGCCGCGCAGCTTTCCGGCGCAACTACAACTTGGCCGGACTCGGCGACTTCATCCAGTCTAAAATTCATCGTGTGGGGCGGGGCGACGGGATTAGCTACGTCAACCACTTATATCTGGACTTACAAGGTGGAACAATGAAACCCTTCACCCTCATCCTTGCGTTGCTGGCGGCTGGCTGCTCGGCGGCTCCGGTCAATCTGACGTGCGACCCGTGCCCTACGGCGACGAGCTACACGGTGTATGTGGTGAACAATGGCGCGACGAACACAACCACTTTCACCACGAATGTTTTCAACTTGATTCCGCCTCCGGGCGGCTACGCCGCCGTGACGCAGACGGACACCAACGGCTTTGAATCCGATTGGAGCAACTGCCTGACGAACAGCGCCACCAAACCAATCAATTTTCGGAAGAAATAACTCTTTAACAAATGTATGTTCAAAATAATCATAGACGCTTTTCTTGGGGGAACTATGGAGAAAATGCTAAAAAGTAATAGTGGATTAACTGCTGTCAATACCATCTTGCTCCTTGGTCTTTGCTGGTTAAGTTATGAAAACTTCCAGCAGAACAACGAGCGAGACAAGAAGATTGACCATATTCAGGCAGCGTTGTATTACAACCACATTCGCACAATGCCAGAGAAAGAAATGCCACGTCCGGGCAATGACAATTCTAGCACAAAGTTACCACGTCCCGACGTTGTGTTAGCAGACAGTCGGTTAGGGACAGAGAAACATAACAACAACTAAAGAGAAAGAGAAACCTATGTTCAGTTGGCTAAATGCAAATACGCTTCAAGGTGTGCTTCGTGCGCTTCTTGCGTTCGGTGGTGGTATCCTCGTCGGCAAGGGTAAGATTACGCAAGACCAGCTTGCTTCGTTGACGACGCAGTTGACTGACCCAGCGTTCATTGGAACGTGCATGGCAGTGATGACTGGCGTGTGGAGTGTGATTCACAAGCAGACTCCGGTTGCTACGGTTACATCAACCACTGCGACTACGGTTGCGGCTACGAAATAACTGTTATGGGAATAGCCGGCGGTATCATACAAATCATTGTGCTGCTACTGCCGGTTATTCTCGCAGCGGTAGCGTCATCGAATACTCCTCAAGCAAAACAGGAAAATACAAATGAAAAACTCGACAAAGCTGTTGTTACTGGTGACACTGACACTATCAATGTTTTCTTGCATGATAGGCTGCCAAACTCGACTGGTAGTAATCTCTTCGGACAGGCAGGTAAAATTTGATGGAACAAACTATATTGTTCCACCTGCTGTAATGATTGACTGGTTACACAAACTAAATACACTAACAAATAGTTGAGTGTCTCATTACTATAACAAACAATTTACTCTTTCTTTCTTTCTTTTTCCTAATTGTTATGTCTTCACTAAAAAATTGGATTATCACCGATAAAGGTGATTTAGTCAATCTTGACTTTCTGTCCAAGATTTTGTGGGGAGGTTATTTTAGTGGCACAGCAAAACCGAATAATGTATATTTATATCATGGTATAACAGCAGGTAAATCATCTGCGCTCTGTTACACTTATTCAACAGCAGACTTAGCACTTGCAGCATACAGAAAGTATCTGCAGTTATTATTGAATAATGGCAACGCTGTGGATATGCGAACATCTGGTAGTGACAGTATTACCAACATTACTCCTTCTACTTTTAGTGTTTCTAGTAGTGCCTCTGTTGTAATAGATGGTTCCAGTCTTAATCCATTTGCAGTCCTAACTTCTGATGGTGGAGCATTTTCGGCTATAAACATACAACCAGATGGAACATTAGTTGCTACATTTACAGCTGGAACCCTTTCTGGCACATTTAATTTTAGATATGAAAGTGCTGGTATTATTACTGATTTACCTGGACTTTTAAACATTACTCCATGAGCTACTTTGATTGGCAACATCTAGCAAAAGTATTCACCTTTAGTCCTGTTAAAAAGGACACTGTTGAAAACACCAAAGCTCTGTCAATTACTTCTGTTGACTACATCAAACCAAATGTAGTTTACCTACAGATACCTGCTACAACTTTTTCAAATTCCGGTTTTGCTGTTCCTTTAATTGTTGGACAATTCAACTATTCTGTTGGAACTCCTGTCAGTATTATCAACGCGGCAGATAACTCTTTTAACACCACAAATTTGACAAGAGTTGCCTTAGCCCTGCGTTACAGGATTGGTTCGGTAGTTTATCGTTACCTATTGACAAAAACCAGTAGTATCGCACGTTCACTGATACCTTGTCCTGATTACCATAATCAGCCTATCTTAGGAAATTTTGTCATAGAAGTGTGGCAAACAAGTGCTGGTATACCTTCTATCAATAAATCACTTTTCATAAATACTGGAAGAATCTACAATCCATCTTCCTACGAAGACACTGGAAATATTATTCAACCAGTTCAAATAGTCACTCTTGCACAGTTGCAGACAGCTTTACCAGCAACTGTTGACAACTACAATACAAATGGCCCTTGGCTAACAAACTAATTCATTATGTCTAAACCAATAGTTACACAAGATTTTGTCAAAGGAGTTGATTTCACCGGTGCTATTACTGGAACAGCAGCACAGCATAATCAACTCGTAGAACAAGCATACCCATACACAGATGGCGCTGATGAACAGCAGGGTATCGCTTTTATCATCACTACCACTGATACTGCTCTCGGTATTCCTGCTGTGCCAGACCCAACACAGTCAGCTTCTTTTAATAAGTGGAAACGCTATTTGTGGAATAGGCGTCCATATAATACTGCCACCACATTTGTGCCACAAGTTTATATGTGGATTGATGCGGCTACAAACAATGCTACATACAAGCATTGGATTTTAGTTGACCCTTCTTCCTACATTACTGCTGGTGGTGGTGCTGGAACACCCTTACAAGCTGCCATTGATTCAATTAACACCAATGCTACTAATGCTATCATTGCAGCCACTAATGCTGGGACTGATATTTCTGCTATTAAAACAGCTATCGGTTATAGTAGCATTGGCTCAACAAATTTACAGACACAAATCTCCTACGTCAATAACGTAGCTACGGCTGCGACAGTAAACAACATAGCCCTGTTTTTGGCTATTTCTGGTAGCAGTAATTCTACCAGTGGCTCAGGTGGTCTTAACGGACAAATTGCTGCACTACAAGCTGCACTTTCTGCCGGTCTCACTGCTGCTCAAAACGTCAGCAACTTGCTGCCTCCACCTACAGGTTTGAACGGTTCAATGTTGCGTTACAACTCTGGTCTATCCTCACCTGCTGTTGAGTTTTTCAATCCAGCTGATACAGCTAGTGAAGTTATTCTTGTAACAGGAACAGCAGCTGGTTCAACAACTTTTGCTGTTGGAACACATTCTATAACATTTGACGCTGCTAAAAATCTGAGTCCGGGAACTTACTTAGTCACTGGTTTTATCTCTGGTTCTTTTGGCAATAATTCTGGGGTTGGTGCACTATCGTTTAATGTTTTAGCAGCAGCCGTTTCTGTTGCGTCACAGACAGTTGGTTCTAACACTGGTTCTGGCTCAAACTTTCCGGTAAGTGTTCCTCTACAAGGATTGTTGGTTGTAACAAAAGCAATGGGTTCATCAGCGGTTACTGCTACAATAACTGTTGCCACTACATCTGGTGCACCAGTGTTCACAGCACTTGGTCTTTTCTTTAGTGCAATTTTTAAGCGTATTTCATTGCCACAAGCTTAACACTCTTACACTATTATGCTATATCCCGTCATTAAACGAGTTGCGGCAGAAACAGGGATTGACCTAGCACAAGATAGGGCAGTTCTTGTAGACTACTTCAATGCCGCTTGTCGCATATTTCACTATGAGCTAGAGTCAAACAAGATGTTTCGTGAGGTAACTTTGGTTGTCCCACCAGACAAGATTATCTCTCTGCCATCGTTCATTGGTGAAGTCAAAGGTTTGCGTGTTCACACAACAGAAATGCTCGTGCCACTGCAATCATTAAATGTTCCTCGCTATACAAATAGCACACTTCTTTACAAAATAAAGAACTGGCGTGATTTGGGAGATAGTCCTATTAGCACAAATCTTACTAATATTGGGCCACTTACTGTCACTTGCCCTGCCATCGAAAACACACCAGTTACTATCAAGATTTCTGGACAGACAAATGCGGCTAGCAAGCTAGAGGAAGATTTAGTTATAACTTCCACAAGCATGACTACTGTTAATATGTTTGGGCCACTCATTTTTAGTATTGCTTGCTTCGATGACCGTAATAATGACATAACAATTAGTGACAATCAAGGCAATGTTTTAGCTGTTCTTGGAAACAAAGAACAGAAAACACGTTACAAATTGATGGATGTTTCGCAGATATTCTGGCCAGCGAGTGACACCATTGACGGCAATTCTTTCATAGATGTTTGCTACAAGTTGCCATTCTTATTATGCAAGAATGACACTGACAGCTTCTCAGGTGGTGATGACTATGATGAAGCTATCTATCATATGATGCTGCATCTTAACTACCTAACGCAGGGTGGAAAAGATGCACAAGCACAAGCTGAATTAGCCAGGGCAACTCAAATCTTGAAGTCTGTTAAAGATGGAACTGAAACAGGTATGCACAAGAAACTTAATTGGGGTCGTAATAAATACTATGGTATTTTTACAAGAGGGCGTCATCGTATGTCGGGTAATGACTACGGAATGTATTATGCTGATATTTGTGACAACTAATTGTTATGATTATTGAGCAAGATAATTTTTCTGCTGGTCTTGATTTAATCAATCCAGACACACAAGTCTCTACAACAGGCTACACATGGCTTGTCAACGGACGTTCACGTTATGGGTATATTGAACCTGTAACCATGCCTGTTGAATTAACTAGTGCACCAGCAGGTTTGAAACAAGGTATTATTACAGTTGGTAATTCTTTGATTGCATTCGTAGCTGGCAACGCTTGGTATAAACTTTACACAAGTAGTCAATGGATTCAAGTTCCGGGATTTACTCTTGACGCAACTACCCCCAACATTTACTCATGTGCTGTCCCAGCATCTTCGATGGACTACACTCGCAAACTTAGTTCGTCTGGCAGTGTTACTGATGCAATCTTAATGACAGTTTCTGGACGCGCAGTTGGTATGCCGACTGGTATTGTTTGTCAGGATGGCCAAAACATACCACAGTTTATTACGTTCGATGAGAACACAAACATCTTCCACAGCAGAGCATTGGGAACTTTCAACAGTTGGACTCAAACCGACTCTGAATATGTTCCTATCGGTTTACAGATGATGTTTCTGAATCAGAAGTTGTTCATTGTAGCGCCGGATGGTCTGTCTGTCTACCAATCTGTGTCAGGACAACCTCTAAACTTCATGGTCAATATTGACACAAATGGTGACAAACTTGGTTCTGAGGCATCTGGTGGAGCAGCTACAACATCCTTTGCTTTCGACTATGACCCTATAACTTGTCTGCAGGTTGTCAACGCGACAGATTCTTTCATCTACGCGACCAAGAACAACACTCGTGTAATAACTCTTAATTACAATCTTACAATTTTTGGCGAACCACTGTTTTCACAATCCGCAATAATCAATACTGGTATTGTCAATCAATATGCACTACAAGAAATAAGTGGTGATTATGCTTTTGCTAGTAGCGAAGGATTGAGAGATTTTAACGCAGTTCAGCAGTTAAAGTTTTCCGGCCGAAATTCTGTTTTCTCAAAAGGTGTTGCTAAGCTATTCGCAGGAGTGCAACAAGACTACGTCACCTGTTTTAGCTATAACAACTACGCTTTCTTTTCTGTTAATACAGTTTGCGGTTATCTGTTAGCTGTGTATGATACCATAGCCGGTCATTGGTCAGCACTTGATATATTCAGTATCGGAAAAATACTTCAAGTTGCCACTATAAATCTTGACTCGGAAACAAGAGTTTATTGCGCAACTGCCAATAAAATTTACCAACTCTACTCTGCTGATGCAACTGTCGCTAAACCGTTTTTCTCGACAAGGGCATACAGCACAATAGGAGCCAATCAATATTACTCTGGCATTGCTAGCTATGCTAATACACCAGGCCCTATTACCGACTTAAAGTCACAAAAGATTGACCTACTTTTCAGGGACGGTTCATTCGACGGAACTGTTACTTGCACAGAATTTTGTGATGGTGTTTGGAGCAAAAGTCTGACGAAAGAACTCAATGCTGCCACAGCAGTAACACCATTTGCTGGGCTAGAAATCATACAACCTTTGATAGAACCGGAAGGAAGCAGAGTAACATTTAACTTTAATAATACAAAAAAAGGTTTCAAACTATCCTACATACTAACATGGGATAATGATGCTTCTTTAATGAAGATACGTCTAATTACAACTGACATCAATAAAATGGTCAGTGACGGACAAAAGCAGCAAAGTATAAAATAGTATAACACAGCCAACAAACTGGCACTAAACTTGCTACATTAACAATTAACTAATATAAATTATGGCTTTTCTTGGAGGACTATTTAACAGTAGCTCGTCATCTAGCGTTAACTACGGTCAGATGTATCATGCTCTATTGAAGTATTATCCACAACTTCAATCAGAACAAAATGCAATGGCTAGTGGTAACGCTGTCTCCTCAGCAGAAGCACAACTAGCTGCTCAACAAGCAACCGCTGGTCAGCAGAATCAATTGATGACGCAGTTGTATTCACAATATGCTCCACAACTTGCTGCAGCAGGTGCTGCTATCGGTGGACAAACACAACTAGCCCAAGCTGGCAATAATGCTTCCGTAGCCAACTCTGCACAAGGGCAAGCTGCACTGAAAGCTTCTATCGCAGCAGACCAAGCTGCTAATCCAGAATACTATGCTACAAGAAGTGCAGATAGTAATGCACTAAACAGTTTGCTTGGAGCAGACGTTGCTGCTCTAAACAATCCTTTAAGCCCTACTGTAACAAGGGCTGTTGACCAGTCTCTTGCCAGACAGAATAGTCAAACTGGAACATCAAATGTTCCTTCGCAAGCACAGACTGTTAGCAATGCAATGCAATACGGACAGGCTGGCTATAATCAACAAGAACAGGCCAAACAAGATTTGAGTAGTGCTATTGGTAACGCCACATCATTCCTTCCACAATCACAATCACAAGTTGGTGGAATGAACGCTTGGAATACTGTTACTGGTGGCGCAAATGAAACCAGCAATACTGCCAATGATGCACTAGGATTATTTGGCGGTATCAATGGGGTCAACAGTAACACTGGAAACACTCTTGGAACAATGCTAGGCAATGTTAAATCTGGCCAAACAGACACCAATTCTCCTTCAATTTGGAGTTCTATAAGTGGACTAGCTAGTGCATTGGGTGGGCCAGCTTCCGCTTTAACAGGAGCCGGCTCTAGTGCTGGTGGCGGATTGGCTAGTGCTATTGGAAGTCTTTTCGCATAATCTATATCACAAACAAATATGGAAACTAACTTACAAAAATACAGGGCAATGATGGCGGCTAGAAATGCTCAACAAGGACAGCTTTCTGCCCTTCCACAAATACAACCGCAATTACCAGAGGTAGCTGCTCCTCACCTTGTTCAACCAGAACAAACTCCAGTGGCTGTCGCTAATCCACAAGTCTCTCCTATGCCTTCATCTGTTGGTAGAGGGTCTGGATTGCTTGGATTGGTTGGTGCTATTCCCGGTTCTGTTGGACGTGCTTTTGGTTCTGCAGACTTGGTCAGGGATACTAATGGTAATATGGTTCCAAAACACCATGTTCTTGACGCACTACTGAACGGCAGCAAAGCTACAGAAGCTGCTCAAGCACAAAACTGGCAGACACAGCAAGAAGCACTTGCACAAAAGAACTTTATCGACCGTGCTAATGCACTCACTGCTAACGCTCGTGGCAATGCTGTTGTTGGTCAGGGTATTGACCAAGCTACTCGTCATGATAATACCTATGGAGTATCACCAACCCCCGGAATTGCAATAACCCTAACAGAGTCTAATTCGATAGGACAAGGTGGTCTTGAGGCACAGACTAATAAAGTCCAACAGAAAGAACAGCAAAATGCTGCTAAAGAGCTGGGTGTTGAAGGTCAAGCTTTACAAGACCCTTCGCTTCTCGGTAATGTCACAGCTGGATTGAATCGCGGCTACAATCCGCCGCTTATCAATGAAGCTCCTCTTGGTGGTTCGTCGACAATGCTTGACCCTAGCTCTGGTGTTCGTTTTGAGAACTTTGGCACTGGTAATCCTACTACTGAAACAAAAGTCATCAATCCTGATTTAATGTATGGTGGCACTAATCCCGGCGGCTCAGTTAGCAGAAGTTCTGGTGGACAACCCGGTGCTAGTGTGGTTGTTCCATTGCAACCAGACAAAGTCAAAGCTGCACTTGCTGGCAATGACGGCGGAGTTTCACAGGTTAATCCAACTCCTGTTCAAGTTAATCTTCCTCCTAACTTCGGTGGCAGTTCGGACATGGGGCAAGGTCTACTTCCTCCACAAGCAAGTTTATTGCAGCAACTACAAAGTGCACAACAGCCACAATACATCTTCGACCCTGCTTCTGGTAGAACTATAATCAATCCAGCCACTGTTCCAACAGTTAATCCAACTCCTCTAGCGCAATAACAGTATGCCAGATTTAACTTCGCCGGATATTCAGAGTAAAATCATTGCTGCACACGGTCTTGACCCTGCACAATGGGAGATAACCCCTGACGGAACAGGGATGCAGTTAAAGAGTGCTGTCCAATCTTCAAGTGCAACACAAGAAGACCACATCGTAACTGACAAGGACTTCGAGGATACTCCTCAAGTTCAAGTTACTCCGTTAGCTAAACGGGCAGTATCGTCGCCACTTGAAACAGGTATTCGCACAACTATTGACCAAGCTCCTTCTGTTGCTGGCGGCGGTGTTGGTGTTGCTTCTGCTCTAGCACTAGCTATTGGTGCTGGTTTAGATATGACCGGTGCTGGTGCTTTGTTGGGTATTCCTATTGGGCTAGTCGGTGCTTACCTTGGTTCTAAAGCTGTTCGTGGCGCACAGGACACACTAACATCTGACCAATACAAACAATCTCTAGCCGCTGCACAACAAGAGAATCCTAATGCCACAACTGCTGGTGAAATAGCTGCTATGCCTCTGGGAGGGTTTAATCCTTCTCCAACAGGTGTGTTACGCGCTGGTGGAACTCTTGGTAAGTTGGTGGCTGGTTTGGCACGTTCGCCAGAAGAAATGGCTAACCTTGCTAACGTCGGCATTGGTGCTGGTTTGGCACGTTCGCCAGAAGAAATGGCTAACCTTGCTAACGTCGGCATTGGTGCTGGAATTGGT
>Ga0208507_1000708_pt1 | contig 20469 bp, 15 predicted proteins | sample CryBogCBH12Aug01_FD_184626 | JGI IMG/M metagenome (GOLD analysis project Ga0208507, IMG submission 184626) | Freshwater microbial communities from Crystal Bog, Wisconsin, USA - CBH12Aug09.1 (SPAdes) (version 2) | ecosystem: Environmental > Aquatic > Freshwater > Lake | place: Crystal Bog... | reverse complement strand
CCAACTCAGAATTATTCGGTTAGAGGGACCACAACTTTTGTTGGTTCAGCCAATATTGTCACAGAGATAACAGAGATTGGTGCAACCGCTAATGCAGCATCTTACGAGGCGAACGTAGCATATATTTACGCTAATTCAGTTTATCAGGTAGCAAATTCAGCAGCCATTGAGGCAAATGTGGCTTATTCATTAGCCAGTGCAGTCAGTGATACAGCAAACACAGCTTTATCCGAAGCAAATACCGCATATTACTTAGCAAACAACTCCGTCCAACTTGTTGATGGCAACATTGACGGAGGTAATTTTTGATATATGTTTTTCAATAAATAGGCAGATAACAATTATAATAAGGACCCTAAAATGGCCGCATCAAATACAAGTATTCTAATTAAGCGTTCTACCGCAACCGGTACACCAAGTTCGCTTAAGGCAGGTGAATTAGCATATTCATATCTGTCTAACACCATCTTCATTGGTAACTCAACAGGTACTGGTGTTGTAAACATTGGTGGTCAATATTATACATCACAAATTGACAATGCTTCTTCAGCAAATGGTTCAGGAACCATCGTCAAACGTGATGCGATGGGTAATATTTCTGTTGGATATATTACTGCTGCAGGCATTTCTGTCAGTAATCTTAATGCTAACACAGCAAACTTAGCAACATACGCAACACAACTACAAAATCCACAATATTTTGGTGCATACGGTGATGCAACTGCAGCTAACGTTATCTTCAACGGTACTGCCAACGTTGAATTAGGATTTACATTAGCAACAGTCAACTCAAATGTTGGTGCATATGGTAATACAACAAGCATTCCAACAATTACAGTTGATGCAAAAGGTCGTATTACTTCTATTTCTAATAATACGATTGCAACTTCATTCACTGTTTCAGGTAATACAGGATCAGGTTCACAACAAGGTGGCAGCACATTAACTATTGAAGGTAATGGAACTGGTATTACAACAACAGTTACTGGTTCTGGTGGTTCAGAAACAGTATTGATTGCTACAGACAATACAGTTTTACGTTCTAACACTTCTGGTGTTGGTCCACAAACAATTGGTACAGACGTACAGATTTCTGGTAACTTGATTGTTTCTGGTACTGCAACATACGTCAATACATCGATTGTGCAAACTAACGACTCAATGATTGAGTTGGCAGCCAATAACACTACTGGTGACGTAATTGATATTGGTTTCTATGGATTGTATAATAATGGTTCAACAAACAATGTAACTGGTTTATTGCGTGACGCAGGTTCTAAAAACTACTATTTGTTTGCAAACATTGCTGCTACAAATGCTTCAATAGCAAATACATTAAGTAATAACTATTTTACACAGGCAAATACTGCCACGTTGTATACAAACATCAATGCATTCCAGTCAACAGTTCAAACGTCAAATGTTGTAAATCAAACTGTTAGTGGTACATTAACATTAACTAACGCATTAACAGTACCAAATGGTGGTACAGGTGCAACAAGTTTTAATGCTGGTAGTATTGTAATTGGTAATGGCTCTGGTGCATTACAAGTTCTTGCGAACACAGGCACAGCAGGCTCATATGGTTCATCAAGTTATATTCCTGTAATCACTACTGATGCATACGGCCGTGTTTCTTCTGTATCTAATACTCAAGTTGCAATTTCAGCATCTCAAGTTACTTCTGGTACATTAGCGCTTGCACAAGGTGGTACTAATAATTCATCTTATGTAAACAACGAGATTACATATTTTAACGGCTCTGCAATCGTATCATTAGCAAATACTGGTACTGCAGGTACATATGGTAATGCAGCTTATATTCCAGTCGTAACAACAGACGGATTTGGTCGTGTATCTGGTGTTTCTAATACTGCAATTGCAATTCCTGCATCACAAATTACTAACGGTACAACAGGTACAGGTCAAGTTGTTTTAGCAAATAATGCAACATTAGGAGGCACAACAACAGCAGCTACATTAAATGTTTCTCAACTAAATGTAACAACATTAAATGTAACTTATTCAAATGTAAATTCTGTTACTGCTAATAGCATTAACATCGGATCATTGACATATGCTGCAACAGGTGCGTTTGTTGCGTTTGGTTCTAATGCAAACAATTATCAACAAGTTGTTATTCAGAACGCAAATACAGGAACACAAGCATCCGCTGACTTTGTTGTTTCTAATTTCAATTCTACTGACACCACTTTATATGGTGACTTTGGTATCAATGGTCCTAATTTTGTTGGTACTGGTTCTCTAAACGTTGCAAACAATGTTTACTTATATGCACAGAGTACAGACCTTGCAATTGGTACTAATAGTTCAAATCCAATACACTTTGTTGTCAATAACGGTGCGACCGATGCAATGACAATTGCTGCCAACGGTTATGTTTCAATTGCACAAGCACTTGCAACAGTATATGGTGGTACAGGACAATCTTCATTTACACAAAATGGTATCATATATGGAAATGGAACAGGTGCATTACAAGTTACTGCAGCTGCAGGTGGTGCAGACCAAACATGGTCTAATCAGATTCTGACTGTAAACAACACTGGCGTTCCAACATGGACAACAACTATGGATGGAGGCGCCTTCTAAATACTTTATTATGTTTTATTAGGAGTTTGAAATGAGTGAAAAATATGTGAATCATTATATTGAGTTGTTGACTAATACGATGCAAGATGCTGTATTGAGAAATATCTCATTACAGACTAATCTTAAAATTAGTGACGAAGCAGTTGGTGAATTAAATCAAAAAGTTGAAGAATTGGAAAATATCATTGAGAGTTTGAGGAATGAAACCACAAATTCTCAACAAAGTGCTAATGAGGTTATCAACAATACCATCAAAGAAAAAGATAGGATTGTTAGAGAAATAAGTGAAGACAAAGATAGAATTATTGATGATTTGAGAAAAGAAATCAATACTTTGAATGGCATGAAACATGAATATGAAAATGTACGTCATCAGGTTCAACACGTTGATACTTTTAGAAATGAATTAATTAAAGAACGAGATGAACACCAAAAAACTCGTAATGATTATGAATCTAAAATTAAATCATTAAATGAACAAATAGAATATTTGCAATTAACTCCGGCAAAGCGTAAGAAGATTGAGGAAGCTAAATCTATTACGGCAACAACAATCATAAATCCAATAGAGGATGGCGGAAGTTTCTAATAGATGACGACATTTGCAAATACAACAATTCAACTAAGAAAATCTGGCGTATCAGGTAATGTACCAACATCACTAAACTATGGTGAGTTGGCACTTAACTACTACGATGGAAAGTTGTATTATAAAAATGCTACAGGTACAATAACATATATCTCTAGCGGCCAGTTTACCAATTCATTCTCAACAATGAACGTATCTGGTTCATTGATATTCGCAACATCTAACACAGACACATTAAGTTTCAAAGGCGCAAATGGTATTGGTGTTATTGCCAATACTACAAGTAAGACAATTACATTAGATGGTAACATTGTCTTCTCAACAGCCAATGCAAAGACACAAACATATTACCAAAATTCTGCACCAAGTTCTCCAAATCCAAATGATTTGTGGTTGAATTCTAATACGGGCGTGATGTATGAAAACTTTGGTAATACCGCATATCCAATATGGGCAGAATTTGGACCAACTGGTGCACAAAGTAATGTAACAAATTCTATATTCAATAGCATCAGTTCAAATACAATATATGATAAAGGTGTAGAGTTATTACTTTATTCTAATAGTATTTTTGTACAAGCCAATGCATCATATAATCAAGCAAATTCATCAAATGCATTAGCACAAGCAGCATACAATTACGCTAACACATCCATAACAACTTCTGGTGGTTCAATTACTGGTCGTTTGAATGTCACTTATCAACCCGTAAGTACAATTGGTACAGCTGTAAATATTACTGCGGCCAATACAATTGGTGGTACAGGTTATGCAGATGTTTTAAGTTTCACAAATAGTTCTGCAGGTGCAACTAAGCCAAATAAAACCATACGTTTAGATAGCGTTGGCAACTTGCAGGTTGTCAATAGTGCATATCAAATAACAGCAATGTCTTTGTCTGATGCAGGTGATATGACACTTGCAGGCAATACAACAACAAACGGTATCGCTGCTGGTTATGCACCAAATCGTCCAGCATTTTGCGTAAGAGGTAATGGTGGCTCAGTTGCCGCTACAACAACATTAACTAATAGCAATTGGAATATTGAATACAACCAAGGAAGTTACCTGAATGGTTCAACAGGCATATTCACAGCACCCGTTGCAGGTTTATATCAAGTTAATTTAGTGATTAGAACATATAATAATAGTTCAAGTGGTATTGCTCAAGCCTTAGTTAGAAAAACTGCTGCAATTGGTGGTGGGACAACAACTTCTATTATGGTTGAATTTGGTCCAAACACTTCAATGAACCATGCCGGTGGCGCCAACATTGTGAAACTGGCGGTAGGCGATACACTACAATTAATTGCAAGTTCTGGTACAATCATATTTGATGGCAACGACAACTGGTCTGTGGCTTACATAGGATAATAAATGGCAATAAATTTTCCATCATCACCGTCAATAGGACAAAGTTATACCGTAGGTAACAAGACTTGGGTATACAATGGTTATGCATGGGATTTGCAAGTCTCCAATCAAGGTGGTAACTCTTTTGGTACGATTGTAGTATCAGGACAATCAACTGTACTTGCGAATAGTGCAAACTCACCATTGACTTTGGTGGCAGGCAACAATGTTACTTTAACAACGAACACAGTAACAAATTCAGTTACAATCAATTCCTCAGGTTCGGGTGGTGGAGGATCATCAACAGATAATGTAGCAAGAGCAACTGCAAATGCGGCCTTTGATGAGGCTAATTCTGCATATAGTTTAGCTGGTTCCGCTTCAACACAAGCAAGTGATGCCTATAGTTTAGCAAGTTCTGCGTATTCTACTGCTTGTTCCGCTTATAGTTTAGCTTCAACGAGTTTTAATGCTTTTACGGACACCACTGGTGACACTATCAGTGGCAGTACAAGTCAGACGGTTCAATTTGTTGGTGGTAGTGGTGTTACTGTTGTAGCAAATCCATCAACATCACAAATAACAATCACTGCAAACACATCTTCTAGTAGTGGTTTTCCATACATAGATTTAGGTTCAGTAGCAAATACTGTGGCAATATATGGTACTGTGGATTTGGGCACTTTGTCTTAAAAGAATAACATAAATAAAAAAGGTTAATAAAGGCTATTATTCATGTCAACACAATTACAATTAAGACGAGGTAATACATCACAGATTGCGGCATTTACAGGTGTCGTTGGTGAACTTGCTGTTGACACACAAGCAAACACTTTAGTATTACAAGACGGTGTAACTCAAGGTGGTCATTATATTGCTACGCAAGACACCGCAAATAACATTTACGTTCGTGCCAATTCAGCATTTGTTCAAGCAAATTTGGCATATTCTACTGGAAATTCTGCTGGTTCTTACGCTAATTCCGCATTTACAGAAGCCAATAATGCATTTGTATTGGCAGGTAATGGTTATAATCAGGCCAACTTAGCATTTGCACAGGCAAACGCAGCCTTTAATGCTGCCAATAATGCAGGTACATATGCACAACCAGCATTTATACAGGCTAATGCAGCGTTTGTTCAAGCTAATTCTGCATATGCAGAGGCTAATCTTGCAAATTCTACAGCTACATCTGCAGGTGTATATGCAAATGGCGCTTTTGCATTAGCAAATATAATTTATTCTTTTGCTAATACAATTAGTGGTGGTGCTGCGATTGATAACGTTGCAAGAGTGGTTGCTAATTCCGCTTACAATCAAGCTAATACTGCTACAACCAATGCAGCTGCAGCCAGTTCTTATGCAAATAGTGCTTTTTCAACTGCAAATTCAGCAGCATCATATGCTAATGGTGCTTTTGCGGAAGCAAATTCTGCATACAATTACGCTAACACACAAGTTAGTATAATTAGTGGAGTTGATGCAACTCAAAATAATAATATTGCTTCTGCATCCTCATATGCTAATGGTGCTTTTGCAGAGGCTAATGCGGCTTACAATCAAGCAAATACCGCCAACGCAAATGCAATATCAGCAGGTTCATATGCCAATTCTGCATATAACTATGCAAATACTCAAGTTGCAATAATTGCTGGCGTAGATGCAACACAAAATACAAACATTTCTGCCGCAGCTTCGTATGCTAACGGTGCTTTTGCTGAAGCAAATTCTGCATACAACCAGGCCAATACGGCAACTACAAATGCGGCTGCTGCAAGTTCTTACGCCAATTCAGCATACACTCAGGCAAATACGGCCACAACCAATGCGGCCGCAGCATCTTCATATGCTAATAGTGCATACACACAGGCAAATACAGCAACTACTAATGCAGCTGCAGCCAGTTCTTATGCCAACTCTGCATTTAATCAGGCAAACACAGCCAATTCTACAGCAACTTCTGCTGGTGTATATGCAAATGGTGCATTTACTCAGGCCAATACTGCAAACACTAACGCAACTTCTGCTGGTGCATATGCCAATTCAGCATATAATCAAGCGAATACGGCAACTACTAATGCAGCTGCAGCCAGTTCTTATGCAAATTCATCCTATCTAACAGCAAACTCAGCAGGAATTTATGCTAATGGTTCTTTTGCACAAGCAAATGCAGCCTTCACAACCGCTAACTCAGCTGGTGTATATGCAAATGGTGCCTTTGTACAATCAAATGCAGCTTTCACGGCTGCTAATAGTGCAAGTTCTTATGCTAACAGTGCTTTTACTGTTGCTAATAGTAAATTCTCATCTTCTGGTGGTACAATTTCTGGTAACACCACAATTAATGGCAATTTAACAGTTAGTGGTAATATTACATATACAGGTAATGTAATCACTACAACTATTTCAGGTAACACTGGTCAATTTTTTGGTTCATCTGCAAATGGTTTTGGTGCATTGTACGCTGGAATTCCAACAGGTTATACTTTCGAATCACAAACAATTATCCAATCAACTGGAAATTATAATGATTTCGTACAGCTGAATTTACAAAACATCAATAATGGTGCCAATGCAACGGCTGATTATACTGCAACATCCGATAACGGTACTGCAAATGATGGTTATATTGATATGGGTATTACCAGTTCAACATACTCAAATCCAAATTATAATTTGTTTGGACCAAATGATGGTTATTTGTATGCTGCTGGCAACACGACAACTGGTGGTGGTAATTTAATATTTTACACAAACACACCAAAAGATATTGTTTTTGCTGCAAATGGTGCTACAACAGATAATGAAATTGCTCGTTTCAAATATAACACAGGTCTTGTATTAAAATCTTTACCTATTACATTCGCAGACGGCACAAAACAAAATACAGCAGCTGCACCATTTGGGTTCTCAAACTCAATATTTGTTCAGGCAAATGCTTCTTTTGTTCAGGCTAACTCATCCTATAGTGCAGCCAATAGTGCAGGTTCATATGCTAATGGTGCTTTTGTTGAGGCAAATTCTGCTTATTCAACTGCAAATGCCGCAGGTTCATATGCCAATTCAGCATTTACAACTGCAAATTCAGCTGGTACATATGCTAATAGTTCTTTTGTTGCCGCTAATAGTGCAGGATCTTATGCTAACTCATCGTTCGCTGCAGCAAATTCTGCCGGCATTTATGCTAACGGTGCTTTTGTACAATCTAACTCAGCATTTACTACTGCAAACTCAGCAGGCTCATATGCTAATTCTGCGTTTATTGCGGCTAACAGTGCCGGTGTTTATGCAAATTCATCATTTATTGCAGCCAATTCTGCTGGTGCGTATGCGAATAGTGCTTTTACGGCAGCTAATTCTGCTGGTGCATACGCAAACTCTGGTTACACTCAAGCAAATACCGCTACAACTAATGCGGCCGCAGCATCTGCGTATGCCAATTCAGCATTTACTACTGCAAACTCAGCAGGTGCATATGCTAATGCAGCCTTCTTAGAGGCAAATGCCGCTTTTGCACACTCTAATACTACATCAAATACTTTTGTTGGTACAAACGGAACAATTGCAACACCAACAGGCAGTTCAATTACATTCAGTAGTAATAATGGTGTAACGATTACTGGTTCTGGTAATACATTAACAATCAGTTCTAATCAAGATTTAAGACCAACTGCAACACCAACTTTTGCAAGTTTAACATTAACTAATCCATTGACTGTTGCAAATGGTGGTACTGGTGTTAACTCATTTACTGCCAACACAATCACATATTATAATGGTTCTACATTAGCATCATTATCTAATGTTGCAACAGTTGGTACATATGGTAATACAACAAGTATTCCATCTATTACAATTGATGGTTATGGTCGTGTAACATCAGTCACAAATAATGCAATTACAGTTCCACCTGGTACTACAATTTATGCAAACTCTGGCCAATTAACTGCTAACGCTTCTACTGGTAATGTTGCTCTAGGTCTTGCAACAACTGGCGTAACTGCTGGTGCATATGGTAATACGACAAGTATTCCCACACTTACAATAGACACATACGGCCGTATTACTTCTGTTTCAAATAACTCTATTACAGTTCCACCTGGTACTGCAATTTATCCTAACGTTGGTCAATTGACTGCCAACTCGGCAACAGGAAACATTGCACTTGGTCTTGCAAACACTGGTGTAACCGCTGGTGTATATGGTACTGGTTCTTCAATACCAAGTCTTACAATTGATTCATTTGGTCGTATTACTTCTGTATCTAACAATTCAGTTACTGCAACAGCAGCAATTGCCGTTAACGTAGATACATTTACTGCCAACGGCACAGGACAAACATATCAGTTATCTACAACACCATATGGTATTAATTCAACAATTGTTAATATCAATGGTGCAACACAACAAAAATCTGCATACACATTGTCTGGCAGTGTAATTACATTGTCTGAAATAGTGCCTTCTGGCTCACTTATTGAAGTTTCTACTTTATTAAATGCTGCAAATTCAAGTTCTTTAGTTCCAGCATTAGTTCCATATGATGATAATTTTATTGGCAATGGTGTAACAACAACATACAATTTGTCAACAATACCTTCTGGTATAAATTATACAACAGTATATGTTAGTGGTGTTGCACAACAAAAATCAACATACTCAGTATCTGGTAATACAATAACATTCTCATCTGCACCACCAAATGGTTCATCTATTGAAGTTGTTACATTAACTGCAAACAATGGTGTTTTAATTGGTTTGAGTAGTTTTGGTGCAGCTTACAATGCTGTATATTCTACATCAAGTAACACGTTGACTGCTGGTACATTACCAATTGCTGCAGGTGGTACAGGCGCCAACACTTATGCATCAAATGGTCTTGTATATTTTAACGGTACAAATTTTAATGCAATTGCAAATTCATCTGTAACGCCAGGTAATTACACCTATTCATCTATAACAGTTGACCAATTTGGACGTGTTACGGCTGCATCTAGTGGTACTTCACCTGTTACTGCGGTTTCTGGAACTTCTGGCCAAATCTATTCTACTGGTGGTACAACACCAACAGTTAACTTAATTGCGACAACTGTAACTTCTGGTACATATGGTGGTTCTACACAACATGCTGTATTTGCAGTTGACCAATTTGGACGTTTAACATATGCAGCTAACGTAACTCCAAGTATTGCTAATACACAGATTACAGGAACAATTAACTCTACTCAATTGACAAACACAGGTGTATCTTCTGGTACATATGGTGGTTCTACTGCAATACCAGTTCTTGTTGTTAATGCACAAGGTCAAATAACTTCTGCCGCTAATGCATCAATAACTATACCTCCAAGTACAGCAATATACGCTAACTCAGGACAACTTACTGCCAATTCCAGTACAGGTAATGTGTTACTTGGTTTGGCAACAGCAGGTACCGCAGGAACTTATGGTGCAGTAAATTATATTCCAATTATTACTACTGATGCATATGGTAGAGTTACAACAGTATCCAATACTGCAATTGCATTAACATCAGGCCAAGTTACAACAGCATTAGGGTACACTCCATATAACTCAAGTAATCCATCAGGATACTTAACATCTAGTGGTGCAGTTACTTCGTTGACAGGAACATCAAATCAAATTTCAGTTTCTGGTTCTACAGGTGCAGTTACACTATCTACACCACAATCAATTGGAACTGGTTCTTCTGTTCAATTTGGATCATTTGGTGTTGGTACTGCTGCATCAGGAACAACTGGTGAAATTCGTGCTACAGGAAATATTACTGCTGGTTATTCCGATGATGAACTAAAAGTTAAATTAGGCAATATTGAAAATGCATTAGAAAAATTATTGTCATTGAACGGTTTCTATTATCAAGCCAATCAAACTGCACAAGAGTTAGGTTACACAACAGAAAAACAAGTTGGTGTTTCTGCACAAGAAGTACAAAACGTTTTACCTGAAGTTGTAGTACCTGCGCCAATTAGTGATAAGTATCTAACAGTACAATATGAAAAACTTATACCATTACTAATTGAAGCTATCAAAGAACAACAAAAACAAATTGATGCATTAATGCAAAAGGTAAAATAAATGGCATTAACAAAACTTAGTAGTTTCGTACTTGCAAATACTGGGGTAACATCCGGTTCTTATGGTGGTACAACTACGATACCATCAATCACAATTAATACTGAAGGACAAGTTACTTCAGCTTCTAACAATATTTTTGCACCATCTTACCTTGCAATTTCAGGTACTGCAACATCTAATTTGACTGTATTGGCCACATCTGTTGCATCTGATGTAACAAACACATATGCACACTTGTATACAACAGGTATGTTTGTTGCAAATACAGACCAATCAATTCAACTTGGTGTTCAAAACTTTGCAAATACAGGCAATTCTTCATCTGATATTGCTTTATATAATAATGCAGGAACAGACACATCAAACTATGTTGACTTAGGTATTATTAGTCAAAACTATAACACCACATTAAATGCATTTACTGCTGCTAATCCAGGTGATGCATATTTGTATTCTAATGGTAGTAACTTATTGATTGGTGCATATACCGCAAGTAAATCAGTCAAGTTCTTTGTCAATGGTTATAATGCAGCCAACGTTGGTGTTGTCATCAATGCACCAAATACTATATCAACAAGTACATCTACAGGTACATTGACAGTTGCAGGTGATACTGGTATTTCAGGCAATGTTAATATTGGTGGCACATTAAATGTTACAGGTAATATTACATTCTCTAATACAACAATCAATAACGTAACATTAAACACAACAGACCAAGTTATTGTTACAAACACCACACCATCTACATCAAATTCCACAGGTGCTTTAATTATTTCTGGTGGTATTGGTGTTAAAGGCAATGTGTATTCTACTGGTACAATTACAGGAACATTAGCAAGTACAGGTGTTACAACAGGAACTTATGGTGGTTCATCGGCCATTCCAGTTATTACAATTAATTCAGGTGGTCAAATAACATATGCAGGTAATGTTTCTGTTTCTAGTACAGCAATTGTGGCTAATTCAGGTCAATTAACTGCAAACGCTTATACAGGTATTGTTGCTTTAGGTTTGGCTACAACAGGTACAGCAGCAACATATGGCAACTCAACAACTATTCCAGTTTTTGTAACTGATGCTTATGGCCGTGTTATTTCAGTTTCTAATACTGCGATTGGAACATTAAACCAAAATACCACTGGTTCTGCCAACTCAGCAACATACTTAACTGGCACATACACAGGTTCATTAACATCTAGTCAAATTACAACAGGATTAGGATACACTCCATACAACTCAACTAATCCTTCTGGTTATCTAACATCTAGTGGTGCAGTTACTTCCGCTGTTGCAGGTACAGGTGTTTCTGTGTCCGGTGCAACAGGAGCAGTTACATTCAGTATTGGTCAAGCAGTTGCTACTTCTTCTAGTGTACAGTTTAACTCGCTTGGAGTTGGCACCGCAGCTTCTGGAACTGCTGGTGAGATTCGTGCAACCAATAACATTACTGCTTACTACTCCGATGATAGGTTAAAAACTAAATTGGGTGCAATTCAAAATGCATTGTCTAAAGTTAAAAGTCTCAATGGTTTCTATTATGAAGCTAACGAAACTGCACAAGCATTAGGATATGAATCAATTAGAGAAGTTGGTGTGTCTGCACAAGAAGTTCAAGCAATATTACCTGAAATTGTGGTTCCTGCACCAATTGATGATAAATATTTAACAGTAAGATATGATAAATTGATTCCATTACTAGTGGAAGCTATCAAAGAATTAAGTGAAGAAGTCGAAAGATTAAAGGAAAATAAATGACATTACCTGCATCAGGCGCAATATCGTTTAGTAATATAGACACCGAATTAGGATATTCAGCAACTGCACAAATATCATTGAATTGCTCGGCCGTTCGCACACTATTTGGCCAATCATCTGGTGCTATCTGTATGAATACAGGCCACGGTAAAAGTAATACAAGTGTTCCTGGTGCCCCAACAATTGGTTCCGCTACAGCTACAAGTTGTTCTGCAATTTCTGTTTCCTTTACAGCACCAAGTTGTACAGGACACTTATCTATTACTGGTTATCAAGTTGTTTGTACTTCAACTGGAACAAAAACAGCAACAGGCTCAAGTAGTCCAATTAGTGTGACCGGTTTATCTTCATCAACAAGTTACACATTCCATGTGAGAGCACAAAACTCATTAGGTTATGGATCTTATAGTGGTAATGCTAGTGCAACCACACAAGCTGTTCGTGGATGTGCCACTTTCTGCGGAGCGCGTGGTTCAACACGAACTTATAACTGGACGGTTCCTGCAGGTGTTACTTCAATTTCCGTTGTTACAGTAGGCGGTGGATCAGGAGGACGTTATGGGCCTGCAGGAGCGCTTGCGTATTCAAACAATATTGCAGTTACGCCTGGGTCAACGGTAACAGTTTATGCGGGTTCAGGTGGACGTTATTGCAACTCTCAATTTGCGTCAAGTAGTTATGTAGTTGTTGGTGGAACTAATTATGCAGTTGCCTCTGGAAATAATATATATTGCCAAGGTTCAAATTATTCATGTGCTTGCGGCGGCGGTAAAGGTGCTTACGGCAATAGCTATGGTTGGAATGGTGGAATGGGTGCAGGAGGATATACTGGTTCTGGCGGAAAAGGAGCACAAAGCGCAGGTGGAGGTGCTCAGTGCGGATCTGGTGGTGGCGGCGGAGGCGGCAATTCAACTTATGTTTGTTATTGTTGCTCAACTTTTGGATATTGCGGCGGTGCAGGAGGTGGTGTAGGTTTACACGGCCAAGGAGCCAATGGAGCAAAAGGTGCTTGTGGTACAAACAATGGCGGAGGCGGAGGGTCTGGTGGCGGTAGCGGATCAAATATTGCTTTTGCTATGTACGGTGGAAATTACGGTGGGTCAACACCTGCATCTGGAAATTGTAGATACGGTGGAATTGGTGGTGTAAGGATAGTGTATCCTGGTAACACTAGGCGATTCCCATCTACATGTGTAAGTTGATATAGGAAATCAAAATGGCTTTTTATATTCAAATTGAAAATGGACAACCAATCGGTCATCCTTATCTTGAAGAAAACATATTAGATGTTCACGGACAAATTCCGTTCAATTTTCAACCGTTTATTCATAAAGATAAACCTGATATTGAATTTGGCATATATCAAAAACAGCAAAAAACATATGGTTTAGCACCTGATGGTGTTTCATGGACTGAAATTTTCACTGCTATTGATATGACTGAAGAAGAAAAAACAGCAGAAATGAATTATATTAATCGTATTTTAGATTTGAAATTAAAAATTTTGATTGATAATGCAGATCATATGATTTCACAAATATCAGATCAATCTCAAATTAATGTTTGGAACACATACAAAGAAGTTGTTAATTCAACTGTTAAAACAGAAGATCCAATAGATGTTTTGTTGCCCGTGCTTCCTAAAAAAGTTAATGGTGTATTCACTGAAAATCGTGATATCAACAATGTTTGGAAAACAACAACTTATCCTTGGCCTTAAAAATGATAGAAATACAATGGATGCCAATTACAATTAAACCTAACTTTGACGATATGCCAGAGTTAAACATTGTTTATATTGAACCACAATCTGCTATTAAATATTTTTTAGAAGCAAAAGAAGGTCAACAATATTTAAAATGTCCTGCTTTTATTGATTATTTGAAAAATTCATACATCATTAAAAGTCCTTACGATCTTGAAATTACTTTAAAAAATGATATTTCTACTATTAATAACTTCGGTCAAACTTTTTACGACAATAATATTAAAGTAAGGATGCAACCCAATGGGTCTCATCTTTTTCATTTGATGCCAAGATATTTGTTTATTACAAATAGTAAAAAACCAGTAAAACTAATCACACAGCCAATTCCTTTGTATGATGATCCAAACCCCATAAAATTAGTTCCAGGTCAATTTGACATTACAAAATGGTGTAGACCAATTGTTTATACAACAGAAACTTATTTAACTGAAACAGTTGTAAAGTTAAAAAGAGGTCAACCATTATTCATGGTTAAATTTGATTGCGATGATACGGTTATTTTAAAACAAGGAGTTTTAACAAAAGACATAGAACAACTTACTCGTGCTTGCTTAAATGTAAAACATACTACACCAAAAATGAATTTGAAATCTTTGTACAAAATGGCTAACGGATATATGACTTTGATGAAAAAAAGAATATTTAAATCATCATGAAAAACATTGTTGTAATCAAACAAATAAAAGAAAATGGTTATTTTCTTTGTAACTCATCTTTAATTGTAAATAATCAAAAAAATTTTATTTTAGATTGTTTAGACGCACACAAAAGATTTGATACTCATGTAAGTTATAACAACATTGATTCAACAAAAAGTTATGCTTATTACAATATTTTTTCTTTGACTGTTGGATCTAATTTATTTTTTCAACTTTACAAACAATTGTGTGAAATAATTAGAACTATTGCAAATGATGATAGGCCGCTATGGATGAAATGTTGGTTAAACTATCATAATCCTCATCAAGTTTTAAAAAGACACATTCATAAAGGATCTTGGTTTCATGGATATGTTTCAATTGATCCCAAAAATACTTCAACAGTTTTTGATGATTTTGAAATAAAAAATGAAATTGGTAATATTTATGTAGGGCCAAGCTTAAAACATCATGAAGTAAAAATTCATGAAAATTATGATGGTTTTCGTTTGACATTGGGTTTTGACGTTGTAGATGAAATCAATACAAATGAAGCTAAAAACAAAGGTATTTTTGATGTTAATTTATCTTTTATACCCGTCCTCTGATTGAATTTTAAAGTTGCATAATGTAACTTTTTGCAACATAAAAAGAAAATACTATGCCAGATGGAACACAATCAAAATTAGAAACCGCAATTAAAAACCAACTATCAGTATGAACGTATTGTTTGGTTCAAAAGTTACCGTAAATTTCTAACGTTTAATATAGAAAGTCTATAATCTTTTGTTGAATAAATAGGCCAAATTAGGAGATTTTTGCATGGCCTCAGCACCCATTTTAACTAGACAAGATTTCACAAACTACTGTTTACGTAGGTTAGGAGCGCCAGTCATTGACATCAACGTGGATGAAGACCAAGTATCCGACCGTATTGATGATGCAATACAATACTGGCAAGATTACCATTTCGATGGTGCTCAAAAATTCTATTGGATTCATTACATTACAGAAACTGATATTTCTCATCAGTATTTGGATGCTTCACAAGCTACAGACCAAGATGGCAACAACGTTAACATCCTTGGTATCACACGTATTTTTCCATTGACAGATTCTCAGGCAACTATCAATATGTTTGACCTAAGATACCAATTGCGTCTAAATGAGTTGTATGACTTCACATCTGCATCCTACATCAATTACACATTGACTCAACAACACTTACGTTCTTTGGAACTCCAGTTCACTGGTGAAGTTCCTATTCGTTGGGTACGTAATATGCAAAGACTTTACATTGATTGGGCTTGGGGTGATGGATTTGAGATTAGTGCCGGCCAAGTTGTAGTTGCGGAGTGTTATGGTGCAATTGATCCAGACACATATCCAAATGTTTGGAATGACCGTTGGTTAAAAGAATATGCCACTGCTCTCATCAAGAGGAGTTGGGGAGAAAACATGAAAAAGTTTGGTGGTCTTCAATTACCAGGTGGTGTCACATTGAATGGCAAAGAGACATACGATGAGGCTATGGAAGAAATTGCCAGATTAGAAAGAGACATGATAGAGAACTACGGTGGACCATTAGAATGGTTCTTGAACTAAATGGCAACCAGTAATTATTTTAATCTTTATGGGTCTAGACCAGACCAGAAAATCATTGAAGATTTGATTGTAGAATCCATAAAGATTATGGGATTTGATGCTTACTATTTGCCAAATAATAACGATGCGGCTCGTGACCTTCTTTATGGTGAAGATCCAGTTAAATTTTTTAAGACAGCGTTCCCACTAGAAATGTATCTTTCTAATGCCACAGAGTACAATGGTGATAGAGAAATGTTTACTAAATTTGGTTTAGAAATTCGCAACCAAGTTTCAGTCATTGTATCTAAAAGAACATTTAGCCAAAGAGTACCACAGAATACATTCCAAAGACCACGTGAAGGTGACTTGATTTATATTCCTATTCTTAATGGAACTGGTGAATTGTATGAAATCAAATTCACAAATCAAACAAAAGACTTCTTCCAATTGGGTAGAAAACTGCCATACTTTTATGAGTTAGAGTTGGAGAAATTCAAGTATTCTCAAGAGGTTATCAATACTGGTATTTCAGACATTGATTCTGTTGTTACAGATTCTGGTTACACATTACATTTAACTACAGGAACTGGTTCAGGTACGTATCATATACAAGAAATTGCATTTGAATCACCAGACAATACATATGCAAATGCGTATGCTTATGGTACTGTGCAATCATGGATTCCATCTACAAATACTTTATCATTGTCTAACATATACGGAACATTCACTGACGGAGGTACGGCTATTGGTAAATCAAGTGGTGCAAGTTATATTGTATCAACATATGACCCACTAGAAACACCTGCAATTAAAGAACCGTATGACAATAGTTTAACTGCTGCGGCCGCTTCTGCTATTATCGATACAACTGAAACTAATCCTATAGGTGGTCTATAATGTCTAATACCACTTATAATAGAATGATTCGTAAGTTGACGGTTGCTTTTGGCAATTTGTTTGATAATATCACATTGGTGCGTTACAATCCAGATGAATCTGAACAAGAAAGATTTATTGTTCCACTGGATTATGCAACTAAAGAATTATATGTAATGCGTCTACAAGGTGATCCAAATCTTGATAAAAAGATTCAAATGGCATTACCACGTATGTCTTATGAGATGAATGGCATTTCATATGATGCAACACGTAAGCAAATAACAAATATGCAAAATTTTGCATATACAGGATCTCAGTATATTTCCCAATACACTCCAGTTCCTTATAACTTTGATTTTAGTTTGTATCTCTATGTGCGTAACATTGAAGATGGTAATCAAATTATAGAGCACATTTTACCATATTTTGCACCAGATTATACAATCAAAGTGAATATGATTCCTGAAATGGGTATTGTAAAAGAAGTTCCTATTATCTTAAATAACACTAGTTATGAGGTAACTTATGAAGGTGACAGAGATTCAGATACTAGAATGGTTATCTGGACTCTAAACTTTACTGTAAAAGGTTTCATCTTTGGTGCTATCAATGACAATGTTGGACTAATTGAAACATCTATTACAAATATATACAATAATAAAGTAACAGCAAATAATGTTTTGTTTGAGATGGCTGAAGTTGGTACTGGAAGTTACAAAATTGGTGAAATTGCATATCAAGGACCTTCAGCGTCTTTTGCAACTGCAACCGGTCAAGTAGTTTCATATCAGAATTACAATTTAGTTTTAACTAACTTAACAGGTAATTTTGTGTCAAACCAAAACATTGTTGGACAAACTTCTGAAGCAACTAGAAAGTTTTTGAACTACAAAGTTGTACCAATTGAACTTGCCAAGATTGTTGTTTCTCCAGTTTATGGTGATGTGTTTGAAGATTTGTCATCAGAAACTGGTTCAGATGATTTGAGAACTGATGTTGGTGTAGAAGATATGTCAACAGAAACGGCCAACTCTGGACCATTCACTATTAATACTGTTATAACGGAATATCCAAATACATAAAAGGTTAAAAAATGTCAAAGACGCTACAATTTAGAAGATATCCAACAAGCAATCTTGCTAGTATTACTGGTGCCGCAGGTGAATTGATTGTTGATACCACATTAAATCAAATAACTGTACACGATGGAGTAACCGCAGGCGGTTGGTATGCTGCTAATGCAATATCATTGGCGGCTAACGTTGCAAGTCTTTTAGGTATTGATGCAACTGCAAATGCAAATATTGCTTTAGCTTTAAGTACCGCAAATGCAGCATATTCACAAGCAAATAGTGCTGGTGCAATAAAACCACAAAATGCTCAAAGTAATAATTATGTTTTACAAACTTCAGATGCAGGAAAATACATTTATTACACAAACACATCAAATGTAAGTTTGTATATTCCTACTACAGCTAATGTAGCATTCTCTAATGGTAGTATCATTACAGTTGTTTCACACACAACAACAGGTAATATCACTATTGTTCCAAACACAGGTGTCTCTTTGTTTGCAGCTGGCAACTCTACATCAGGTAGCCATAATGTAACTTCTTATGGTGTTGTTACTTTGATGGCCGCAGCAGCAAATACTTGGTATGTACACGGTTTTGGTCTAAATTAAAATGTTAAATTGTTATGAATAACTTTGATAAAAACATGGAACAAATCTTTGATGTAACCACAAAGGCGGTAACTCCGCCTGTGGTTAAGAAAGAAACTTTACCTGCGGTAAAAGTTACTGAGACAGAACTTGAAGAAGATTTGGTTGATGCATACGAACAAACAAAGACTAATCTACAAGACTTAATAGACCAAGGTAAATCAGCTATGGATGAAATCTTGGAAATTGCAAAAGCAGGTCAACATCCACGTGCATTTGAAGTGTATGGAACTCTACTAAAGAATGTGGTAGATGCCAACAAAGAACTTCTTGCAGTACAAAAACAAATGCGTGACATGGATAAAAAGGCTGCACCATCAGGTTCTACAAATATTGATAAAGCCATTTTTGTTGGATCAACTTCAGAGTTAAGTAAGTTTATTAAAAACAACAAAGAATGATAGATTCAAAAGATAGTTACCGTGACAACCCGCTGCTTAAAAAAGCAGGCGTACAAATCAAATATTCACAGGAACAAGTTGAGGAGTTTTTGAAATGTGCAAAAGATCCGGTTTACTTTGCAGAACATTACATCAAAATTGTTAACGTTGACCGTGGTTTGATGTCGTTTGAAATGTGGGATTTTCAAAAAGAAATGATTAGGTTATTTCACCAAAACCGTTTCGTCATCACAAAATGTCCACGTCAGGTTGGTAAAACTACCACATCTGTGGCATATTTACTTTGGTTAACTCTATTCTCAGACTCACAGAACGTTGCTGTTTTGGCTAACAAAGGTTCGCTTGCACGTGATATTTTGGCCAAATACCAACTGGCATATGAGAATCTTCCAATGTGGTTACAACAAGGTATCATTACCTGGAACAAAGGTAATGTAGAACTGGAGAATGGTTCTAAGATTATGGCCGCATCAACCTCATCATCCGCAGTTCGTGGAGGATCATTTAACTGTGTCTTCTTAGATGAGTTTGCGTTCGTGCCTGCAAACATTGCCGAGGAGTTTTTTAATTCTGTTTATCCTGTTATCTCATCTGGTAAATCTACAAAGATTATTATTGTTTCTACTCCCAATGGCATGAATATGTTCTACAAATTGTGGATGGATGCCATTGGTAATAAGAATGGTTATAAACCATTTGAGATTCATTGGTCTATGGTGCCAGGTCGAGATGAAGAATGGAAAGAAGAAACAATTCGTAATACATCTGAAGAACAATTTAGACAAGAGTTTGAATGTGAATTCTTAGGTTCTACAAATACGTTGATTTCAGGTCAAAAATTACAACAAATGGTCTACAATGACCCCGTTTTTGAACACGATAAGGTTAGAATTTATCAACAACCAGTGAAAGAAAATGATGGTGAAAACATGGCAGACCATCTGTATGCTATCACAGTTGACGTTTCAGAAGGTAAAAACTTAGACTGTTCAGCATTTTCTGTGTTTGATATATCACAGATGCCATACAAACAGGTTGCCACATACCATAGTTCATCA